>ERZ1673737.1912-NODE-1912-length-18626-cov-7.488450_pt1 | contig 18626 bp, 14 predicted proteins | sample MGYA00580211_ERZ1673737 | MGnify/ENA primary metagenome ERZ1673737 (study PRJEB41218, sample SAMN15661789) | gut metagenome | host: Homo sapiens | place: Canada: London | collected 2015-08-20/2019-03-30 | study: EMG produced TPA metagenomics assembly of... | reverse complement strand
ATATTATTTATATTATTTATATTTATAAGTTATCCACAAAAAATTTTATATCATAATTTCATTGTACGTAAAAAATGCTTAACTTGATAAATTTGAAATATTTAAATTATATTTATCAAGTTAAGCATTTTTATTAATAGGCTATATTAGCTATCTTCGTGATAAATATGACATAAAAACAACCACACCTTAGAATTTTCAATATATTGAATTCTAATATGTGGTTGATTATATAACTTACTATAAATTGTTCGTAATATATTAATATTGTCTATTAAGCTACTTCTATAAATTATAACTTTTACCAAAACCAACCTCCATATCCTATTTCAAGATGTAATATGAAAAACAAAGTTGGTAATAACAACATACTTATAATACTACAAATATAGCACATTTTCGTAAATTTATTTTCTTTATACTTCCTCTTAGTATAATCAAATAGCACTATGAAAGGTATTGTACTTAGCACTATTCTTAACAGAAATCCCAATTGTAAAAGATATTCATCATTAAGTTTTATACCATCTAGTAGTATTAATGGCAATGCCCAGCTAAACCATACTATTATGTTAGAAAATATAATTGCTGAAACATACTTTCGTATATATATCCTTTTTTCTTGTTTCATCGCATCACCTTTCTTCATAATCAACACTATTATAGTGTTTTACTTATAAGTCACAATATATGACAATTGCGATTTAGTTTATATTATATCATTTTCAACACTTATTTAAAACATAGCCTAATTTTATAAAAGGCTATGTTAAACTATTTATATCTATATATACCTATAGTTTTATATCTATCTCCTTCTAATACTTCACTAGCTCCATAATATATGCTATAATCTTCTTCATTTATTTCAACTATAGCATCTCCCTCTTTAAAATATGGAACTTCAAATATGTGATATTGAATATCTCTCATTATTCTTCTTGCATCAATAAGTGCGATTATATCTCTATATTCTAATCCATATGAACACAATTCTTCAATTCTATTTAAATCATTTTTAAACGCTTGATTTTTTACTGAATTAGATATGTATCTTATAGTATTTACAATTCCATATAAATCATTATTATCATAAGCATCCCATCGATTATTTGCCTTATCGAATAATTCTTTATATCTATCATCAAAAATAACTTGGTTCAATGCAGTATAACAGTCTCCAAATTTAAGAACTTGCTCTTGATTTAAGTTGAAGAATATATCAGTTCTTAAATCATATCGTTCTTCATCTGACATAGTAGGTTTATTTTTTTCTACTGATTCTATTATATTTATCAATTCTTGTTCTTCGCTTTCTTTTGAATAAATATCATTAGAAATAATTTGATTAATATTATTAGTATCAATTAAATTCTCATTTTTATTAATATCCAAAGTTATATCTTCTTTTGAATTACTGCACCCTGTTAAAAATAATGATATAGCAATTAAAAATAAACTTAACCTAATTACTTTTACCATATAAAATTTCCCCTTTTTATTTATAATTAATTCTCAATATATAATAATTACGAACTTAATTATATTATATAAAGTATTCAATTGTTTTCCAATTATAAAATGGTTTCATTAATTTGAAGTAAAGTTCCTTACTTTATGTTAATTCAATGAATCTATTTCTAATAGTGGCTCTAGTTACATATGTATCCTTAGTAGCTACATTCACTAGCATATCTTTAATTCGGTCATTCTTTTTATTCTTCTTACTTAGTTGTAGAAATTTAAACCAAGCCAAATAATTATTGATATATTTTGTGGATACACCATTAAAAGTCATTAACCATCTCTTAAAGCTACTGTGAAGAGCATTTATATGCTGTAAATGATAAACACTATCTATCATTGATTTTCCTCTAGGAACTTGCTTTAACTCTATGTTCAACTTATCCTTTATTCCCATATATGATTTATGTGAATCTACACAAAAAGTAGCATCTTCACATATTTTATTGTCAAAGAAGTTAACTATTTGATTTGTTGTAATTCTACCATTACAAACAGCACCCATAAGGATATTTCCTTTTCTATCAATTGCTGTCTCTATACAAATCTGCTCTTTTGATATTCCTCTTTTCTTCTTATCATTTTTACCTTTACCTCTTTTTCTAGGATTTCTAGGCATTACAAATGTAGTACTTTTAGAATGATTCCCTTTAAAAGACTCCTTAATAAAGCATTCATCTACTTCAACTATACCTTCAACTTTATCATTTTTTAATGATAGATTGATTACATCAAGTATTCTATGACGCATGTAAAAAGACGTTTTAACACCTACTCCGACTTCTTCAGCACATTTTCTTATAGAAAGTCCTAATATCATTAATTCGCAGTATTTTAGCCATTTATCTAAGCCTAATTTTGTATTAGAGAATGGAGACATAGTAAACTCATCAAAACTTGTACGACAACGTTTACATATATATCTTTGTCTTCCGTTAGATTTCCCATTTTTATTTACATCTTTACATTGACATTTTGGGCACTCGTATCCTTTAGAAAATCTACTTTCTTTAACATTATCTCTAATTTCAGAAGAATTAAATAAAGTACTTAATACTTCTTGTGCTACTGAAATTAACTCTGTAAGTTCATTCTTTTTTAAATCTTTTATCATAGCTTTTATATCTATTTTTGACATAATATTAGGTATCCTTTCTGTAAATTAGTTGAAATATAGTCTATACCTATATTATAGCCTATTTTAGATATAATTAATCACAAAGTTAGCTAACATAGCCTATTAATATTAAGCTACTATACTAATAATATCAATGTCCCAATTACAATCATAATAAGTCCTATAAATGACTTCTTGTTTAACTTTTCCTTTAAAAATACATATGAAAACGCAACTGTAACCAATATACTTAACTTATCTATAGGAACTACAACACTAGCCTCTCCATCTTGAAGTGCTTTATAATAACATAACCAAGAAAGTCCTGTTGTTATACCAGATAAACCTATAAATACCCAGCTCTTTTTATCTATATTCTTTATATCTCCTTGTTTCTTAGTTACAAACACAACTATCCAAGCCATAATAAGAACTACTATTGTACGAATTGCTGTTCCAAGATTTGATTCAATACCTGATATACCTATTTTTCCAAGAATGGAAGTTAAGCTAGCAAATACTGCTGATAGTATTGCATAAAACATCCATTTGTTACTTTCTATAGATTTTTCATCTTCATCTTTTTTTATAATCATCATGTATGTACCTATAGCAATAGCTATCATTCCAAGTATTTTTGTAAATTTAAGACTTTCTCCTAGTATTATAAATGCAAGTATCATAGTTAGTACTGTACTTGATTTATCTATAGGTGTTACTTTATTTACATCTCCAAGTTGAAGTGCTTTAAAATAACATAACCATGATCCTCCTGTTGCCAATCCAGATAAGATTAAAAATATCAATGTTTTATTACTTATATCTGATATAGTGTTAAAAGATCCAACTATAAAAACCATCAACCATGAAAAAATTAATATAATAATAGTTCGTATTGCTGTTGCCACATTTGAATCAACATTTTTAATTCCTATTTTAGCTAAAATTGCTGTTAATCCCGCAAATAATGCAGCACCAAATGCAAATAATATCCACATTAAATCTTCCTCCTTCTTACCTAATTTATACAATATAATATTAAATAATTATACTGCGTCTAGTTATTTGTATATTTAATACTATTCTACTTTAAATGATAATTATTTTCAAATACTTTTTGCAATTATATGATAAATAAAAAAATATGCATTAATTTAATTAATGCATATTTTTTATTTATTTTATGAAAGTGTTTTAAATTCATATCCATTGTCTTTAAAATATTTTATTATACTTGGTAAAGCCTTAGCTGTTTCTTCTTTACCATAAGTATCATGCATCAAAAGAACTACCATTTCTTTACCTTTTGATGTTTTTATTGCATAATCTACAAGTTGTTGAGCACTTTTTTTCCCACCTTCAGCATCTGCATTTAATGCATTCCAATCTATAGATGCTTTATTATTTTCATCTAAATAAGCATCTAACTCATCCATACCCTTCCAAGACATATATCCCCCAGGACATCTTAATACTCTTGTTGAAAAGTATTTTCCTAAAATATCTGTTAACATTTTATCTGTTTTTTCAAAATCAGCTTTAAATGCTTCTAAATCTAATGTTCTACCTGGATATAGTAATTTATAATTATGGCTATAGGAATGATTAGCTATAGCATGCCCTTCATTAAATTCTTGCTTTATAAGTTCCTTTGCCTTCTCTCCGCCTCTTTCTATATTTTGCCCAGTTAAAAAGAAAGTTGCTTTTACATTTTCATCCTTTAAGGTCTTTAATATTTTAGGAGTAACTGTTGTAGACGTTCCATCATCAAAAGTTAAAAATACTACTTTTTCTCCATTATTTGAATAGTCATATTTACTAAGTTTCTCAGAAACAATTTTTGCATCATAAGAGTACTTTTTAGCTTCATGACTTACTCCAACCATATATTTTTTCTTTTCTTCTTCTGCTTTTCTTTTTTCTTCTGCTAGTCTTTCTTGCTCTGCTTTTATTTTTATTTGCTCATCTACATAAGCCCAAGTTCTATTTATTACTCCTAAAATAGTTATACCTAGCAGTATCATAATTAATGCCTTTTTTTTATTTACTCTTCTATTTTTAACTTTTATATCATTCATATTACTCACCTATCAATTGTTGTCTATTATCTTCATCTTCTGCTTTTATGAGTTATATATTTAAAATCAAACTTTTTATACTCAGATTTATTTTATCTTTAGTTCATTAATTCATCATTTTCCATAATTATTGGCTTTGCAGCTCCATTACCAGATGTATCTACATCCAATCTATCCATTAAATATTCTTTTAATTCTGCTTTGTCTTTAAATTTTGATACTTGATATGGTAAAGAGAATCCATATTTCTCAATAAATAATAAACCATCTTTAGTTTTTACTGATATACCACTGTGTCCAACAAATAAAATTTCATCTTCCGGATCATGTAAAAATACATTTATCATAGATACATTTTTATTTTTTATAAATGATATTTTTCTATTTTTCCACTCTTTTTTTATTTCATCTACATGCTTTTGTATATCTTGTGTATTTTCTGCTTTAATAGCTCCATATAAATTTATAAATTTATCTTTATCTTCCTTTGTAAATTCACTAAGAGGATTATTTTCTATTGCATCTATATCAAATATTAAAGTTGTATCATCTCCACTAAACTTGCTATTTGATTTAATATAATCTTTAAATAAAGTAAAAGCGGTTATCCTACAGTTAAAGTCCATATAGTTTATATTATTCTTATAGTCCCATTTTTCATTTAATTCAGCTTCATCATATGGTACTTGTTGTACATTTATAGATGTAAATCCATTATTTGATGTATATAAATTTTTTATCTCAGATTTTTCATTATAAGCTCTAACTAATTTAATAAAATAATCAGATGTTTTCTTATCTATTTTATTTTCTATTAGAATATTTTTTATATCATTTTGAGTTTTATCATCTATCAAATTTGAATAAGTAAGCTTTATATTTTCTTTTTCACTATTTTGATTTATATTACCATTTGAACATCCTGTAAATAGTAGTGTAGTAGATAATAATATTGGTATAATTTTTTTTAGCATGTCAAATCTCCCTTCGCTGTCAACTTTCTTTACTTCATAAGCTTTGATGTTATTTCTTTTGGTATTACAAATTCAGCTAATCCAGTAGATCCTGGTCCAACTTCATATTTATCAAAGCATATAACAAGTTCATTATTATCATTTATATAAAATCCTTGATCTTTATTTATCTTTGTGAAGTTAAGTCCTTCCATATCTTCATCTAACCAATAATGTTCATTTGGATTTTCCTTCATTTTTTCTCTCATTTGCTCTTTTATGTTTTCACTTATTATATTTACATAATCAGTTCCTGCAAACATACCTTCTAAAGTCAAAACTGTTTGATCTTTCTTGTTTATATTATAGAATTTTCTAGTTGTGTTTGATGAACCTTGTACATAGTGATTAAATACTACTAATGATAAAATATCATCGTTGTCAGTTTTAACTTCATACCAAGATTTTACTAGTTCTCTTCCTTCAACACCTTCTGATTTTAGAGTTTCCATCTCCTTTAAATACTCTTGGTATAATCTTTTGCCATCTTCCTCAAAATCTTTATTTAATCTATATTCTAAATCTTTATTTTTTAGACCTTCTATTTTAGGTATATCTATAGAAACATCAAATCCATTTTCATCTATGCTATAGTTTCTAAAATTTATTATCTTTATTACATTTCCTATAACAGGAATTTCTTCTAGTGTATTTGCAAAAGCTGGACTTAAGTTAATAGCACCTACAACTAAACATACTGATGCTGATACAGAAGACCATTTACTTATTGTTTTCCTTTTAGTTTTTATAGCTTTACTATTTAATGCATCATTTACAACTTTGTCTAAGTTATCTGGTATTTCTATATTCATATAATTATCTTTTAAAATTTTAAATTCTTTATTATTATTCAAAGTTTTCACTCCTCGTCATCTCTAAGCTTTAATTTTAATTTATCTAAGGCCTTATATAGTCTAGTTTTTATAGTATTTGTATTTTCATCTAGTACTTGAGCTATCTCGGATATTTTCATATCTTCAAAATATCGTAATATAACTATTGTTTTATACTTTTCTGGCAATTCATCTAAAGCTTTTTGTAAATCTATATTCTCATATGTATCATAACTTATTGAGTCATCTAGATCTAAATCATTATTTATTACATATTTTTTATTTTTTCTTATATAGTCTATTGCGCAATTTGATATTATTTTGTAAATCCATGGTTTTATATTACCTATATCTTTGAGAGTGTCTATCTTAGTTAGGGACTTACATATAGAATCATGTACTATATCAAGTGCGTCATCTTGATTTTTTACGTAACTATATGCAAATCTATATAAGGACTCTTTATTATCAACTATATATTTTTTTAATTCTTTTTCTTTTTTTCGTTCTCCTAAGCTTAGTAATTTCATCTTATCTATCCACCTCTCATATACTAGACGAGTTATACATAGAAAAAAGTTTTGCTTTTTTATTTTTATTTTTTATTTTTAACATTTAATATTTATAAATAATATAAATTATTAATTATTTTGCATATACACTGGTTATTATATAAATATATCTTTTACTTCCTAGTGAAAAATTTATCTAATCGTGTTATAGTTTAAGTAGGAAGGTTTTAGGAGGAATAATATGAACTTTATAACAAAAGAAGAACTAGAAAAAAAAGATATTATATCTAAATTTTCTATTAACAATGAGAACTTAGTATTATCAGAAGATTGCGAGTATAAATCTACATTTGATGTAGGAGATATCGTAACTTATAAAGATAATACTGATAGAATTGGAGTAATCTATTTTATTGAAGATGATGAATTTAGTATAAACTGGAATAATGGTACTGAGAGCACTGAAACTTCATCTAACTTAGTAGTTGTACCTCCTACAATAGGACTAGAGCTATTAAATAATAGTGATATTTTAAATCTGTGGGAAAATTTATCAAATGGAAAAAATGAGAGTTTTGACTTAAAGTGTATTTATTTAGACAATAAAGTCGTAAACGAAGTACCTTTTATTAAAGCTTTTAAAAATACTAATAGTATTATTGATAAAAAGTTTAAAAGAACTTTTACACTTTATAGAAAGTTTGGAAATAGCCAAATTTTCAGAACTAATTTATATACTATTTCTAATGGTAAAATAATATTTGATACATCAAGATATGTATACTATTTACTAGAAAACAATGTAATTTATTATTTAGGTATAGATTTAAATGAAAAAGATTTAACTACTTACCTATTTAAAAAATAAGAGTATGTATTATATAAATATTTAATAAGTTATTTAATAAAAAATCGGAACCTAATAAGATTTATTAAGTTCCGATTTTTTCAATTTATATATTATTAAACATAAATAAAGCTTATGCTAGATAATTATCATTAGCATCTTCATCCTTGATAGTATAAAGCTTAGCATCACCAAATGAAGCATGGTCTGCAGCATTTCCATCTCTACCATCAGTTGCTACTAACTTTAATTCTTTGGCACCGTCTATATTAAGTTCAATATATTTTTGTGCATCAGTTGCTCTCATTAATCCACTTTCATATTTAAGAACTCCATCAACATAAACTTTAAATTCTAAAGATGCTGCTGTTGAGTTTTTCATTTCTCTATCTACACCTACATAAGATGTAAAGTATGAGTAATCTTTATCAGTTAAATCGTAAACTATTGTTGATGTTGAGTGTGTTCCTATACCTTTTTCGTATTCTACTTCATTTCCATTTTCATCTGTAAGTCTTATAGGATTTTCCTCTATAGACTTATCCTTTTGAATAGTTCTCCATCCAGAATTTGCACTCTTCCATTCAATATCTGATAAATAAGTATAGTCTTCCATATTAAATACGGATATAATTCTAGTTTTTTCAACTATATTACCATCATTGTCAGTTATAGTATAAGTTACGTTATATCTTCCAGCTTTATTAAAGTTTACATCTCCACTTAATACTACATTAGAGGTTATATCTCCATCTTCTGCATCTATAGCATATACACCTTCTGTTAAGTTAAGTGTTTCACCAACCTTTATTATTTGTGAAGCTGGTATAGTTAATTTTGGTCTTGAGTTTATAGAGTAAACCTTAGTATCTGCCCAAGATGCAAAGTCTCCAAGACCTCCATTACCTGCTTCATCTGATACTAATTTAAGTTCTTTTACTCCAGTTACATCTAAGCTAACAAAATCAGCTTTAGAATCTTTTCTCATTACATCAGAAGTATATACTTCTTCTCCATCTGCAAATATTTTAAACTTTACACTAGTACTGTTATGGTCATAGTTTTTATCTGTTCCTACATATGTAGTAAAGTAAGTATACTCTCCATCTAAGTTATAAACTATTTCTGAATTTTGAGCAGCTCCTAAACCTTTATCAAACTCTTTTATAGTACCGTCTATATTAAGTTTTATTTTACTAGTTGTATTTACTGCACTATCTTTGTTTACAGTTTTCCATCCTGATTCAGCTGACTCCCAATCTAAGTCAGATATATAATCATATTTACTATAAACTATAACTGTTCTTGTTTTTGTTGCAGTATTTCCGTCATTGTCAGTTACACTATAAACTACGTTATATTTACCGCTTTTATTTATAGAGAATCCATCACTTTCTACTTGAACCTTTGAAATTAAGTTTCCATCTTCTATGTCATTTGCAACTACACCATCCATTAAATTAAATTCACTATTTAATTTAACTAAAGTAGTTTCTTCAACACTTAAAGTTGGTTTAGCATTGTTAGTTGTTAACTTAGGATTAGCTATAAGACCATGGTCTGCTGTATTTCCATTTCCACCATCATTAACTTCTATTTCTAATGTTTTAACACCTTTAATTGGCACATTTATAGAAACCATATCATCTGCATATTTTATAACATTTGTAGTAGCTAAAGTTTTTCCATCCCCTATTACCTTAAATGTTATACTAGAGTTATTATTTTGCCCTATAGATCCATAGTTAACTCCAACTAAAGCTTCAAAGTTGTCATAATCTTTACCACTTAAATCATAAGTTACCTTTCCATTAGCGTGTATACTGATACCTTTATTAAATGTATTTACCGTTCCATTTACTTTCCCTTGTATATTAGTATTTGTTGATGGAGTTCCCCATTGAGTCTGTACAGATTGCCACTGGCTATCTGATAAATAATCATAATCACTAACAACATTTACAGTTAACATTTCTTTAGTAGTTATACCTTCATCTGTAACAACATACTCTACTTGATAGATACCTTTTTCTGATGAATTAACACCATTGTTTATTATAATTTCAGATGTTATTTCTTCACCATTGTAGTTATATGCTCTCACTAAAGTACTTGGATTAAACTCTTCATTAAGTTTAATATTTATTTCATTTTGTTGTAGTTTTATAGAAGGTGCATATGAATTTGTTTCATAACCCTTGCTTTCATTTAATCTCTTATCAAATGCTACAACCTTATATACAACATTTTCATCAAAATTAGCTTCTGTATCTACAAAACTATTTGTTGATGTAAATGCTATTAATTCATCATTTTTGTATATTTCATATCCCATTAAATCTGATTTTGATTTTTTGTCTATATTAATATTTAATTTTAGATTTTCACCTTCTTTAGAAGCTGTAACCTTTATAGTTGGTTCAGTAGTAAATCCTTCTCCATCATATTCTATATAATCATAGTTTGCGTACCATATTTTCTTATCTGGCTTATTATATCTCTTAGCAAACTCTTTAGTTTCATCAGATACCCAGAATCCATGTCTTTCAAAGTATTCTGTCAAGTCAAGCTCTAAAGCTATACTCGAATAATATGCTAATTTATTTAACTTATCGTTATATTCATTTCCTTCTTCTAAAGTAACATTATTTTCTCTATATAAACTATTTAATTTAGCCCAGTATCCTGGATATATCATTTCTAATTGCCAAAATACAGCTAAGTTTTCAGCAAGTTCACCATCAGCATATTTATTACTATTTGTAGATATTACATTTTTATATACATGACTTTCAAAAGGAATTCTTTTATTTAGTTTATTATAATAATAAGATGATTGTTGAGGTAACATATTATTAGTTACTTCTCCAATTGTTCTTACACCTATATCCATTTTATGTCCAATTTCATGGTCAATTCCCCATCCACCTACATTAGTTAATATATTTGACATAACATCACGTTGTACTCCTATATGTCCGATGGCAGCATACATATAACCATATGGTTGTGCAAGTCTTATGTTCTCTCTAGTATACTTTATATCATTTTTTTCATTTCTTCCATCTATACCTTGATATTCAAATAGCATATTCATATGGTCATTATGCATTTTTAAACTATCTAGAGGTTTAAATCCTTGATTTACATAAGCATCGTATGCACCAGATACAGTACCAGTTATTACTACATTATCTGCTACTAACTCAAATGTATCTATTACTTTTCTATCCATAACATCTGGATTAGCTTCTATATCTTCATCTATTCTTTTTTTGTATTCTTTTAAAAATTTTATAAATTCAACTTCATTAGTATTTTTATCAATTGTAGGGAATTCTTCTACACCTTTAGCAAATCTTATAACAGGAGCTTTACCTTGTTCTTCTGCTGTATAAGGATTTACTATATATACTGGTCCCCCTGGTGTAACACTATGATGATACCAACCATCTTCTTGAGTAACCTTTGGAACTGTTATTACATTCTTTCCTGGATATAATGATACTGTTCTTCCCCAGTTAGCAAAGCTTCCTTCTTGTTGAGAGAACATAAGTTGCGGAAGTGGCTTCCCTTCTTCAACATCAACATATACAGTTATAGTTTCTCCTGGCCTAGCAACTATACCTGTTGGTTGATTGTTATTACCAAATCCGAATTTTAAATTTTTATTATTATGTGCATTTCTATCACCATGTTGTTCTGCAACTACAGTTTTTATATTTTCTATTTTTCCTTGTACTATATTTTTAGCATCTTCTACATCCTCTTTAAATAAATTATATAATGGATGGCCTTTTACTTCTTTTTCTAATTCTTCTAACTTTTTAATATCATTAAACTCTTCACTTACAGTATCCATAACTAAGTTAGAGAATAATCTACTCATTTTTTCAGAAGTTTCATCTTGCTTATATAATCTTAAATCTCCTATTGAAGCCCAATCTTGATTAGCCTTGTCAAATACAAACTTAACCCTCTTTGCTTTTGTTGGATTAAAACTTATTTCTAGCATATCATTTGTACTTGTGTAGCTACCTTCACTTACTTTTTGGAAGTTATTTCCTGAACTAACAGGCGAAATATATATACTAAAGTTATTCGCAAAACCTTTACATCCATTTCTAGACTTATAAGTTAAACGATTTATAACTTGTGCTTCTTTTAAAGTTAATGTTACCTCATTTTTGAATGTAGAACTATTTGGATTTCCTGTTTCCCAGTGAGTATTAACATCTTCATCTATTGCATATTTTAATTGAGAGTTTGGATAGTGACCACCATTATTTTCGATTTTTTCAATATTACTATTTGGTACTCTAAATCTTTCATCATATGCATCTATATTGTCACTGTAAAATGCATTAAACTTCTTTATATTGGCACTATTAGACTGTATCTTTCCAAATTCTAATAGTTCTTTTGCTATATCTAATTTTTCTTTGAACTCATTTTCTAAAGGATGACCTTTAGTTTCTTCAATTAAATTATCTATAGCTGCTGTTGTAGAAAACTCTGCATTTACCTCAGACATATTTGAATCTATAAATAATCTGTCTATCTTATCTTTTACAGTATCTTCTTTATATAATCCAATTTCATAAGCAACAGCCCAATCTTCATGAGTTTCTTTAAATACAAGTTTAATTCTTCTTAATTCTGTTGGCTTGAACTTTATTTCTAAAGTATCTGTAGTTATACTATGGCTTCCTGAACTTATCTTTTCAAATGTTTCTCCAGAAGTTGTTTTTGATGCATAAATATCAAAAGATTTTGCAAAACCTCTAGAAACCTTATCTAAATAAGTTACTCTATCTATCGTTGTAAGTTTATCTAATGTTATAATAACTTCATTAGTAAAACTTGAATTATTCTTATTATTAGAATGCCATTGAGTATTAGGGTCTCCATCTATTGCTCTATCTACTGAGTTAGTAGAATATTGACCACCATTTGTAGTTATACTAGTTATATTTTCTCTTTTAATTTTAAATTCTTCATTATATTGATTTAATACATCATCACTAACTGATATAAACTTTGATACATTAGCATCAACATACTCTAGTTTACTACTTTCTAATAGTATTCTTGCATTTTCTAAATCTTCTTTCATATCATCATAAAGAGGATGAGATTGTGCAGCAACTTCTAAGTCCTCTAAAGCTTGTGATGACATAAATTCTTCACTTAATTTATTTTTCTTATCATTTGTATATAGTCTATTCATTCTTTCTCTTACAGGATCTTCTTTATAAAACATAAATTCTGAAGCACTTGGTAAACCTTTTTCCAATCCATTAGTATTAGTAGACTTAAATACAAACTTTATCCTTTTAAAATCTGTTGGTTTAAATTTAATTTCTACAAATTCTTTTGATAAATCTGAACTTCCTGTTGATACTAATTTAAAATCATTTCCTTCATTAGTTAATGATGTATATATTTCAAATTCCTTTGCAAATCCTAAGCCTTTATGACCATCTTGTCTTGCTCCATAAACTATTCTGTCTAAGTTTGTAACTTCATCTAATTTAAATACTACTTCATTTGTGAAATCATCACTATTGTATGTCCCAGATTCCCAGTGAGTTTTTAAATCTCCATCTGTAGCTTTAAATAATTCATATTGCCAATAGTGTTTACCATTATTTGTAACTTCTATTATTTTAGAATTGTCTAATTTGAAAGACTTGTCGTACTCTTCTAATTTTTTATTATTAAGTAAATCAAACTTTTTTATAGTTGCAATATTTGGTTCCTCAATAACATTTTGTTCTATTGCTGTGCTGTTATTTTTTACTTCATCAGCTAAAACTTCTAGTGTTGTAGCTGAAAAATTAGAAATTATTATTGCCATTGTCATAACTGCAATTTTTTTCTTATGCATATTTCTACCTCCTGATTTATTTTTTATCCCTCAGAAGTACATTAATTTTAGTATTTAATTAATAAATAAAAAAAGCTACTCAAAAAGAGTAGCTTTGTAAGCTTAATAACTAAATATTTACATTAATATAAGTAAATACAATAATAAACTTAAAACAAAAAGTATAATGTACTCTTTGGCAACTGGCTGACATAGTATATACCTTAGTCCCTATAGCTTTGCGTCCCTAAGTTTCCTTAGGTTTGCCTATTAAATTTTACGATTTTAACTTTAACATATCTTACCAAATTTTACAATACTTTTCTATTTTTATGTAATATTTTTATATTCTATTATTATTTTTTTGTCAATATTTGATGTAAATAATGAAAGTTATAGCTAATATTTATATGATAAATTCATGGTAAACTATTATTTTAAGTTACTACTTAAATATTTGAATTATTTTTATATAACTAAGTGTTATAATTTGTAATATTTAGTAAACTTGATTTTAAATCACATAAATTTTATGGTACAATTGTCATTATTATATTTATATACAGGAGGTTTATACTTGAATAAAGTTAATTTACTTAAAATAATAAAGTTATCACTAGGAGCTTCACTTGCTATATTTATTGCCTGGTTATTAAAATTAGAATATTCAATGGTTGCTGGCGTTATTGTGTTACTTACAATAAAAAATACTAAAAAAGAAACTCTTAAAGGTATTATTGGAAAAATTTATGGTTTTATTTTATGTACTATCTTTTCCTACTTATGTTTTAATATTTTAGGTTATCATTTAACTTCTTTTTCAATATTTATATTTGTAATTATATATCTTTGTTTCTTACTAGAAATTCAAGATGTTATTGCTATGTGTGTAGTTATTTCATCTCATTACTTCTTACAAGGAGAAATATCTTTTAAATGGATTTTAAATGAAGCTGGCATATTTACAATAGGAGCTGGAATAGGTGTTATAATAAATATGTATATTCCTACAAACATAAATAAAATCTATGAAGGCCAAAAGAAACTACAAAAAGAGGTAAGCACTGTACTTATAGACATTGCAGATTTTATTATAAATCCTAATAATAAAGATATGTATAATAAGGACCTTAATACATTAAATGCACTTATTGATAGTAGTATTTCTGAAGCTTATAATAATATTAATAATAACTTATTAAGCGATACTAGATTTTTCTTAGATCATATGGAAATTATAAAACATCAAAGAGATATACTAGAAAATCTATATAGCTATGTGTCACAATTAAGTTCTACTCCACCACAAGCTCATATTATTTCTGCCTTTATACATAAAATAGGTTACTCTGATTTTGATATAGAAACTGGGAATCTACTTCTTGATGAATTAAATAGACTAATGCTAAGTATGAAAAATCAACCTCTTCCTATAGATAGAGTAGAATTTGAAAATAGAGCTATATTATTCTTATGCTTAACTGAATTAAAACAGTTTTTAGTTAATCGTAAACATGCTCAAATGCTTAGAGATAATAATTTCTATAAGTAACTTTATTAGTTTTTAATAATATTATTCTATAATACTAATAATTTTATAATAATTTAATTTTATACTATATCTTTAACTCAATTATTCTTTTTGCGATTTTTATTATTTTTATACTATCAAATAAAAAGCTGTTATACTACTTTTTACTAGTATAACAGCTTTTTACTATTATTCAAAAGAATCAGCCTTATCTTGACTAAAGTTTTTCTCTATAATTTTTGCAATTTCCTTTTCTACTTTGGTAAATCCATCATCTCCAAATTTATAATTATTTCCATTTAACATCATAATATATCCAAATTTACGATTCTCATCATAAAACATATTACTTAAAAGGCCATAAGCTTCTCCTGTATGACCTATTAGCCTTGAACCTTCAATTAAATCATCTGTAATATGAAGACCTAATCCTTTGCATTTATATAATCCATTAAGAGCATCTCCATACCAATGAATTTGCTCCATTAACTCAACAGTGTCTTTCTTTAATACTCTAGTGTCATTATATAATCCTTTATTTGATAACATTATCATAAATTTAGCTAATTCATTTGGAGAAGTTCTAAGACCTCCCGTTGGAGAATACTTAAATGCATTACCTAAAGGTATTTTACCATCTTTATCTCTAACAGTAGATGATATAACTATATTATCTTCTATTCTCTTTTTATCATTTAGTCTTTCATAATAGTTTCCATCTTCATCTATACCGTATAATACAGCTATATTATCTACATCCTCAAATTTATTAGGATTAAATGAGGCCTTCATATTTAACGGTTTGAATATATTTTCTTGTACAAAATCTTCAAAATCTTGGTTCGAAATTTGCTCGATTAATGTTGCTAATAAATTATAACCATAATTTGAGTATTCAAATTGATCTCCTGGTTTATAATCTCCAAAATCTTGTATGTCATAAATAGTGCTATATGTATCACCATCTATAATGCTTGAGGTATGTGTAAGTAGCATTCTAAATGTTATTTTCTCATCAGGGAAATTTGGATTTCTAACTTCAAATCCATTTAGGTAATCATTTATATCATCATCTAGTTTAAATTTACCTTCTTCATATAGCTTCATAATTGCTGATGCAGTGATAGATTTTGATATCGATGCTATTCTATATATTGTATTTGTATCTGTTTTTATGTTTTTATCTATATCGGCGTAACCAAATCCTTGTGAATAAGAAATTTTATTATTTTCGATAACAGAAATAGATAGTCCTACTACATTAAGTTTATCTACAGTTTCCTGTATTTCTATTTCTAAATTTTTAAATTCATTTTCTTTTCTCTCTAACTTAGTAAATATTCCTAAATTCAAAGCAAATACACCTTTTTCTATTATAATATATGATGATATCAAGGATATACTTAGCATAGCTAATATCGTTTTTTTTGTATTTTTATTAATATGATCACCCCCTAAAAATAGATACATTTTCATGTACCTATTAATAGTAATGATTATGAAATTTTAAATTTTAAAATGCTTAATTTAAAATATTATTTATATCTATTTTTCATCTATTTTTTTAAGTTTTGATTAAATCTTTCATAAAAATTTAATTGATTAACATTCTAAATAAATCTAATATCTTTTATTTTTTATTATATTTTTATTTTTTAATATATGTGTATCAATTTATACAAAGCGTTAATATATATATCATGTCGTATAAAAATATATAAATATTCATTTTATTATTGATATAAATATCTCTATCATAATTGAGATGAATATATTTCAGTGATATGAAAGGAGGTCATTATGACCAAAGATATGACTACTGGAAATCCTATAAAATTAATTTTATTTTTTTCTATACCCTTATTAATTGGCAACATATTTCAGCAATTTTATAGTATGGTAGACACTATAGTTGTCGGAAGATTTATAGGAGTAAATGCTCTTGCAGCAGTTGCTTCAACTAGTTCTATGTCATTTTTAATACTAGGATTTGTTCTTGGACTTTGTTCTGGTTTTTCTGTATTAATTTCTCAGAAATTTGGTGCTAATGATGACGAAGGTTTAAGAGAGGCTGTAGCTAGTTCTATTATTTTATCAGTAATAATGGCTATTATAATTACTCTTATAAGTATATTTACAGCAAAGCCTTTGCTTAATTTAATTAATACACCAAGTGATATAGTAAATGATTCATACTCATATATGGTTATAATATATGCAGGAACATCTATAACATTTTTCTATAATATGATATCTGGTATATTAAGAGCTCTAGGAGATAGCAAAACCCCATTATATGTTTTAATTGTATCATCTATTTTAAATATAGTACTAGACTTAATATTTGTTATTAATTTTAAAATGGGAGTTGCTGGTGTAGCTTATGCTACTGTTATTTCTCAGGGAATATCTGGTTTATTAGGTTTAATATATACTTATAAAAATTTTTCAATACTTAAACTAAAAAAAAGACACTTTAAATCATGAAGTAAATACTTTATAATCCATTTAAAAATAGGTCTACCTATGGCATTACAATTCTCAATAACTACTATTGGTATAATAGTTCTTCAATCTGCAATAAACACTTTTGGTTCTAGTGTTGTTGCTGGTCACGCAGCTGCATCTAAGGTTGAACAACTTATAATGCAACCTAGTATTACATTTGGTATAACTATGGCAACATATTGTGCTCAAAACCTTGGTGCTGGAAATATTGAGCGTATTAAAGAAGGTGTAAAAAAATGCACTATGATAAATATAGCTATAGGTCTTATTTCTGGCTTTATACTTATTTTATTTGGTGAATTCTTTATTAAAATATTCGTTTCAAATCCTGATAAAAGTGTTATAAATACTGCTAAATTATATTTAACTACTGCATCAATATTCCTTATCCCTCTTAACTTAATATTTATTTATCGAAATACACTTCAAGGAATGGGTTATACATTTGTTCCTATGATGGCTGGTGTTTATGAACTTTTAGCTCGAACAGTTGTTGCTTTCACACTACCTGCATTTATAGGATATTTAGGTATATGTATAGCAAGCCCAGTTGCTTGGTTTAGCGCTTCAATTCCATTAGCTTTTGATTATAAACGAAAGATTAATAATTTATTAAACAATAAAGAATTAGTTAAATGCTATTCAATTAATACCTCTGAGTAATAAAAACCTCTAAGAATATAAAATTTATATTCTTAGAGGTTTTTGATAATTATAATAGCTATAATCGTACACAATATTTAATTAACTCGTTGTGCTAGTTAATTTTTTCAATAATAAAACTCCAACAAATA
>ERZ1673737.1911-NODE-1911-length-18634-cov-4.642338_pt1 | contig 18634 bp, 14 predicted proteins | sample MGYA00580211_ERZ1673737 | MGnify/ENA primary metagenome ERZ1673737 (study PRJEB41218, sample SAMN15661789) | gut metagenome | host: Homo sapiens | place: Canada: London | collected 2015-08-20/2019-03-30 | study: EMG produced TPA metagenomics assembly of... | reverse complement strand
CCTCCGCGGCGAGTATCGGAGCCTTGATTGTCTTAATTGATTCCGTCAGTTGATTTGTTCGTAAGTCTTTGATCCGAAGGAAGTAGAGTGCCTTAGGCACCAACCCATGGGAGACAGCAGCTCTGGGAGGAACCTTGGAAAAGAGAGAAGGATGACTCACTCAAAACCCATGGCAAGATATTGGCAATCGAGGGGAAAATCCCACAGGCCGCTAGGAAGACACCAAAATAGCGGACGCCCACTGATGTGCACGTAGCGCAGAGGATATACCCCACGCCGCCAACCAGTGATAACACAGCGATCGTGAGTCCACGTTGCTGAAGACGATCCGCCACCCAAGTCGTCGCGATCGTCACCAGGAATGATGCAAAGAACGGAGGCGCGGTGAGACCCTGAGCATTGATCGCTGTGAAGCCCATCTCCCTTAGGATAGTGGGTAAGAACACGGGCAGGGAAGAGAAGCTGACGTTACAGCTGAAGTACATCAACTAGTTATTATCAGCACACGCTACTCAATTTCGCGAAAGATAAGCTTTCCACTCACCGCTGTAAGCCATGCTTTCATATCAAGAAGCGTTTCAGCCAATTCCTTCCATTGAACCTTGCCCTCGCGATCTGGTTGACCAGACTGCTGCAGTGAACGAGCACGAGCAACAACCTTCTCTTCCGCGGTAAGAAACTTGGCATCCAGCGGACTATCCGGTACATAAAACCAAGCCAAAACAGCAGCAGCGCAGACTGGGGCACCCTCAACCAAGAACAGCAACCGCCAATTAGCCAGTGAAGCATGGCCCGAGGTGATCCCGTAGGCCAAAGCACCCGCGAATGTATTAGCCAGCGGAGCCGCCGACAAGAACATACCGCATCGCAGACCCAGCTCATGGCGACGATAGAAGAATGATAGTAAGTATGGTACACCGGGACCGAAGCCGGCCTCGAAGGCGCCCATCAGGAACCGGAGGGCCATCATGCCTTGCCAATTCTTTACCGCTGCCTGGCATGTTGCGACCATACCCCTATCATCGCAGGTTAGTTCAAAGATTCACCCGTCTCCGTTTCTGGAGGCATACCAGGAGAACACGACAAAGGCTGCCCATTGGTGCGGCTTGACGATCTTCCACATCAGAGCTTGAAATTCAAAGACTGTGTATGAGATGTAGAAGATTGTTAAGAGCCATGCGTAGCTCTTCCCCGTTAGACCTAGGTCCTCTTCCATGCCGGCGATTTTTGCATTGCTACACATCCATCAGTCAGTCTTTCGCTCTTCGGGTTCTTACTTCTGGGACATAGTAAACGAACCCGATATTGCTTCGATCGAGGAATGCGAGAAGATCTAGAAAGCAGAGTATAAGTTAGCAGCTAATTTCAATTGACCAGCCATCTCCTCGGCAATATTTTCTTGGAGCTTGGAAAGCCATACAGAAAAATCCCATCAAAGTAGGAACGCGCAAGTCCAATTTCCTCACCACTCGGCGCTCTAGCTCAGGATCGATGGTTGGGATATCGATAGTGGCAGTAGGCGGTTTCTCCACATGGGCTGGTACAGTGGTTTTCTCAACATCTTCATCGGCTGCCGTCTGGATAACGTCCTCGGGCACCTCACTCTTCCCGAACGCCATTGTGATATACTGTAGGGGGGTTGCGCAGAAGACAGATGAAAGAACTTAGGGAGAACCGGGAGAAATAGCAATGTAGACATATTGTTGCGGGGTGTGTGGGAAAAAGCCCATGATCGGCAGCGTCGCATCGCATGGCTGGTTGGAGTACTGCAGTGATTGGGTGAGGCACGAACTAGAGATGATTATTGGCCGCACCGGCACTTGGACAAGCCCTGATCTTCCGAGGTGAAGTGGAGAATGGGGAGAATGCGGAGGAATTGGCAAAGCTTAGGTGGAGCTGAGTCACTTCTCACGGTTTGAGTCTTCTCAGATGCCTTTTTCCTATAGAAATTGCACAGATATGTTTAAAAAGTTTATTGTGGCTTCGCTTTTCTCGTAACTAGAACTATGCCCAAGTCGATTGATATGATAAGAGGCCATTTGAGACGGTCCGCTAAACAGACCACACTTAGTAGAGCAATAAGAGCAATACTTACCACAATACTCTAAAACTTAAGTTAGAATGGATCATATTAACTTGTGCGTGAAGCTGGGATGTAGATCGGCGCCTGAATAATTAGGTGTTCTGCGGTTTAGGTCTATATCACGTGCCGTATCAAAAATCTCCCGCGTCAGGTCGCGTTGTCCGAACCTCTCCAGCTGCGCCTTCCATTCCATCCGCAGTTCATTTGCCAACCCCGTTAAATTTAAAAAAATATCCTCTTGATTTGGGCAATCCGATCCTCAAGATGGATGACCCGGCCGCTCGCATCCCGGGGCAGCTGGTATGACCACCTCCCGTCCAACGCCAACACCCCATTGCGCAATTGGCCCAACATTCAAAGCTAACAATTATTGTCGCATCCATGATAGCTCCCTCATATGCACCTGATATCGCGCAACCGCTACCCTAGCATGCACATGATGCCCACGGAGACCGCTGTGGAGTATCTGACAAGCGCACCCAGGATATGCCAGACCCAGCCTATGCATTGGACCTTCCTGGAGGCTCCCCCTGATGGAACTGTCATGCTCACATGGCAGCCACTTGCCCACTTAGGCAATAACTTTGCCAGTGATGGATATGTCTGGGCTGATGCGGAGCAGGCCTTCACCTTCGAAGCTCGCGGCTATGTATGACGCTCTCCCCTGTGCACCTTTCACCCACTAGAGTCGCCTTCTAATGCCACTGGACATAGACTGTCGAAATGTATCTTCAACGCTGCGGCCTCCAACCCCCGAATGAACCTATGGCCACCCATTGCCGTAAGCGCTACCGCATTACTTCATGCAAAGTTCCCAATGCTCCTCAGCCTGATCCATCGCTATGGATTGTTCATTACTCTCGCGCTGCGCCCACAGACCACATCCCTAGCAACCGGGTTCCAGTGACGCCTCAGATTCAGGCCACAATGGCCCAGCGACGTTTCCTTCAAAGCCAGGGACAGCTGGCCCGCAAGGACTTTTTGCTCCATGATCGGAATAGCTGGCCGACTATCAATTTCCCACAGATGGCTCCGCAAGGTTTCGCTCAACCACAGGCTCCTTTCGCCGGTCATGCTCCCGCAAGACCTGGCTTCTATCCTCAGAGCCACCCAGGCGCAATGCCTGCTGGGGTTCCCGTAGCCAAAGGGCCGCGCGGACACCGCGCTCCTTCAGCTGCTATGGGCGCTGCAACTGCTGACTTTGCCATTGAAGATGAGGATGTGTCCAGTGGTGACGCTATGGATCTCTTAACACCCCGTGAAGTGAGTAAGATGCGTTACCAGCAGCATCACGAGTGGATGGAAGAGATCTTCGCATCGCCCTATGCTATTACACAGATTACTCCCGTTTCGCTTGGTTTGGGTCGAAAGGGTGAGTTGGAGTCTCTGACAGCAGGCTTCTTCGATGCTCCTGTTGGAACATCTGGTGGCGAAGGCCAAGAGGCGGGCGACGGCCAGCCAGCCACCAAGATGGAGCCCGCCAAAGCCGAGGAATTTGCAGAGCGTGTTTCCAAGAAGGTTGCGGACATGACCGCCGAGATTGAAAAAATGAAGAAGCAACACGCGCGCCGGATGCAGCGCTTCAACCGCACTTCATTGCTCAAGGATGCTGAAATCCGCCTTCGGGAGTCTGCCGCTGACCCGGCTGAGAAGGGCCCGGAGATTTGGCGATTGGAGGGCCGGGTTGTTATTCCCACAGAAGAGGAAACTCCACAACTTGACTACGTCGAGGATAAGGCCAAGTATAAGGTTGATGACATTGTCCGGGAAGTTGAGACTGCCTGGAAGAAGCAGATCGTGTCTGAGCCCAAGGTCTCTTGTGTCGAAAAGGGTGGCTTGCTGGAAAAGATTGAGCCCGAGCACAAAGACGAACCTGACTCATTCACCAATGACATGGTCATGGACCACGACGATGCTCATCTTCTTAATCAATTTGGCAGCCCCGTTGTCGGTGGTCCAGGAATGTCTAGTGTCTCTGTCAACGGGCAACCAATTCCCGCAGGGATTTCAGCCGATATCGACATGGATCTGGGAGACCAACTCCATGGTGCTCCCAATGGCGAAACCAACGACTGGGTGATGGTCAACGAGACGAAAGACCATGGTCCAGTGGGCGGAGAGTTCGACTTTACCAACATTGACAGCGCGGGTGATGCTTTGGCTGCCTACAGCGAACAGAACGATGGGCTTGATCTCCCTGATCTGGACAATTCGGCCTTCGGAGATGCATTCCATGCGTCCGACAATGAACATTCGCACAACCCTGATGCGGATGAAATTTAATAGACGGGTATCTCTCGACTGAGGCGCTTTTTTAATGAATGATTCCGCGGATCATGAATCTTTCAGGTGTTGCGGGTTCTATCTATTCAACTGCGGTTAAGGGGTTCGGATTTCATGCAGGTTCCTTTGCTTTACGGTGTACAATAAGATTGCCCAAGGGGTCTTCCTTTGGTTCTTCGAGTTTCCTTTTTCCTCGAGCTTGTGATAGGCGATGGGATTTTTAATCGGTATATCCCTATTTTTATGATATTACCCTTTCTTGATTTATAGTTCCTTTTTTCTTGGGAATCTTTGCATCTTGATAGCAAGGTTTCTCAATTATAGGGTGTCATCTATGTGTCTATAGACGGGGAAAACATGAAGGTGGCTTACTTCCCAATTAGGAAGGATCTAGTGGACTTCAGAGCTTAACGAATACACACATCGTCATATCGAATCAAATCATCTCTGGCCTTGTAAGTACCGCCAATCGAAGTCTATGCTCCAATGCTCAAGATCAATGGCATCCATGACCCTGGCTGGCACTTTGATATCGGGAAGCCGAGAGTGGAGTATGATGATCAGCCGATCAGTCGACTGATTCCAGACCCCTACTTCCCAGCTACTAGTTTGCAGTTAGCATTAAGCTCACCGATGTATGACACTATATGAGTCTGCAATCGGAAAAGATGTCAACTTCCGCCCATCCCGTCATGACGTCAACCGGGACTGCACTTCCTATGGTGAAGAAGGAATAGGGTTCGAGCATCGTCATCTATAGGAAAGCGCCTTTCTCACTTCTTCTCCTCTCACTTTCACTTCTACATACCTCATATTCCACATAGGTACACCTCATTACTGAGTATTCTACAATGTAGGTCGTCCGCCATCTCTATACTCATCATAGCTAACAAGTCCAGGAACCGCAACATCTCATTCCGATCGCGCAAAGAACCCCCTGCCAACCGGCACCGGTTCAGATTCTCGACTTTTCGCGGGATGCAAGCGCCTGAGCTGAGCAAGAAGATGACCAAGCTGATCAAGAACGAGAACTCAGCCATCGGCGCCCACGAAGCCGCCAGCCGTGAGCGTAGCTCGATCGCCGGCCAGCTCTCTGAATGGGGCGAGGGCACTGAGGATGACAACATCTCCGACATTTCCGACAAGCTCGGCGTGTTGCTCGCGGAGATCGGCGAGCAGGAAGACGTCTTTGCGCAGAATCTCGAAGACTACCGCAGTATCTTGAAGCAGATCCGCGACATGGAAGCGTCCGTGCAGCCATCTCGCGACCAGCGCCAGAAGGTCACCGATGAGATCGCCAAGCTGAAGTACAAGGATCCTTCAAGCTCTCGTCTGGTCACGCTTGAGCATGAGCTTGTTCGGGCTGAAGCTCAGAACTTGGTTGCCGAGGCGCAGCTGTCCAATATCGTACGTTGATCATTCTGATATTCTTCTGTTTCATACAGTCAGATGGAAAGTACAGTTGCTGACCACATTTCATCTGTAGACGAGACAAAAGCTGAAGGAGGCCTATGACATCCACCTCGCAGCTGTGATCGAGCGCTCTGAGAAGCAGACCATCCTTGCTCGCCATGCTCGTCGTCTCCTCAACTACATTGATGACAGCCCCGTTGTGCCTGGCGATGCGCGCCAAGCATACGTCCATGAGCCCGAAGCACGCCAGGTCCTCGAGGATGCTGAGAACGATCTCCGGGGATGGGAGCCCAGCGTTGAGCCCATTACTTCGTCGGCAGCCCGTGAGACTCGCGAGGAGGGCTACAGCAACGGACATAATGGCGTGGAAGAGCATGATCACGAATCGGAGGTTTTGGAGCACTCCTCTGCGGTGGAGAGCGGCGGTGTCACTGCCCCCGTGGAGAGCGGCGCACCACCAGCAAAGATGATGGTCGAGGCTGTTTAATGGACAGGCTCTCGAGATCCGGTCCAGTGGGCCACTGTTTAGTTGGACATACTGTAGCTGTTAAGCTGTGTAAAGTCAATTCTTCTCTGAGGTTGGGCACTCCGGTGCAAGGGTTTGCGGACTGGACATGCAATGGGACTATACTCAGGAAATATGCAAATTGTGTATGATAAGTAGTTCAGTTATTAATGAATTGTATCTTTCAAAGTTATTGTCTTATATTCTCTTATGTTTTCTATAGTAAGGGTACCACGTGACCGCAGGCGCCAGAGTGACGCGGAAACCCGAGCTCCAGCGGAGCTTCAACCATCGCCGTCTCACCACACTCCCTTCGTCGTTCCAGCATCTTTTCTCTACCGTCTTGTTCCATCCCATTACAACACATCATGGATAAGCTCGTCGCCCAGTATTCGCGCCCTCCCCATCAGAATGAGCTCTACAACGAGCAAGAACAGGAGGACCTCTCTGCGAGCGTCCCTCCTCTCTCGCTGAAGTTCTCCCTTCCTCCTGTCGACAACGTGAGTTACAAATGAATCTGTGGCAGATTCTCTTTAGCTCAGATGGCGCTTCGGTCGAGGGACGTTCCTCGGTCCTGACGTCAAGACAACCTGCGGCGCCAGTGCAGCTACGCCAGAGATTCACCAGCCGACCTTTCATCATTGATACAAATGGAATACTGGACTAACTATTATTCCCTCATCTAGCGTTCTGCTTTCCTGCGTGCCATGACCGATGACCACTCCAACCCCAGCTGCCCCATCAAGCTCGCTCACGGAACAACAACCCTGGCTTTCCGATTCCAGGGTGGTATCGTACGTTTACCTCCGCTTCGATCATAATCGGTATCTGTGACTTTGAATATAGTTGTACTTACGTATATCCTGGATAGATTGTGTGCACCGATTCTCGAGCAACAGCCGGCAACTGGATTGCCAGTCAGACAGTCAAGAAGGTTATTCCCGTATCGCGGTTGAGCCGGGGTGAAGACAAGCCATCAAACGACCCAACGCCAGGTCTTCTGGGGACGATGGCCGGTGGTGCAGCTGTAAGTTGGGACTGAAGGTAACTGCAAGTGATGGACTGGGCTGATGAGATTCGAAATTGCTAGGATTGTCAATATTGGTTGCGGTATCTGAGCCAGCAGTGCACTCTGCATGGTAAGCTGGAGCTTTGTCCTGTTGAAGAAGTAGGTTGCTGATGAGTTCCCTAGAAATCCGACACAAGCGCCGTATCACTGTTGCGGCTGCCTCGAAGATTCTCGCCAACCTCACCTACGCTTACAAGGGATACGGTCTTAGCATGGGAACCATGTTAGCAGGAGTACGTCGCATACACACATGGTAGTGAAACTGGACTCGGAGACTAACGATTTCCCAGGTGACGCCCCAAGAAGGACCCGCTCTCTACTACATCGACTCCGATGGTACCCGCCTCCCCGGTAACCTGTTCTGTGTTGGATCTGGTCAGACTTTCGCTTATGGTGTGCTGGATGCCGAGTACCGCTACGATTTGACTGAGGAGGAGGCATTGAACCTGGGACGCAGATCCATTCTGGCTGCTATGCACCGTGATGCCTACTCCGGTGGTTTCATTAACCTGTACCACGTCAAGGAAGAAGGATGGGTGCACCACGGCTTCGATGACATGAACCCTATCTTCTGGAAGACGAAGCTTGAGAAGGGCGAGTTTTCCAACGTTACGTCTGAGCTGTGAGCGGGATGTGTGTAATATTGGTATCGATATGTCATTGAATTGGATTATGCTTAGGTTCACGGGTTTCAACTGTGCAGATAGACATGTATACATCTGCTCAATATCCCCGATCTTTATGCTAAATAGAAGTAGCCCTGCTTCCCGGTCTCTGCCAGCAACTCAACATCTCAGCTAAACAGCCAACTGCGAAGCAACCTCGATATGCGAGAACCTCGCCCGTATCACCCGAAACTTATCCAACAGAATATTCTTCGACATAACCTGCAAATTATGAAACGAAAGAACAACCCCCTGCATGAAAACAATATCATCAATGCGACAAGTCGTCTCCTCACGCGTGGCCTGCGGAACATGAATAACCACATCAGCAATAGTATTAATAATCTCCAACAACTTGCTAATCATCGACGAGCCATGCACGCGAATAGTATTCTGCGAGATCTTCGTCAAAAACCTTCTCAGCTGACTAGACAACTGCAACGGCATCTCCAGCTCCAAAGAAGGACAGGAAGCATGACTAGACAACAAACAATTCGACATAGCCATCTGCCACAACAAAGTGCGCATCCATTGCCTCGTAACAACAAGATCAGCCTGCTGCAACTCAGACAACGTCGAAACCTCAAGTTCCCACAACGCATCATCAAGCTCACGATGTTTCGCCTCAACCCAAGAAGCAGTAACCCGCGACCGATCCCCGATCCAAAGACTAATGAACGAGGCATCAAGCATACAAAAAGTCTTGATAACCTGCGTCCAGCCCTGCTGAATCCCACTGCCCAGCCCAAGCTCAACAGAAAGCGGATCTTCCTCGGGGTACTGCGCGTGCGGCGGGAGCGTCACCGGCGAGAAGTATACTATCGACATGAAGCGCTCGTGGATGAAACATTGCCAGTAGAGACGTTGGCGGCGGGCGCGCTCTGTTATGTCCAGGTCGGAGAGGGTGCTTGTTTTGTCTACGCCTAGGATTTGGATCATGCTTATTGCCTCGCGGAGGTAGAAGAAGCCTAGGTCGTATTGGCCTAGGCTCATGGCGCACATTTGGATGAAGATGCTTGTCATGGCGCGTAGGATTGAGGGACGGAAGCCTATTACGAGGGGTTGTTGGGTTTCGACGGATTGGCGTAGTAGTTCGGTGATTTGGGTTGAGGTTGATGTTGAGGGTGTTGGTGTGGATTGCGATTGAGATGCGCGTGTTAGGTCCAGTGTTACTGCAGTAAAGGCGTAGACAAAAGCTGCATGTTCTCTTTCCGTGTCCATTTTGCTGATTGAGTGCCGGACTTCCGTGTCGGTTATTATTGGGCTGAAGGGGTATACGTAGGTCATGTAGTCTGGGAGGAGACTTGAGAAGTATGAGGTTGGTAGTCGGGAGGTCGTCAGGGGCAGTAATGGCGTCCGAGTTGTGGATTTGGGAGTGCCACTTTTGTATTTTGATATCACTGTACCTCGGCGGAGAGCGTGTTTTCTTGATCGCGCTGAGTGATTCTCTGTGTAGGTGCAGAGGAGATCCAGGTGTTCACATTGTTGGCAGCGGTGTTGGCCATTACAGCGGACTTTACGGCGATTGCAGGCATCGCATGCTTTGGGCACGCGCTGAGATGTCGGACTGGCCATGTATATCGTGTATGTTCTGGAGATTTGAGGTGAAGATGATTCTCCCCCGCGTTTGATGTCGATGTCTTGGCGTTTAATACTCTTTTGGCGTAGTTCGGGGCCTCCGCAAGTATGTTCCATGTGAGTTGAAGGGATCCAATCAGGACGGCATATCGCTTATTAAGGCTTGGAATAGACTTATTGGTGCATGTACGTAGCATCATTCTTGTCCTAGTCAAGATCATTGTGGGAAATAGCATGGTCTGTATATGTGGGAGGTATATAGATCGAGATATTCATTTGCATCTATCCATGTCAATCAGCTATAGTTGTATGACAATCTAGTCCCATGTGTAGCTATGTAACCTAACTGCAGTGTATCCAGCCTTAAATCAAAATAACTCTTCCCTCAAACGCCTGTAATTCCTCACTAGGACCCTCTACATTGCCAACCAACAACTTCCAGTTATCACCCTTCAGTGTATCCGGTTTTTCAAACTTCTGTACTTTGTCCGAGAAGTTCAAAACAACCAATAGGCTCGTGTTCAGACCCTTCTTGGAATATGTAAAGACGTTCTGGTTCGGCTCGTCGAGAATCTCAAACTCTCCAAAGACCATAGCGTCGGCATACTCCTTGCGTAGTCTAGTCATCTGTTTCCAGAACGATAGAACAGAAGCATCATCCGTCTCCTGCAATTTTACATTGAGCTCTGGATAATTGTCGTGCGGGCGCATCCACGGCTTTGCCGAGGAAGAAGGCGAAAAGCCTGCGTTGGCGTCGGCACTCCATTGCATGGGAAGTCGAGAGTGATCTCGAGCCAGATGCTGCAGAGAAGCCATCGCGTTTTCCAATTCCACGGGGTCGTTATTTGTAATCTTGCTGGTCATCTGATAATAGTTGGTACTATCGATGTCTTTGTACTCGTCAATTGTCCATTCTTTGGGGGCGTTGACCATTCCAATCTCCTGGCCCTGGTATATAAATTGAGTACCAGAAAGAGTGCTTTGCATCATGGCTAGCATCTTTGCCGAACGAACCCTTAGCTTAGGTGTCTTGTCAGAACCAAAGCGAGTGACAGAACGGCCTTGGTCGTGGTTTTCCATAAACACCGTAGTCCAGGCATCGGTTCCTTTGATGATATCTTGGGTGCTCTTCACGGCTGATTTCAAGTCTCGCAGGGTCCAGCCAGGGAACGTGGTTAAGAATTTATAGTCCTTGCCCATACCCAGATCCACTAGGTCAAATTGGAAGACCATGCTCAATTGCTTCTCAGCTGCTGAGACGTATCGAAGTACGCCGTGCAGAGTATGCGTATTGGGACACTCGCCAACCGTCATGGCATCATACTTGGAAAGGACATCGTTCATCTCACGGAGATACTCATGAATGCGAGGACCATTACAGAATTGCGAGAAAGCAACCTGCGTGTCGGATTTCGGATCAAGAACTGGCGCATCACCAAGACCCGGCTGCTTGCTGTACATATTGACCGTGTCGACGCGGAAGCCATCCACCCCTTTCTTCAACCAGAACTCCATCGCAGATTCATAGATCGCCCGACGAGTCACGGCATTCTCCCAGTTGACATCAGGTTGCTCAACACAAAAGAGGTGGAGGTAATATTCCTCCGTAGTCTTATCCCATTCCCACGCACTACCACCGAAGATACTGCGCCAGTTATTCGGGGGCTGACGCTTGCCGTTGGCATCATACTTGGCCGGCTTCCAGATATACCAGTCACGCTTTGGATTTGTCTTTGAAGAACGGGATTCTTGGAACCATTTGTGTTGGTCTGAGGTGTGGTTGACCACTAAGTCAAGAATTATATGGAGTCCTCGCTCGTGGCATGCATCGATGAGAACTTCCATATCCTCCACGGTGCCGTAGGGCTCATACACCTTCTCGTAATCGGCGACATCATAGCCCATATCAATCTGGGGACTGTCGTACATGGGACATAGCCAGATCACATCAACACCAAGACTTGTGATGTAGTCAAGGGATGAGATGATGCCTGGGATGTCGCCAATGCCATCATTGTTGGAATCTTTGAAGCTGGCCGGGTAGATTTGGTAGATAATAGCGTTCTTCCACCACTTTTCGCCCACTCTTGCTGGAGACATGGTTTTCGGAGGTGAAGAGAATGAAAGGAGAACAGAAGACGGTTGAAATGGAGAAGAAATAGCTGTACAATGAAAGGGCAGGCATGCTATATACCCCCACGAGAACCCGTTTTAGCTAATCAGGACACCATGGACGATCGAGTCCTGAGCCCAGCGAGGGCTCATACTGTAGGGAGGGCGTATACTGTAATTGACTCGATGTCGGGCCGAGTTGGCGAATCTGTTCCACTCGAGTGCGTGGGGGGTGCTTATCAGGCGAATAGGGGGTGGTGAGATTTGGAGCTGGTGAGTATCCCCGAGGTTGCTCCAGAAGTATACCAAAGTCATGAGAAATCTTCACGCTCTTCACGCTCTCACCATTCACCATTCACCACTCACCATCACAAGAATAAGTTCACATCCTCAACTCTGCAGGATACGAGGGGAAAAGGCGCATGTCGGCCCGACTCCTTGCCAATGAGGCAGCGGTATATGCCGTGTCTCTCTAGCCCCTTTGGGAGAAGTTGCAGCCCTCAACTCAAGACAAAACACCAAGTGGCCACGAGTTAGCAAGGTGTCTGTTTTCTGATCAGTCCGGCCCGACACCAGTCCAATCATGCAGTTCCCTTACAGTCCGAAAATCCGGGGTCAGTGGGCTGATCCCCGAACAATCTGGGGAAAAACTTTCTCCACGCCACCGGCCTCGCTTGAAAAGGGATTTCGGTATGCAACCAATGGCGTCCCCGGTCTATCCTCGCTCAGTATGGACAACCCCCCCGGGGAAACCCTTCGTAAACTTGCGTATAAATTCCCATGGTCGCCCACACGAAACAGTTTATGTTCTATTCCATCTCAACAGCCAGTGACACAAAATTACCATTGAGAATCCAACAATGGCTTCTGAAAAGGTAGCCATGGCCGAACATGTCGAGAAAGGCAGCAACTCAATCGACCATGCAACCCATCCAGAGGTCAACCAAACCGACCTCAAAACCAGCAATGAAGCCCACGCAGTGATCGAAAAAGAACACAACATGACCCCCTGGCAAGCCCTAAGGATCTACCCCAAAGCCGTCGGCTGGTCCCTCCTCCTATCCTGCGCCATCATTATGGAAGGCTACGACGTAGTCCTCCTGGGCTCATTCCTCGGCTTCCCAGCCTTCAATGAGAAATACGGAAACCTCATGTCGGACGGGACATACGGACTCACCGCGTCCTGGCAAGCAGGCCTAAACAACGCCATGGCATGCGGCCAAATTATCGGCCTCTTCCTCAACGGCATTGTCTCCGAACGCTACGGTTACCGCAAAACCCTAATGACCTGCCTCGCCGCGACAGTCGGCTTCGTCTTCATCCTTTTCTTCGCGCCGAACATTTCTACTCTTGTCGCTGGCGAGCTCCTCATGGGTATCCCCCTCGGCGTCTACCAAACTCTCACTGTAACCTACGCCTCGGAAGTCTGCCCCGTCTCTCTGCGCGCGTATCTGACCACATACGTCAACCTATGCTGGGTCTTCGGCCAGCTCATCGCAAGCGGCGTCCTCAAAGGCCTAGCTACACGTACAGACCAATGGGCCTACCGCATCCCCTTCGCCATCCAATGGATCTGGCCCGTCCCAATCTTCATCGGTGTCTACCTCGCGCCTGAGAGTCCATGGTGGCTAGTCCGCAAGGACAGACGCGAAGACGCGGTGAAGTCCCTGAAGCGTCTTACCAGAGCCAATAGCCCTGGCTTCAGCGCTGAGGAAACAGTCTCGATGATCATCTACACCAACGCCCTGGAGAAGCGCGTCGAGACTGGTACCTCCTACCTAGACTGTTTCAAGGGGATCGACCGCCGCCGCACGGAAATCGCATGCTGTGTCTGGGCGGCGCAGAGTCTCTGCGGCGCAGGACTAATGGGCTACTCAACCGTCTTCTACCAACGCGCCGGACTGGCAGTTTCGCAGTCGTTCACGATGTCCCTCGTGCAATACGCTATCGGGGTAATTGGAACACTCAGTTCATGGGTATTGATGACCTACTTGGGTCGACGCACACTCTACGTCGGGGGGTTAGGCCTTCTAACAGTCGTCCTGTTAGTAATCGGCTTCGTGTCAATTGCACGATCGACGTCGGCGATATCCTGGGCGACGGGCTCGATGCTGCTCGTCTATACATTTATCTACGACTCGACTGTTGGACCGGTTTGTTTCTCGCTTGTATCTGAGATGCCGTCGTCCAGACTGCGGACGAAGTCGATTGTTTTGGCAAGGAATGTGTATAACATTCTCAATCTTGTGACTGGGATTATTATCCCTTATATGCTTAATGTTGATGCTTGGAATTGGAGGGGGAAGTCTGGGTTCTTCTGGGGCGCTTTGTGTATTATCTGTCTTGTTTGGTCGTTCTTTAGGCTTCCGGAGCCTAAGGGGCGTTCTTATGCCGAGTTGGACATTCTGTTTGAGAATCGCGTTCCTACTAGGCAGTTTGCTACTGCTAAGACTGGGTTGGTTCAGGAGGATCTTAAGGAGGAGGCGTCTGTTTGAGATAATAGTTTGTTGGAATTAGTATATTGGATATAGTATTCGCCATATCAATTGAGATGATCTATCTTGTTTTAATACAACAGGGTTCATAATTTGTATGCCACTGACGAAGTTTTGGGCAGTACACGGAAGCCTCGAAGCGAGGATACCGTTTCATGCATATGTTCGACCTACTTTAGCCTCTCTTTTTTTTCCGCCTCTTTTTTGCTCATTTCGAATGCCTCAGGTTCATCATGTAGGTTTTATAAAGGTGGGGATGTAAAGGGATTTGTGGCCTACGACTGTAGGATATTGAGGTTAAATTTCGTTTCGGGGGTTCAATTCACTGAGCATTCCCAGTTTCTGTTGCTGGATATTGAACTTGATTCTTCCAAGATTCCAAGGTTTCTTCTGGCTGATTTGTAGTCACCTTCGGTATAAGCTATAAAAAAGCTCCACCTAGTATGATCAGTCTACAAAAGCATCTTTTTGGAACACTTGATTCTGCTGTATGCTGATCGTACACGAAGAAATATTTGCAAAAAGAAACAAACGCATCTGAGTATAATCATTAAAAACCAGGTATACGCCACCTATGACAAGCAAAAAAGAAAGAGAATTTTTTACTCCAGCCAGAGAGACTGGTCTATCAGTTATCCACCCAGAACTTCATGCGGATACCCATAGCAGCCAACTCAACATCCAAGTAGCGGAGCACACCAGGCACAGCAACAATCGTAACATTGTCACCACCAACAAAGCGCTGCCCATTACCATCCTCCCAGACCTCAGCACGGGAGTCATCAAAGACAGCCTCGCGGGCACAACGACGACAACGCACAATACCAGCCACACCTCCAACAGCACCAACGGCGCCAGCAGCGTGAGAGTGACTCTGCTGGTTAGGAGCAGCCTTAGCAGCGGCGGCAGCAGCACCGGGGTTAATAGCAGCACGGGAACGGGACGAGCCAGAGACGGCGACCTGAGTGGAGAGGAAAGAACCACAAGAGCGGCAGATCCAGGTATGCTGGGCGTCGGAACAGTTCATCAGACGATCTTGCAGGAGGAAGGCGGCGCCGTGGGCAATCAGGGAATCACGCTCCATCTCTCCGACACGGATACCACCACCCTTGGCACGACCCTTCACGGGCTGGCCAGTTAGGGCGTTGACGGGACCTGTGGTTCGCACTTGGAACTTGTCGTTCACCATGTGACGCAGACGCTGGTAATAGACCAGGCCCATGTAGATGTCGGCGGAGAATTCGCGGCCTGTGATTCCACTGTACAGGGGCTCATTGCCGTAGTAGTTGTAGCCGGCTTTGCGGAGCTGCTCGCCGAAGTAGTCGGTTGCGGTGTTCTCTTCGGAGAATTGGAAGGGTGTTGAGTCTTGGGGGAGACCGTGCATGGCACCGGCCTTTCCGGCCATAGACTCGATCATCTGAGCGATTGTCATACCTGTGAAGTTTTAGATGTGTGGGACGGAGGTAGATTGAAGTGAGAACTTACGAGATGGGAAAGCGTGAGGGTTGATAATCAGATCGGGCTGCATGCCGCTCTCGGAGAAGGGCATGTCGACCGCAGGCCAGAGCTGTGACAAGACACCCTTCTGACCGTGACGAGAGGAGAACTTGTCACCAATGACGGGCTTTCGGGGAATGCGGTACTTGACACTGAGGGATTGCATGGGCTCGTTGCCGTTCTCGGATCCCATGATACGAATGCTGTCGATGTATCCCTCCTCAGCATCCTTGTACTTCATGTAGTGAGTGATACCGTCGACGTTGACGAACGAGTCGGAGGCAGGATCGAAGCGGACATTGTGCCAGGCGGCGATCTTGTCTCCCTCCTTGACGCGAGCACCCAGGTGAGGCAGTCCATCCTCGTCGAGGATGGCTCGCACCTGCTCCTTGATCTCGTCGCCGGGAGCGAATCCAAACAGCTTGGTGACATCGCGCTTGGACTTGCTGCGCTTGGAGTCGCCCTCGGCCAAGGTGTGAACCTTGGTCTTGTAGACTGTACCATGACCGAAGCCGCGCTCATGGGCGGACTTGTTGATAATCATGGCGTCGTCCATGTCGTATCCGGTGTAAGAGATAATGGCAACAACTGCGTTCATACCGTTGGGGAAGTTGTCCAGACCGTAGGCGTTGTACAGTGGTGGCCGGACAATTGGCGTTTGACCAGTCTGAATGCGGTACAGCTTGTTGTCTGTACGGTATGCGATTGAGGTACCCGGTGTACCCATGGTCTGTTTGCTCATCTGACACTGGTACATGTTACGGGGAGATTGGTTGTAGTCGGAGAAGGGGGTCATGTTGGCGACGATTGACAGGATGTTGGTCGGGGTGAACTCGATGTGTGTTGAGAGACCGGGGATCAGATCAGACTCGACGCAGGCAATCTCCATGAAGGGCTGCTCGAATGGACCCACGAAGTCCAGCTTGTCGGAAGCCAGGTACTTGACAGGTCGGTACATCCTTGCAGACTGGGAGAACATGTAGACACCGGGGTATTGTCCACCGGCAGAGTTGGGGACGTATCCGACTTCCAATTCACGGGGGATGTTGTGCTTTCCTTCGACCTTCCAGTACCGAACGGTGTCGGCAATTCTCTGGGCTTGCTTCGGGGAGCAGTAACCAATAATTCGGCCATCCAACTGTACAACCACACTCTCGTCAATTGCCACAGAGGACTCGGACCGAATACCAAGCTGGACCAAAAGTCGCGGTAGGTGAGAGACTTCCAGGTCACCGGTAGAAATCAAACACTTGTGTGCCAAATGGTTAAGCAGACCACAAGGCGATCCATCAGGAGTGTGCACAGGACAAAGGAAACCCCAACTCTCTGGTAGCAGCTTACGGACGGTAGTAGTCTTCAATTGGGCGAAGAAACTACCACGGTGAATCATGCGGAAGTGACTGATGAAACGGTAGAAGTTGATCTTCTCGGCAATGACAGTGTAACCAGAGGTCTGCTGCAAATCAAGACCTGTAGGACTGACCAAGTTACCGGTAGAAAGGAAATACTCGAGCGCATTTCCGATGTTCTCGTTGGATCTTTTGACGATCTTGGAGAGGAAGTCCCGCTCGAATGCTGAATCGGTGAATTTGGCACCGTTGTTGCGAATAGACCAGTCTCTAGCGATAGGTCCAAATGATCGAAGCCATTCCTCGATACGTTCCTTGAGGATCATACCGTACAGGAAGCCACCAAGCAGGATTTCCTGGTTGGAGACAGCATCGGGGTTGTCAGGAGCACAGTCACCTGCGACGGTGGAGTACAACTTCCGGATCATAAAGGTGATCATCTTGAACTTGTCCCAGTCCTGAGACTCCGTGACATTCTCGTTTCCAAGATGAGGGAGAACGACCTTGCGGAGAAACTCTGTGCCAACTTCCTCGTCGGGCATGTCCGCAGGGACACCGAGAACAGGGCGGAAAGCCTTACCCAGGTGGGACCGGCAGTCGTACTGGCTGTGCTTCTGGTAGGCGTGGTAGGTTCTCAGGAGAAGCTCGACTCGGTCTGTGACGAAGGTGTTCTTCATGCCCTTAGACTGGGCACCACCGACAATGGATTCGAAGATTTCGCGGTCGTTGGTCTCGGCGAGCGCCTTGAGAATCATCATCACAGGGATGAGATATTCGTTCTTGCGCCATGAGAAACGGAAGGTCACGTTTCCATCGGAGAGGTAGTGAAGCACATTGGTCTGCGATGTCTGATCGGGACGAACTGATCGTATTTGAACACCGAACTTTGTGTAAGACTGACCACGCTTCACGAATGAACCACGAATGATGGACATGGGGAAGTTGCGCTTGCCGACGATCAGCATACGGATCAGCTTTTCGTTACCGTTAACAATGTAGAAACCACCCAGCTCCTCCGATTCCTCCTTGTGGCGCACAAGCTCCTCAGGAGTGGCCTTCTCCAGGTGACACCGGTTGGTGCGCACCATGATGGGGACGTTACCCAGCTCGCGGACGGACTCCATCCAGTCGCCGTTGTTGACCTGGTACTCGAGACGAGCACGGAGCTTACCACGGTATGTCGCATGGCGCTCTCGGCATTCTGAGGGGTATATTTCACGGTTGCGGGTTGTGAACTTGTTTGTGGGGGGCAGGGTGGGCTTCTCGAGGAAGATTTCTCGCACGCGGACGTTCAGGCGGTTCCGCTTCGGTGGGCGAAGACCCTCGGCTTGACGGGCCTTTTTCTGTTCATAGGTCTCGAGCTCTCCATCGAGAAAAGTCTTGGTACCGATATCCCTCAATCCAGCCTCCATAATCTTGCTATCCTCGAAGAGTGCATTGAAAGAATCGATATGCGGCCGAATCGACTCGGCCAGCGACGGGTAGGCTGTGTGATCCGTGGGAGGATTCTGGAACAGGTTCTCCCGTCGCAGGGTGTCGTAGTCCACCGACCACTGGGTGTCTGTGGCGGCAGGGGCCATGGTGG
>ERZ1673737.1909-NODE-1909-length-18675-cov-3.958271_pt1 | contig 18675 bp, 20 predicted proteins | sample MGYA00580211_ERZ1673737 | MGnify/ENA primary metagenome ERZ1673737 (study PRJEB41218, sample SAMN15661789) | gut metagenome | host: Homo sapiens | place: Canada: London | collected 2015-08-20/2019-03-30 | study: EMG produced TPA metagenomics assembly of... | reverse complement strand
ACGTCCCCGGAGAAGACGGTACAAGCGCCGTAAGAGTCTTCGAACAAACAATCAATGACCCCAAACGAGACACAACCATCGCCCACCCCACCAGCTACAGCAACGGAACCAAGATCGAAATTGAAACCTCTGACATCCAAGCCTTCCTCTCAAGCCAAGTGGAAATCCTAGAAAAGCTCAAAGCCGAAGACGAAAAAGACCGTGCAAACCAAGCAACCCCCCAACTGGAAATGTCCCCAATGGACGACGAAGGCAAAGTCAACGAGCACATCGGTCCTGTGCAGTTTAATATGGGAGGAATCCAAGTTGACGCCGATGACATGCTTAAGAAACTTCGGGTAAGACATTCACTAATACGACACCCTCGCCCGCCTAGACGTTAAGCTAAATTACTTTACTTACCCAGGATCGCGAAGCCAGTCGGACCCAAAAGAAGGAAAGCCCTGTGCCAAACACTGGCGATGAGAAAGCTCACAACCAAGCCCTGGCTAACTTCTTTGCTGGCCTGGTCAAGAAAGGCGGCGCCAGTCCCCGTGGGAGTCCTTCTGCCTAATGATTTCGTTTCTCGCTGTTATTTTAGTTCTTTGCGCGTACATAATCTGGAGGCCTAGTCTCATCTTGTGCACTAGGCGCGGTGGTTCGATAGTGGAGAATATAGGTCTTAGATGTTCTTTGGCTGTGGAGGATGCCGGTCGTTGTGATTTCCCCGGGTGTGGAGGTTCTATGGCTTTTCGGCAGGTGTTAGATAATGATACCAATATGAAGACTTTGTGATTTCTGATTCCAGCTGTTTCGTTTTCCCCTACCACTTCTTAGCTTTTCCCTTCCTACGCTTATTCTTTTGATATCGCAAGATAAATGAAAGATTCGGTGCCATTCATCCTTATACTAGCAGTAACCTTAACAGAAATTATACATAGAGTCTAAAGACCAGTGAAATTAACGCCGGGGAAATGACCGCTTTCGGAGCAGTAACTCATGATTGTATTGTCGTGATCGGCCTGCTCATAGTGAATCACACAAAATCCTTAGTATGTTATATGTACAGATCAAGAGATGCCTCACAGGTAGTAAGCTGTCCTGGGAAGTTTCTATAACTATGTAGCTTATGTTTGTAAGAAGATCAAACTCAGACTTCATTTTTTTGGAAAAGACTCAAGACGAAGTACATATTTTCTTGCGCCTCTTACAGCACTTATTTCTGCCACATCACATTCTGCCCTTGGGGGTTTTACATATTCAACAGAACATAACTAATCACAGTAACCAGAAACAAACCTAGTACCCACCCCGCTGATTACCAACATTAGCTTGCCCACTCGAGCGGGTAACTCTAGGATCAAGCTTGTTTACGGGGTTGGGGTCATCATTTTGACCACGAGATGGCTGCTGTTGCCCGCCTGAGGGCTGTTGCCCGCCTGAGGCGTAGCTACTACCACCAGCCGCATCACCGCCGAAATTTGGCTCGCCGCGGTTTTCAAAGCTCTCCTCGTTTTGCAAATTTGTCTGGCAGGGCATGGTGTGGCTAGTAGCGGCGTGGGATTTATGCTCCTGCGTCGAGGTGCTATGGCTTTCCTCGTTGGCCATTGGATTGCTGCCGTAGCTGCCGGGCTGGGGTTGGGATTTGGCTGTCTTTTCCTGCGTGGCTTTGTTATAGTCATCTTCGCTAGTTTCATGGTTGTCGACGCCTCTGGATGGGTTGCTAGGGGCGTTGCTGGACTGTTCGGGGTTCGTATTTTCAGTTCCGCGTGCAGCACGGTTGTCTATACTCTTAGCTTGACTTTTTTTGGGTTTTAGAGCTCGGCTTGGCTTACCCATATCACTATCGACGCGAGGATCCAGCTTGTTAGCCAGCTTTGAATCATGCGGACCAGCATTGACGTTGGAACCACCTCCGCCCGTTTCTGTCGATCCGTAGTCGCCAGAACGGTCGCCCTGATTGCCCATCCCAGTACGGGATGAATCAGTTGGATTCTGGGTGTCTACATATCCGATCAGCTTATCGAAAAAGCTTAGGTGAAGTCTTTGGGGGACTAACCGTTGTAGTTAGGGTCGCCGGAGCGTGACCCAGAGCCGTAAGGGTTGTTAGAACCCACGCCAGACGATCTGTTCTGATTCATATCAGAGCCTTGGGCTGGGGCATTGGAGGATCCCTGGTTATCTTGAGCCCTGGAGCCGCGGGCAGGATCCTTGTCATGATCAGTCATGGCGTCCTTGACTTTGTGCATGAAGTTCGACATGGAAAATAATTTGTTGGGATAGAATAATGAGTAAGTGATTCGAAATATAGATATTTCCGGGTTGTTCCTGTGAACACGAGCCCAGTAACAGGCTTATATATCTCTTAGCCATGTTTTGCCTCGATGAAACTCGTACTAGATTGGACAGTACAGATATCCAGTGACGACATGATGAGGAGTTCATATGGAGGAAAAACCAGCTAATATTGACAATGACCTATTAGTGGCTTTTTTTTGCTATTGTTGTGGCGTGCCAGACAGGCTCGATGATTGTTTGGGCGAAAGTTAGCAGAGCTGTGAATGTCATCTGCTCGGGTGTCGTCATGTGCTCTCTATATCAAGAGATCTGGGAAATACGAAACTGGGTTCCCGTTCCGTGGTTCTTTGTTTTTCAGGGTACTATATTCAGGTTTTTAGAGAGTTAACACGCTAAAGAAATAAGGGTTGGAATTTATGATCCTGACTTTGAGCACTTTCATAAAAGTGGCAGCTGAGATAGGAAACCTCACCCGGTAGAAGGAAATATGGTATGTAGAGTGACCTCGGTACTTACTGGCATCGCCACTGTGAACGACGGTCCCAATTTGTGCTTTATTGTACTGGGATATCTAGTTATTCCACTTGCTATACGGGGTAGAAGTGGTCTGAGACCGTCAATTCCTTACTATATAGATATACAATATAGGAACAAACACAGTTCCCGCCTTCAAATTTTATTCAAAAGCCGCGAACGAATAGCTCACCAATTCTCCCAAACAGCATCAGGCAAAACCTTCCTCATAATCCCCCAGTGCGCCAAAGCACTACGGTCCTGATACTTATGCAATCTACCCACCTCCTTCTCCCACAAGATGGCCCTACCATTCTTGGGGTAAGAGGCAAAGATAGCAGGGTCAAGCTCATGCTTAGGAACGAGATAACTTTCACGAGACTTGCTGCGCAAGAAGTCCGCCTGGACAGGGTCACGGAAGCGAAGCGGGGTCCCGGCGCTTTTCTTGCAGAACAGGACCATGTTGGTGAAGTCGGTGTTCTCGTCGGATCCGATGGGTGCTTGTTCGCGGAAGATACGGCATGATGGGAAAACGGCTTGGATGGTGCGGACTACCAGGCCAGTTGGGTACAGGGTTAGGTCTCCGGCGTAGTTCTGGTTTTTGATTCGTTAGTATGCTTGTATGGTGGGATGCATGGCTTGGTTGGACTTACAATGGCAATGACACCGTCGTCCTTGAGAAGCGCTTCAAGGCCTTTGAGGAATTCGTAAGTGAATAGCTCGGCTGGCTCGGCACCGCCGGTGAATACATCGTGGACGATGTAGTCGTACTGAATTGGCTTAGAGGAAGATTGGGCTTTCTTGACGTATTTGACGGCATCCTGGATGACAGGGATGTGGTTCGGTGGAAGATTGAAATATTGAATCGCGTACTTGTGCACGGTAGGGTCGATTTCGACGATAGTTGTCTCAATACCGTGCTTGATGAGTGCAGCAGGCGTTGTGCCAATTCCAAGTCCACTTTTTGTCTGTCAGTTAATAGCTTCTAATATTTGCTAGGAGATTCTTACATGACCAGCGCCTTGCTATCGGCATCAACGCGGGAAACGCCATGGTCCGGCTCAACCAAACGGACGGCCTCGAGCATGGCAAAGATAGCGTAGATGGGATCTTCCACCTCGGGCCGATAGCCTGAAGGTAACTTGGTCCACTGCCCACCGAGCAGACTGTGGTCGCAGCGCATAACTCGGAATCCATCATTGTGATTATCCAACACAGAGATGTAGCCAGTGGTGGATTCATGACGTGCCACAAGGGAGTATCCTTCGTGCTCAATAGCAGAGTTCACGCCACTAATTCCAGCAAAGTGAACATTTGAGGTGAATGAAAAGATCACGGAAGGAATGGCTAGAACCAGCAATTTGGACGGAAGGATTGCAGAGTAACAGACCGCGAGGATCATTTGCATTCCAACTCTGGTGAACAAGAAGGTGGTACCAACGATCCAGTGCAAGACCATGTTTGCAAAGTGATCGCCAATTGAATAGAAAATGTAGGTGCCCAGCAGGGGAACGTGCTCAGCTACCAGGTCGCCCTGCGACTCAAGTCTCAGAGCAGTCTGGATTAGCTTTCCGGCATAGGCCACTGTGAGGAGTACCAGAGGATAGTAACCACACAGCTCCGTGATGACTGGACCGAGTGGGTTACCCAGCGAGGAGCTCTTCTGCTTCATGAAATACTGGAGAGTTGGAACCCAGAATGCCAGCACGGGGAGCAAATAGCCACCAGCACGACCCAGGCGCTTTGGGATAATGTCTTTCAAGAACCATCCGGCTCCGCCAAAGATGGCGACTCCATAGGCATGGAAGATTTCAGCAGGCAAGGATCCATATGTTGGAGATAGGATCAGCTTGGAAAGGGGCGAGTAAAAGGCGAGAATAACCAGCAAGGCCACACCGGAGCCAAACCGCCGGCCGTCGACCTGCCGTATGAACTCCTCGACAGAAGGCATGGTTTCCAGCTGATGCAGCTTTGGATATTGGTGGCAAGCGCGGAATCAGTCAAGATAGCGCATCTGCGAGCTTGTTAGCACCTGCAACTGTGGCCTGTTCTCACTACAAGAGACACTCAAAGCTCAAGAAGCTTCACACAATTCAAACCAGATCATTGACTTACACGTTCAGACCAGACAAAAAACAGTATCGAGATTAAAAAAAAGTGTTACGGAGAGAAGCTCTTTTGCCGCCGAGTTCCGCGTTCGTTCCCAACTTCATCTCCCCTCCACTTTCTGAAACACACCAAGATGCCACTTTTCCCTATGGATTCGGGGTTTACAGATAGAGGCGAATCCAGTACACATAACCATGCGATCACAGTCAAAAACCGTCGCAAGCGGTATCTGGACCTGCACCCAGAATACTTCTCGGCGGAGCTCGAGCTAGCCGGTCCGCCTGCTCTTCCCATTGCCAACTGACACTTATGGCCTGACCTATCGCGGGCTCTAGCTGGCCAAGCATACAAAATAAACAAAAACACAGTACTAATCTTGCCCGACTTCTCTACAGACCCGTTACTATACGATCGCCTGATCCGCCGATTCCAGACACCGCAGGAAAGAGAGGACGCAGGGCGAGCGAAGGGGTTCTCAGGTGTCCTACAGGCGGATCTCTTGCGATCTGAAGCCAGAATCGATGCGATCGCACACCCAAATCCCAATGCCGAGATGAGCTACACCCGTGGCCCGGATGGGGAGATCCTTGCTGAGGATCGTGATGAAATACCCCCCAACAAGGAAGAAGGCGAGCGGCGCTGGCAGTGGGAGATGGGCTTGCGCTTTGTGCAGGGGAACGACTCTGATTTTGATTATACGACTGTCGATGAGAATGATGAGCTCGATGACTGGTCTGATACGCAGAATGAGTATTTCGAGGACGAGGAGCCTGAGTGGGTTGTTGATAATACTCGCGGGGAAGATGCCCGCTCGAGACTTCAGGGTGAAACGGGCATTCAGGATTTCTAGCTCCATAGGAACTGGTGACCTTGCTCCTAGGCCAAACGCATGCTCCTTCGCTTTGGATGCCAGTCATGACATGACCACTTTCAGAATATACCCGCACGGCGCAGTTTGCATCCCTGAATTGGCGAACAACCCGTTTCTCCTTCTCAAAGGGCCTCTTTCAAGAAGGACAACGCCAACTTCCATATTCCTCGTCTGTCGACAGCCTCTCTTCTAGCTTGGGATGGCAAAACGCAGTCTGTTTGCTGTGGCCATGCGTCTCTGAAAGTTGCTTTTATAAATTGAAGCAGGGCCATGGCCAATCATGTTGGACCTGTTCCTGTCTGCCAGGATCTTTCTGCCATGCCTTTGAAGTTGTGGCCATGGCTAGGCCTCGGGAGCCCTCTCCCGATTATTGTAGGTCTTAAAGGACAAATACAGCCTAGGAATTATCTGGCCCTTGAAAATTGTTGTTTTTTTAAACAAAAACTATAGACCCTGGCATGACAAACTATCTCCGAGAGTAACACGTTCCCATTCCGGAAATTATCTACGAAATTGCCCTCGCGCCTAGTCCTTGTATAGTTGTCTGAGATACACTAAAATATATACTATCTATAGGCTATAAGGGGGTGCCCTGCTTGTATATATATTGATTGGTTTGATATATACGGTAGTACGGATCTACAATAGGTACCAAGTGATAAATCCATCGCCTTACATCACTCTGGAGGTCATATCTACGCCCAGTACTAATACACCAAGAATAGCTTCATGTATTCAACATATCTATGCATTTGCCGCCTTGTAGGCCAAAAGCTCAAGAGCCTTCTGCCTGAGCTTGAATTTCTGGATCTTACCACTTGCCGTCTTAGGGAAAGCCTCCAAAGGACCCAAGAAGAAGACATGTTTCGGAACTAAATTATATCGCAATTTCAAGTTAGTTTTGAGAGGCTGGCAATGATGTATTTATCTGGGAGTCGACTCACCGAGATGATTACTGAGCTTATCACGCACCCATTGCTGTATATCCTCAACCCCAATTTTGTTGATGCTATGATCATGAGCAATCACAAAGGCAGCCACAGCCTCACCATATCGCGCATCGGGAACACCGACAACCGATACATCGGCCACATCGGAGTTGGCAAGCAAACAGTTTTCAATCTCTAGAGGGTGTATGTTCTCGCCACCACGGATGATAAGATCCTTTATCCGGCCAGTGATGGTGATATATCCATCTGCTGACATGGAAGCTTCGTCGCCGGTCTAAAAGTATGAGGTCAGGAGAAGCAGCTTCGCCAAAAGAGGGGATGTTGAACATACATGCATCCATACTTTCCCAGCCTCGTCCGGAACCATGACCTCTACTGTTTTCTTTGGATCGCCCCAATACTCCTTCATGAGCAAATAACCGCTAACAACCAATTCGCCGCGAGTCTCGATAGGCTGGGTACTTAGGTGATCTTCAGGATTCACGATCTTGGCCTCAACATGCGGCATGAGTTTTCCCACAGAGGTGATTCGCTTGTCAATAGGATCATCTGTGGTCGTCATGGCCGATACGGGGCTGGTCTCGGTCATTCCATAGCAAATTGTCAACTCGGTGAGGTTCAGCACTCTGTGTAGCTTCTTCATTAATTCAGCAGGGATGCTACTTCCAGCAGCGATACCGGTCCGAAGATGCTGGAATCCCTCTTGAGAGACCTCGCCTTTCTCGATCAGACTAAGCTCTTCGAGGAACATCGTTGGTACCCCGTACAAGGCTGTACATTTTTCTTCTTGAACTGCGTTCAATGCAGCACGTGCATTGAAGGATTCACTTGGGAAAACGATGGCTGAGCCGTGTGTTGCTGTAGCCATGTATCCCAATATACATCCGAAGCAATGGAACAGTGGTGGTGGGCAGCACACAATGTCATTTGGGGTGAGAAGCATGCGGTCACCAATCTGAGAGCCGTTGTTCAGAATAGAGTGGTGGCTGAGGCAAGCGGCCTTTGGCATCGCTGTTGTTCCTGATGTAAACTGGATATTCACAATATCATATGGTGAAAGGCCTTGAGGAGGAAGTGGGCGACCATCTGCTGCGATCTGGGACATGATGGATGTGTACGGCGTTATGCTTTTGTAAGAAGATATATCCACGCGGCCTTCGGAATTATCGACAAGAATGACCTGCTTCAACGAGGGGACCAAAGCAGAATCTATCTTCGAGTTGGAAAGATCCGTAATGAGTTCCTGGAGCAAGGGAATGTTGCTGCGAGGTTCTTTTCGCGGAAGATTTGACTCCGTGCTTATAATAAGGTGGCTCGATTCGAGATGACCCAGTGCGGCGATTACTTGTGTGGCATTGAATGACGGATTGAGGGGGACCTGGCGAGTTATCAGACTTGCTATTCGCGTGTGATGGCAGGTTGACCTACCAAAATGGCACCGAGTTTGAATAATGCGTATGTTGCCTGTCCACGGAGATGAGTATTTGTCTTCCAAACACTATCTTGAATCGCCATACCACCGCGTATTCCATCGAGTTGCCAAGCATGACTCCAACCCGCTCTCCCTTGCGCACGCCCACTGACTCTAGCCCTCGAGCAAGCGCATTGCTCCTGGTGTCCAGAGAAGCATAGGTAACTCGGTCATTCTGATGCTTTGAAATGACACTGGGAGAAATAGTTATTAATCTCGAATCTCAATGGATTCCTCAAGCTTGTAGAGCAAAGCTCACGCTGTTCTATCCCCGCATTCTGCCACAACCCTGGCGAAGTGTTCTCCAACTGTAGACTCGATCAAGGGAGGCTATATCAAGAGCAATTAGTTAGAGATGAGCGGGTATAAATTGCGGTTTAGGATAAATCCCAAGCTGTGGTGACATACACCGGATGGGCCTCGAGCATAGCTCTCGGTCAGTAGTCCCCTCTTGACTAAAGACACAGGGTAAAGGGTTTTCTTTCCCCCAAAGCAAGCTGTCCGACAGCTGACGCGAGCCCTGGAGCCTAAGCCCACGAGAACCGTGGTGTATCCCATGTTCATATCCCGGTTCTAGCTTGTGATCACCGCAGCTGCATAGTTCGCAGGGATGATGCGCTCAGTAAATGTATGACGATGTTGATTTGGCAACCTGTACAATGAAAAGTAGTGCCAGGTCAGATCAATAAAGTGAGAATCGGACCAAAACAGTGAATTGGAGGAACTTTGAAGATGGGAAGTGAAGCTTTCCCCGCATGAGCGAACTGCGGGGGGTCGGGTCCAGCCGAGGTGACGTCCAACTTGGGAAGTATTCAACTATTCAACTCCAATAACTTATCGTGATCCTGCATTCAAAGAGTCCAGCGTTAAAATTGAACCTATTAAATGCCATGTTCAAGATAGCTGACAAGACCGCGTCCGATTATTTCCACTGTCGATCGTTTCCATTCCACAAACATGCTTAAGACGACTATATAAGCGTGTTGCTTTTTTGCTCATTTGATTGCCCGAGGCACTTGTTTGTGAAAACATAGCTACAAGCCACCATAATAATGCCTATGGTTAAATAGGAACTGCCTGAAATTCTTTTTCTGCCAAACTCCCATTTTATTGAAGCTGGTAAACAAGGACCCAATGTGTGAAACGGACACAAACATTCAGTCCCTCCTTCTTCGCAGAGCCTCAGAGTGCTGATCCATCTGATTTCTCAAGAATCGCATTTATATACTGGGTTGTGGATACAAAAGATGTTATAGCGGGGAAATTGAGAGACAAGGAAGGCTACGAAAAGGAGCTACGTCTGTGTTTTCAGGATGGTTCTGAAGGTACTTGAGCTGGCATGATGGAAGCAGATAATATTCTATGTATTTAACCACCTTGGTTGTTTACCAAAACCCAAACTCCAAGCTAAAACAAAACCTCAGATGCCAGATTTATTTCAAACCCCCGGAGATACAATTCCAATGCTTGCATTGACACACTCTGTCTTCTCCCACCCAATAACTATCACCATAATTGATAGTAAGCTCTTCAAAGGCCGAGATGTGGCGAATGGCTTCTACTGTTGTTACCACTCCGTCTCCAACATGGCGAGTCATGAAACACGTTGAAGGCTGACACGAGTGATTGATAAACCGAGTCCAATTGCCCTTGAAGTGGGGAAGAATCTCTGCAACACCAGGATCACACTCATTGGGAAATTGAGTGAGAGCATAAGCCTGATCCGGGTCATCATCACAAATCTCCTTGGATGGATATATTTCACCAACAAACACGTCGAGAATGTCATCCCTTTTGAAATTGGCTAGTGCACGAACGCCAATACCCTTCAGTGGGTATTCTCTTAGCTCAACCATGCCTCCTGCCAGGGGCACCAAGCGACAGGCGCAGGGCTCTTTACTCAAGCAGAAGATACATTCCACAACATTGGTGAGCGATTCTCGGAGCGTTGGATCTGGGGAACCCCATTTCGCAGAATCCCAGTAATTCTCGTAGATGACTGTTCGGGGTTTACCCTTGAAGTATGTATTTTGCACCTCGCCATTGAGTGTAATGGCAACATCGTGCGGGTGAGTGATCTGAAATCCCCAATTAGGCTGCTCGGAAAGCGCCTCCATCAAGGATGGCAAGCCGTTAAGTTTCTTGATTGTCACACGAACATACTCGAGAGGGTCACGCCACTGAAGTTGACGGGAAATTGCAAAAACTTCGAGACTGAGCTGGTTCTCGCCAATAAAAGAGAACAATGTATTCCAGACCCTCTCTTTAGTATTTCTGAATGCTCGACGGAAAGATTCGGCATGGAGACAAATTGAAAGGAGCCTCCATCCATATGCCTCCAGAAACTGATACAGTCTGTTAATTCCGTGTTCTTCGTCTGCGGGTGCATTCTCGAGCTTTTCATATTTTTCGACGTAGTTTAATACTTCAAGGTGAACGGAATCTTTCGCTTCGTCGATTTGGTTCTGCCAGGGTGTGATGACCGCAAAATCGTTCTCTGTTTGTACAATTCTCTGGAGGCTGCACAAACTATTGATGTCAAAGTACATGGCTGAGAGGATCTCGAGAGCGTCGGAGTTTGCCCGCGATTGTAGCGCGGCTTCCGAGCCACTGGCTGGGGAGAAATCAAGCTTAGCTAGGCCTCCAGTGCTCCGTGACCAAGCCCTCTGCTTGGCCTTTCTCGCGGCCTCTGCCTTCGTGACCTTACCTTTAGTAGCCTTAGGCCTGGGAGTGGCCTTAGCCTTGGGGGTAGCCTTGGCCTTGGGGGCGGCTTTGGGCTTAGGGGCGGCCTTGAATTTAGGTGCGGCCTTTGGCTTGGGGGTGGCCTTTGGTTTAACCACGGCAGTGACCTTGTGGGCGGCAAGCTGTTTAGCCCTTGATCTGAGGACCCTGTCAGTCACAGGGATCTTGACGGCCATCTTTGAACCAAGCTGGATTTATAGATGACAGAAATTTGATACAAGTATAGAAAAACTCGTGATTGCCGTGGGACTGAAATGGAGTCAATGATGGGTTCTCCTCGGACATAGAACAGTATTTATAATCCGTCATTTTGACTCTCTTACAGCACATGTTGAATGAGCTAGGAGGCATTGCTTTGTCCCGAATCCAAGAGAACCGTGGCCTCGAGAAAGCCATTATGGTTGAAAAGGGTGGTGAAGCGCATATATTTTTGGATGTGAACTCGCGATGCGACCAGTAGTATATTTGAAGCGCGGTTCATAGCTGAATGAAAATGGTGGAGGTTGTTGAAAGAAGAAGACATCTATAAAGAGAGAGGGTCAAAGGGACAAAAATAGCGGAACGCTTGGCGTCATGTGGTGGGGAAGCTCCGATGCGACAGTCTTCCCTCCTCTCGACCTTTCTTTGTTTTCATTGTCCCCGTCTTAATTTCCTCATTGCAAAATGGCTTCCGAACCCACCGAGGACGCCATCGCGAACTTTGTCAGCTTCACGAGCACGACGCGCGAGCAAGCTATCAACTTTCTGAAGGTCTCAGCTTACACTCGGCTTACACTCGACACCTTGCCAGCTAACACGGTCTTAGGCTAATAACCTCGACTCACAAAAAGCCATCAACGCCTACTTTGAAGAACTGGCCGGTCCTCAGCCGAAGGTGAACTTGAATCGCGATGGCGCATCGTCTGGGTACAATCTGACATTCTAAATAGGCAGACAACTACTACAATGACAAAAGAGCTAGCTGTAAGCTTGCACCTCTTTCATGAGTTGAGACGGAGAACTGACAAACCTCGCCTCAGCGTGGGATTTTACCCAGCAGGACAATGCGCCCCCAATACCCGCAACAGCACCGCCCTCGCGTCCTCCCTCCCGAATGAATATGAACGATACGGATAAAAAGACTGCACCGGGAGCAACGGCTCCACAAGGTATAACTGGAAATTCAGCTGTGATTGGCACAGACAAATACTGATTCGAGGGCATAGCAGGTACCGGGCAGGGTCTAAGCCTGGCGGAACGCGAAGAAAAGGAGCTACAACAGGCAGTCGCCATGTCGTTAAACTCAGGCTTGGGACAGCAGGAAATCGGTGTTACATCGAGTAGCCAGCCGCAATTCAGCAAGGCAACTCGGGATCACTACGAGGAAGGTGATTGGGCAATGACTTTATTCAATACATCCTCCGAAGAGGTTACGATTGGACCCGAACCGGAAGATCGCAGGAGAGCAGAGGGTGAGCCTGCGTTCATCCGCCCGACCCAGGATGGTCTTTACCTAGGAGGATTCTTGACCATTATCCACGAGATTCCTCTCGCCCGGGAAGCGCTACTTCTGCGAAACAAACCTCTTTTTGACTACGGACATGAGCCACACTGGTGGAATGGGCAGTCTATCAACCTGCCCAAGATCGTCACAGTGAATGATAGCAATCGAGACGCCGACTGGGACGATGTTATCCACGAAGCGCAGCGTCTAATGGCCTTTATGGATTCCACGAAACGATCCTTTGGAAGTAGCGACAGCTTAGCAAGGATACGAAGTCTCTCGATGTTCTCCTCTGACTCAGAGGAGATAGTCACCCGATTTCTGGAAGCATGGCATGGCGCCGCCATTCGGGCCGACCCCGACAATCAGCTAGCAGCTATTTTCACGTCACATGCCTACAAGCAACAATCTCATGACTACGATGAGCCCGTCACCAAAGATCTTTTCACATTTGAAATTCCGGTTGAACCAGATCATGGCCAGAGTCTATATGAGGTCATAGATAGAGCTTTATGGAACGAGGGACCGGAGGAAGAGCTCGAGAATATTTGGATCGAAAACATAGCAGAGGTACTATGCATCAAACTCGACTGTCTACAAAGGCCAAACCCTGTGGATGTGAAGATTCCTCCTGTGTTTTACCCAGATCGTTACCTCAGCAGCTGTCGTGATCTCGCTCGCGAACTTCGCCTGAAGCGACAGCAAATACAGGGCGAAATTTGGAATCTTGAGAAACTCATCCGCCACTACACTTTCCCACGGAATCCCGTGGGCAAGCTCACTGTCAAAGAGCTGCTTGAGAGAGCAGCAGAAGCAGCTCCCGTGGTGGTTCCGGAGAAGCCAGGCAATGCCGATTCCTCCAGCGAGGCGACTGTGAATGTGAAGCAAGTTGCTGAGCAATTGCGAGCGATTGCCGCCAAGATCGAAGAAAAACTCAAAGGTAAAACCGCTAGCATCATCATGCAATCAATCTTATCTAATCGAGAACAGAGCTTGAGGTTAGCAAGGAGAACGCCGTAAAATCCCTCCGCGAGATTTCCAAGACACTCACTGAACCTTCTGAATCGCCCTCCGAGCCCCCCACGTATAAGTACACACTACGGGGTGTGTGCACTCAACCACACATTACTTATGTTTTATCCAATGCAAAGGCAGGCTCCCCCGACCTAATGGATATGGAAGATGAGAGCGGGGACCAGTGGTGGCGTATCAGCTATTCCCCGGAGGATGGAAAGACCCGACAAGCGGAGAAACGGAAAGCCCAGGGAGACAACACAACAACACAGAATGGAGATGTTGTTGGCTACAGCGCCTCGAAGGTTCGGGAGGATGAAGTGCTCCAAGCTGCCCGCGACGAGTGGAGATCTGTATTACTTGTTTATGCAAGCGAGAATGCCATGAAGGCACCGGTGGACCCTGCGCCAGCACAACTTCGGGTAAGTTGCGCAAGATCACATATCTGGTCTCTAGCTAACCGAGAACAGGGCTTCGTGAACAGAGACAATGCCGCCTTTGAGGCTGAGTTCGACCAGACTGCCACCATCATCAACAGTGACCAAGAGGAATCCTGGGCGCCGACCAGCAGTACAGAAACCCAGCAAAGCGAGCAGCCAGAGATGACCGAGAAGCGCCAGCAAGTTAATGTTTTTGACTATGAGGTCTCCGGATTCGACGACGAGCCAGGTCCAAGGCAAGAGATGCAGCAGAGGGATGGTGGAAGTCTCTTGAGCAAGGGCACTGCCAACAACTCTCAGCCGAAGACATCGCAAGTTGAATCGGAGGGGAAGTCTTCGCACGATGAGGAAATGGTTGACCATGCTGAGCATGTATAGCCACATTGAACATTCGGAAATTTTACGTGAATGATAAATCTATGGACATAACAATAAGACTCAGTTACAGGATCTATTACCCTTTTAAATGTAAACATTACGAGATTTCTCAGGCATCAATTCACTCGCGGTGAGCTGTATTCAGAGGATGTGTATTATACAGAAGCAAATTCAATTCATAGTAAGATTCTAGAGTAAATAAACATGCGAGAAAGGTATCAGAGCGACGACATAGATCGACGTTTATCACGTCCCCACATTTTGCCGTGTTTGCACCGACTCCAGCAAGCTCCGACGTTTATTCAACCAGCTCCCATCTCAATCCACCCATTGCTTTTCACACACAATGACACTCGAAAGCGACGCAGTAGCAGGAGCGACCATTGAACTCCTCGAGGCGCGCCTGCGCCGCCTCACCTACCTCCTCACCGGCGCCACGGACTGGACAGGCGTCCCAACCGCGCCCGAGAAACCCACATCACTCGACGAGACAGTCTCCCGCAAACTCGCGCGTCTAGAAAGGGAACTGGAAAGGCTGAGCCGGAGCGTTCCAGCTGTGCGAGATGTCCTCCAACTCCGTATGTGCAGGGCAGTGGGGATGTTATCCATCCCCATCACGAACCCAATACCTCCCTACACCACACGACATCTATACACCCTCTCTTCCACCCCATCCTCCAGCATCCAACTCTCCCCCAATCCAATCAAATTCTACAAAAGTCCAAACTAATACGCAAACCCCAAAACCAGACGACCAAAACCCAGACCTCTTCCAAAAAACCCCAACAACCGAAATCCCCCAAGGCCTAACAGCCCAAACCCTCACCTCAATAATCCTCTCCTACGCAACCGCCTTCCCAGAAACCGCCTCGCGCCTCACGTCCCTAAACGACCTCCCCATCCCAGACGCAGCAAGCTCCGCCGCCCTCATCGAGCTACAGCCGCAGCTGGACCGACTTGCGCGGTCGCAGGCTGAGCAGGCGGCTACGATCTCCGAGTTACGGGTGCGTAGTGCGCGTGTGCTACAGCGTTGGTATGATGTTGGTCTTGTTGGGAGTGGAGAGTGTTGGGCGGAGTGGGAGGGGAGACTTGAGGATGTTGAGAGGGAGGTTAGGAGGAGGGAAGTTTTTAAGGAGAGGAGGGAGGGGGAGGTTTAGATCTGGGCTATCTGGGGATGTGACTAGCTGGCTGGTTTCCTTGCTGTTTTTATAGGTAGCAGGTAGGGCCAATATTTAGGGTGGTGGTGGAGGGAGGGAGTGTTGTTTGTTGTTATTGTTGTTTTCTATGATATCCTCTGATTTGGCGTATGATATGCTGTTATTACATAGGGAAATTGCAATATCCCTCAATCCTTGAGTCTACATGTACCTGCATCCATGCACATATCTCGATAAAACATGATGCAATCCACATATCTAGCCCAAGAAATCTATCTGATACCGGCTCACCCCAGCCGAGAATATGATATATCCGACATAAATCACATTGAAATCGGACCTATCTCCTAGGTCATGCGCGTCATTTTCGCGTGGAAAGATCGTCCGTATGACTAGTCCCTCATTCCATTGAGGTCACTAGAATGTGCAAATTTACCCCAGATTCTTCCCGCGTCTACAGTACACTAGACACGAACTACATCTTATATGTGTAGAAACCACAATTGACTTTGTAGAGAAACTTTGAATTTATCTAGGTCTGATATCACATTCCATACCTTATACCTCATACGGCGACGTTGAGAACGGGCCACTCTACAGTCAAGCACTCCGTACGCACATATGACGCAGATGCCGAGCGGGTCGACACGTGAGTGTGTTGCGAGGACTTTGTGTACCTATGTGTGCCTGTTATTAGGAAATGGTAGTTATGGATACCCAAACACGTATACACGTATAGGTAGGGTAGGGTAGGGTACAGGAAATGAGTAAGAGCCCCATCGTGAAATGACGATCGGGTCGAGCCAACTCCATGGTGGGTCGTGGAGCAAGTTTTGCGGGAAATTAGGGAGTGAGGTCCAGAACACAATGGGTCACTGTCAAAAATCGAAGCCCTAAATCAGCCTTAATATTAACGTTAGTGTATAGACATGGACATGTATATGTAAGGTTAAGTTAACTTAATCTGTAAGATGAAGAAGATGAAGATGTTAGGAGAGAACACGGAGGCCTCGTCATCCCGATCAACATAGCGGGTGACTAATACGATATTTATAGATCAAGACAACGAGATCGAGTCCCTTACTCTTGGGAAATCCTCTGTAGATGAGATTTAAATATTAATTTCCAGTACATCCATGTTCTTAATTCTTATTTCCCAAAATAAAATAAATCGGTAACTGTAAAACCAAGTCTCGACTCCAGGGGCGCGTCTGTGTGTTGGGGCTCCACACTTGTTCCTGGCCCTTTTCCTCCTTTTCACTTCTCCTCTTTCTTTCAATCCCGTCATTTTTCATTCCCGTCACTCTTTTCATCTCGGTTTCTTCACATTTACTTCCCTTTTTTAACCAGCCTGGTGCTGTTTTCCGCCTCTCTCTCTGTAAGGGGTTTTCTGTTCTACCTCTTCCGTCTCTGGCGTGAACCCACTTGGTCTTTGTCTCAAAGGTACCTTCCTCCCTTGACATCGGATCGCGACTTCCATCCTTTCATTGAAGTTTGACATTCGCTAACCAAGACAGTCGCTCTTTCACCATATACCAAACGATCACCTTGCCCTCTACATATATACAATCACTCTGTCATTTCATCAATAGACATCTTTCATGGTCGCTCCATCAACTCCCTCGTTCCACAAGCCCCCGAATACACACAAGATGGGCAAATTCCGCCCCAGCAACATCCTTGGCGATCCATTCGCCCTCGCCACCGTCTCCATCTCCATCGTATGTCCTTGTCCTCCGATGCGACCGATCCACACTAATATTCAGTCTAGCTGGCATGGCTGATCGCATTCGTTTCATCGATTATTGCCGATGTGCAAGATACCAAGTATCCCAACTACTCATGGTGGGCCAATAGTTATATGTTCTGTGTCATCATTGGTCTGATTGTGACCTTTGGCACCGACACTGGCCACGTCTACGGCGTCGCGGTATGATTGTCTCTAAATGACGACTTGCGTGGCCATGCTGACATATGTTCTAGATCGTGGGATATCTTGGCTGTGGCCTTGTTCTGACTTCGCTGAGCGCAAACAACACCATATACGAATCCCAAGGCTCAATGCAAGCCGCGGGCGCCGGTTTCATCCTGCTCTCCATGGTCATCGTCGTCTGGATCTTCTACTTCGGCTCCACGCCGCAAGCCTCGCACCGCGGATTCATCGACTCATTCGCCCTCAACAAGGAGCAGCCCCCAGAGCCATCCTACCGCGGCAGCCGCCCCATGTCCAGCGCATTCGGCGCCCGCCCGGAGACCGTGGCCACCAGCAACACCCCGCAGATGTACACCTCTGCCCAACTAGGTGGCTTTGAGACCTCTACCCCCGTTTCCGGCTACCCCAGTGGTGCGCCCGGCGCCGAACGAAACTCCTCCGCGCCTCGCTTCGGCACACCAAGCGGTGCCCCTGGCAATGGCGAACAAGAAACCGGCGAAGTGCCCCAGCCGACCGATTACCCCTACCGCGCGAAAGCAATCTACTCGTACGATGCCAACCCGGAAGATGCGAACGAGATCAGTTTCGCCAAGCACGAGATCCTCGAGGTATCGGATGTCAGCGGCCGATGGTGGCAGGCTCGGAAATCCAACGGAGACACCGGCATTGCACCCTCCAACTACTTGATCCTTCTGTGATCAGAGTTTGTACGGTTGATGTCTGTCTTCTTTTCTCGAGCTTCCCCTTTCGCAAAACCTGTTTCCCTTGATACCCTTTGGATCCTCTCCCCACCTGTGTGTGTATTTTTTGGTTCCCCTAACGTGATGTCTTGATGGCCTCTTTGTTACATGTCTATTTTCTTTTCTTGGAACGTATTGTTGATCTGGGTTTTTTGGATTCTCCTTTTTTGTTTATTACAGCGGGTGGTTATCCCGAGTCTTTCTTTATGCTCCTTTTTGTGGTTTTTGGGCTACCTCGTTCTCATGTTGGATATATTGGCACGGATTGACAGATCTTAATGCCATGCTTATTTCTGCATGAACGAAAAGTAACATGTTAGGATATATGGTCAGCACTTTGTGCGAGCACAATGCATTACTTTTCGATAATTCTACGCGCACAGCAGATTTGATCTAGACCAACCGTGGGTACATTCGAGGTCCAGTCCCTGATTCGGGGAAAACCGTGGCTCGACTGTCTCTCAACCTCGGTTCAGCTGATCCACTGTGTACTCGTGTCGAACCATAGTGTGAACCACAGGCAACTATCAAGTATGAAATCAGTGACTTCAGGAACGAAATAGACATGTCAAGTCTAAGCGGGTAGCCACGTGCGGG
>ERZ1673737.1903-NODE-1903-length-18712-cov-4.322185_pt1 | contig 18712 bp, 17 predicted proteins | sample MGYA00580211_ERZ1673737 | MGnify/ENA primary metagenome ERZ1673737 (study PRJEB41218, sample SAMN15661789) | gut metagenome | host: Homo sapiens | place: Canada: London | collected 2015-08-20/2019-03-30 | study: EMG produced TPA metagenomics assembly of... | reverse complement strand
AACTACAGAAACAACATGCTAACTATAGTCCCAGATCAGGCCATCATTGAAAAGCGACCAGAGCATCCAGTCAAGTCGACATCAACGATGAAAACCCCCTCACCTTTGAGATCCGAAGGCTTCACCTCCGATATCTCCGACGCACCCCATACGAAGCCAGCCGCGCTGACCAAAAAGCAAACGGCCTGGAAAGGATGCTGGGGATGCTGAGCTGTTTGGATGCCAAACCCCAGAGGGCTGCGACTGACCATATACATCGTTAGCGCGCTAACCATCATGTTGATTTCCGGCAGTGGCACGGCATTTTACGTGACCGGAAGGCGTCGAATGGAAAAGAAGAAGAATTGCAGCAGGAGACAATAAATCTGACGCCCCGTGAGGTTACTTCCAGCTTCCTTCTGGCCCGAGCTGGGCGTTCTATCCCGATAGCTTACCGGCACACCGAATGGCTTCTCCCACTATCACCGTTGTTCCCATTCCAACACAGGCCGTCAAGATAACTTTCATCACCAAGGTTTGCATATACCGGGAGACCAGTCTTTGTTCTTCCCCTTCCAGCAGCAGTATGGCTGTCACTTTAGTCTATGCACAAGTGACTTCCTCCCCCATCAAAGGAACAGCAGCTGGAGCTGATCTATAGAGATTGATAGGGGATTCCAGGAGACCCAGAGCCGGCTTCAGGGACTCATACATTTGTTCTTTCCTTGAAAAGGGTGACATGTTGAATTGTGACAGCATGGGTAGAGTCGCTGTTCGTCGGGGACTTCTATGCTTTGTTCATGTTCCGTTTTTCTATGTCTTCTTGTGTGCTTTTGCTTTGCTTTGCGGTGTTTTAGAGTACTGGATCTGCTAGTCATACTGAAGCTGAATTATGCTACTATATTCACATTGCTGGCGAGTCAGTTATTGTTGTAGCTGTGTCTAACATCACATCACTTAAATGAGCCTTCACCATAAGAGCTACCGAATTTGCGTCTACGGGTCGATTGGTCACATAGAAACTCGCGCAATATTCTTTTCAGATTTGTGTTACTTCGTCGTCAGCCTCAACCGTTTCCCTGACCATTTTAAGTGTTCGTTGCGTTCTTTGCAGTCCCAAATACGTAGGTTTACACCTGGATTTTCGATTTTCGTATTCTCCCTTGGGAAGCGAGTCCAACCAACGAAAGTTCAGTTCCAACGCGCCTCTTCGTTCTCGCCTCTTCATACTTTGCTCTCTCCACCTGCATTCATACTTCGCGGCCCTCCACCTTCCCAACCCTGTTTTGTGCCCTACTTCGATGCTCTTGTTCTGCTAGAAGCTGTGCTCCGTTGACCTCGGTCGAATCGGTTTCCAGCTGTTCCGTGGTCTGCTCGCGAGCAGGCAAAATCTCAGAATCACTGTGAGTTTCTGCTATACTTCGCATTTGCTTTCTCCTACACAGACCACAGACCTCATGTAACCGCCAGACTCCTTGTCCCAGATTGATGCCACTGGGTACTCCAGTACCTTGCCAGGCATGAGGGCTCCCAGCGAGAATTGGTCACCTCTGACCGATACAAACCTGCACAGGATCCCCGTTGTGTTCCTCAGTTGTCCTCAAACTTACCCTCCGTGAGTGATCGGGGAAAATTTGTATACTTTGCTGGTTGGTGCTAACAGTTTAACTTCCATAGACACATCCCGAACGAGATGGCCTACACAATTGAAAGATTGCGCCAAGCGCAGAAGCTCTTCAATGCTGCCATCAGCCAGTTTTCCGTTCTTCCGAAAGTGCAAAGCCCGTACAATCTTCGTGAGCGTAAACGTCCCGAGATCCTTGGATCATGGCACGATGATTCCAACGATGAGGATTATGATCCCGACGGAGATCGAGTCCGGAAAAAGCGCAAGGGTTCTGTTGCCCAGTCTGCGGGCTCAAGCCCTCGAATGGTCAGGAAGATTCGGAGTATGTCTTTTTTGGCCGGGCCCAATGTGAACATGGACTCGGACCATGACGACGAGGAAGAAAGTCACCCTGACCCAGATACCTACCACAGTGAGCCTGAGCCCGATGCCTGGGACCAAAGCTGGGCCGTGACTCCTTCGACCACTCCCAACTCCCGCTATCAACTACGTCCTCGTGCTCAACCTGAGACCGAGAGCCCTGCCAAGGCCAAAGCTGATCGACGCGCCGCCATCACACCTCATGTGCCTGCGTTTGCCTCCTCTTCAGCAGCGGAAGATGACAACGAGCCCGCTCGAGGATGCGAGGCCTGCCGTGACCTCGGCTAGGAGTGTTCCCTCGAAACTGATCGCGATCCATTTGCCTACCCGTGCGCCGAGTGCGAACAAGATGGTCTTGACTGTGTGTTAATTCCTGCACCCAAGTGGAAACGGTCGTGCGAGAAGTGTCGTCGCCGCAGCAGTTGGGAGCCGTGCTCGTACCACTATGCCGATTATGACCATGAGCTGCCCTGCCACTCATGCATTGACCACGGATATCCTTGTATTGCTGGTCCGGCCAGACACATGCCATCTGTTCTCATGCCACAGGACCAGCTAATTGTTGATGAAACTGACGAGGATGAGCCAATGTCGGAAGCCATACTCGATAACGCCGAGCCCTCCAATACCAACGAACTGAACCCTATTGAATCGATCAAGATCTCAGACGAAGAGAATGCTACCGAAGGCAACATCGAGGACGAGGAAATGGGCGAGGCCGCCATGCCAGAAGGCAATTCACTCCCCACCACGAACCGCCATGGTCAAGTCCCACCCGCCATTGCCTTTGGGGAAGTCCATCGTATCCAGACCGGATTTGCCCACCCTCTCCACTTCGCTGGTGATCGTGATTATCCACAAGAAGGCCCTCATTGCAACTGGTGCCACAACTTCGCTTACGGCATCGTTGGACTTGGTGCTCGCAACCCGGAAGTCATCGATTTCGGCACCAAGATGATCGAGATCCAAGATGGACACACCGCCGAAGGAAAGGAAGAGACTCGGATGTGTCTGGACTGCGTTTGTCACCGAATCAAGATCATTCAGTGCACTCATGGCAGCGTTGGCCCTTTGCGTTCGCCTGAATCAGAACGGGACCCGTCGGAGGAGATCGCAGAGTGTGAAAACTTCATCAGAGCGCGTGCTGCTATCGTCGACCCCCGGAATAATGCTTCTGGTCCCCACTTTGCAACCAATCGTGAATGGTGTGGGATATGCCGCAAGCCCGCTACCTGGACTTGCAAGACTCCCCAGGCTGCCAACATCTATGAGGCTGTAATTGACTGTGATAAGTTGAGCTATGGATGTGGTCTGCACCTCTGTGACTTGTGCTGTGAGCTGGTGAAGTTTTTCGAGGGAGATCTAAACGCTGTTTACGACCAGTATGTACACGAGCAAGGCATGCAAATGCAGTTCCGTGCCGATGCAGAGTTCATCCTCTCTGGTGCCGACAGGAACCTTGTCTACAAGCGTATGCTAGTGGACTAGGTGGTTATCTGCTCTTTACGCCTCAGGAGAGAGTAACTATGATCCGGAGGCTTACATTAGTTGATACAATGCAAATATGTGATGACTATGCGTTGAAATGTGAGTGTATTTTTGTCTAAGGGTATGATTAGTCGTGACTGTTAGGATGTAGCTGTCCTAGAGTGTTTTATGTCAATAGTGAGGCGTAGATGAATGATAAGTCGTTTGATTCATGTCTGAATAGTGGCAATATGCCCAGGTGTATTGCGATATGTAGATAATTTGCACAATCAAGCCCAATGGACAATTAAAGGTTAGCGGTGCATCGTGAATGGCGCAACAATAGCTATCGACGACCGTCTTTCGTTGTTCGCGCGTCAGTCGTATTGATTGCATTGGACGAATAAGTCCAACTTCGTCCATCTTCGTCCGGCTTGGACATAAAGTCGACCTTTGCACTCAATCTTCCTGTTTCTTTTCCTCCCCCAATTCTGTTTCTTCTCTTTACTTTACGCGGATTTCAGTGCCGTATCTCCAAGTTCAAATTTAACGCTTGAAGTAAGTAGGGCTTCCGCTCCGGGAAAATGCACTGACTAAAGGATTTTCTGCCAGCAAAATTGTGTTTCCTTCCCCTCCAACCTCTTTTTTTCGTGTCATCTCTTTCTATTTCTCTGCCCCGAGCTGCGACACGAGGTGCGCAGCTCACAGTCACGACGTCTTCTCCAAAGCGCCGCAAAGTTTCCCCAGAGCCTCGCACCAGTCCAGGCCTTCGAGCTCGACGTCACGGCCGCTCCGAACCTCCCTCCCGCTCTCGCCACCCTACGTCTTCAAGCCGGAGCAGCTCGTCCCTCTCTCCGCCCAGATACGTGCCCGCTCATCTGCAGTTCCAATCTGAGACTGTGCCTGGTGGCCGTTCGCCGACCCCCGCGACCGCGACCGCCGGACTCACTCTCTCAAGCGAGCATTCCGACATGCCCTCCGACACTCGAGAGGGCACCCCCCTGAACACCGATGGCCGCTCATCTTCTCCCGGCGAAAAGCGCCCGGCATCGGAAATCACTGACTCCGACCCGGAAGGAGGCGTGAGCACGAATCTTAGCAGCAATGCGCGCGCCACTGGGGACAAGGCCGGCGCAGGCGATAACTCTGCAGCTCCCACCACTTCGCGTGCGGATACCGATACGCCCACTGCGGCTCAGCAGTCCGGATTGGAATCATTGAAATCAGACAAGCCTACGGTCGACGAGCAAGTGGCAGAAGTGAATGCATTGAGGAACCAGCCGATACAGAATGGTCAGAAGGGTTATGTGGTCTCCATGGCTTGGTTGAAGAGGGTGCTGGCCAGAACTGCCGCCTACGCGGATCAGGCGGACAAGGAATCCCAGGAAGCTGAGCTCGGTCCTATCGATAACATGGATATCGTGCTAGACACCGACCCCGCCACTCCCAGCTTCAACGATGAGTCGGGCGAAACGTTTGTGCCGATGCGCCCTGGCTTGCAAGTTGATCAGGATTTCGTAGTTGTTCCCCAGCAGGCTTGGGACCTGATGCGTGGATGGTACGGCATTGCCGACCAGTCGCCTATCATCGTTCGATACGCTCACAACACGAACTCGCCCGGCGAAGACGAGTCGATTGAGTACGAGACCAACCCTCCAATCTTCACAATCTTCAAATTGTCCAACCCTTCCGCGGGAACTACGCCAACAACACTGAAGGAAAAGGATCTTCCGTCCGTCAAGATCTTGGCTAGTCGCCAGACAAATTATCAGAAGTGGCTGAAGGACGCAAAAGAACAAGCTGGAATCGAGATGTCTACCAAGGTCCGAGTCTGGAAGATTCTTCGTCTTCCTCAGAGCACAAACGGTTCGACCGTTACGACCCCGGCTGTTTCCCGCAGTACTTCACCTGCTCCGGCCTTTGCACTGGTTCCCAGCAAGACCGACAAGCTTCTCATGGATTTGAATGTTTTCCTTGGCCTCTCAGAGGGAAGCCAGCGAGAATTGCTTGACCGTGCCAAAGACCAGACCAACAACGCAAACTACAATGGCCGCATGAATCTGGATATGGCTGGTCTCGGAAACGCAGATTGCCTTGTTCTAGAGGAGCAAATCGGTGGAACGAAGGGTGGAGACTGGGTATCAGAGGCATCTGCAAGGACCTTGAAGAACTTGGGCATCCCAGTGAATCAGCCCAAGACTCTCACCATCAAAATTGCCGAGAACAGCCCACCAGCCAGTACCGCCAGTGGTAGATCCACTCCCTCTGGGCCTACCCCTATCAAAGGATTCACTGCTCGAGGCCGCAGGGGCCGACCACAGAGACTTCTAGGACTGGAGAACCTCGGCAACACCTGCTACCAGAATTCAGCATTGCAATGTCTGCGAGCCGTGGAGGAGTTGACATACTATTACCTCAGTTCGTACCTTCATGTCACAGTTGGCTCTTGAGAGAGACCTTGGCCGCTAACACAAACATACAGGTGGTGCGTACAAAGCCGAATTGAACCTCGGAAACCCTCTTGGCTACAAGGGTGCGATTGCAAAAGGATGGGCTACTTTGCTTGATCAGTTATACAACTCGGAGGCAGGAGAGAGATTCGCCAACCCCAAACGTTTCCGGCATACGATCGGTCGTTTCTACGAACCTTTTGCTGGCTGGGAACAGCAGGACAGTCAGGAGTTCGTCATGTTCATCCTGGATGCACTCTCAGAGGACACGAACCGTATTGCGAAGAAGCCATACACGGAGATTCCTGACTCTACCGATGAAATGGTTCACAATCGCAAGGCTTTGGAAGAATTTGCGCTGAGATCATGGGACATCTACAAATCCCGCAATGACTCCGTCATCACAGACCTTTTCGCTGGCATGTACAAATCATCTGTGTGTTGCCCAGATTGTGAGAAGACAAGCATTATCTTTGATCCTTTCAGCACTCTCACGCTCCCAATTCCGGGTCCCCCGGCCCTTATTACCCGAAAGGTGACTTTCGTTCCTCTCGAAGGCCATCCTGTTTGCCTAAGCGTTCAGCTGGAAGCGTCTCTCAGTTTGAAGGGCTGGAAAGAGTATGTTGGCAAATGGATGGGTGTTAGTGCAGACCAAATTGTTGCGGGAGAGGCCCACCACGGCTCGTTCTGGCAATTGTTCCTAGACGACGACGTTTCTTTCGGCTCTCTTCGCACAAAGATTGACGATCAGATCCTGTTCGCCGACGTGGGTCCTCTTGATGAAGAAGGCATCCTTCTCCCTATCTTCCACCGCAAGAACACATCTCGCAATGCCAAGAACAATTTCCGCGATTTGTTTGGCCTTCCATCATTCGTCCACTTATCTCAGGCGGAATCTCATGACTTTGAGGCAATTTACCGCAAAATTCTTCGCTCTGTTGCTACGATGACTACTCGTGACATCCTGAATAAGGACGAGCCCAGCAGGGATGACCAAGGCACAGATGACTCAGACACTGTTGTCACCACAGAAGATGACGCTCAATCAGCTGACTCCAAGATCAAAAGTTCATCTGTAGAAGGTGAAGACAGTCTTGTGGACATTTCCATGCAAGACGCCCAGACTCCAAAGACTGGCGATGATATGGAAGACTCGGCTTCTGACTCTGACTCCGCGGACTTGCCTCATCATCCCCTGGCTGGCAGAATTTCCCGAGAGCTACTGAGTCTTTTCGAGGCCAAGGTCCTGGCCACCAAGTCTCCTCTGCCCGATGGCCGCACTCTAGGCCAAATCAGAAACAAAGAATTGCCTTTGATTTCCTCTCGTATCCCACCCGACCATGATTCCAAGAAGGTATGTCTAGATTTCTTTCGTCCATTCTTTGATTTTTTTTTTCTAATTTTCTCCACCAGGGCTCCGACTCTGCTTCCCATGTTTCAGCAGAAGACAACAGTGATGATTACAGCGATACCGATGGATCGGATATGGAAACCACAAAGGAAGAGTCGATCCTTCGCCAAGGCGATGGCATAGTGTTGGATTGGACAAATGAAGGCTTCGATGCCCTGTTCGGCGGCAATCAGCGTGACAACGAGCTTCGAGGCCAGCCTTCCTACAACAACGTCAAGGTTCTCACGGACCCTGAGGCCGTCGCCAAGCGTCAGGAGCAGGCGAAGCTGAAGGCTGCCGGTGTCACTCTCGATCAATGTCTGGATGAGTTCAGCAAAGAGGAAGTTCTTTCCCGTGGAGATGCTTGGTACTGCCCTCGTTGCAAGAAACATGTGCAGGCCCACAAGAAGTTCCAGCTGTGGAAGGCTCCCGACGTTCTGGTCATCCAACTCAAGCGTTTTACCCAGGCCCGTAGCTTCCGAAGCAAGCTTGACACCCTGGTCAAATTCCCTCTTGAGAATCTGGACTTGAACGGTCGAGTGGAGGGTCCTGAGGATGGAAAGAGCTTGGAGTACGATCTTTTCGCCATCGACAACCACCTCGGTGGACTGGGTGGGGGCCATTACACTGCTTACATCAAGGACTTTTTGACCGGTGAATGGAACCATTGCAATGGTAAGCTTTTCAATCTCTCGCATGGTGGGGAACCTGCAACTGACCTTTCTAGATACCCACGTTCGCCCTGTCACACAGCTTTCATCTATGATTTCCTCCAATGCCTATCTCCTATTCTACCGTCGTCGTTCCGCTCGTCCATTGGGCAACCAGGAACTGCAGGAAATGGTGGAGTCTTACAAGACTCCTATGGCTGACGGTGGCAATTCGTCTGCCTCCCAGTCACCTTCGGGGGACGGCCTCGGCGCCTCCTCCCGCAATGGCTCTTCGAGCGCCTTAGCCCCAGCCGGGGCAACTCCCCAAGCGGGAAATGGTGGTTTGCGCGCCAACAATGTGGGGACGGAGGAGAATGATGACGACGAATATTCTACAGACGATGACAGTGATACTGGCTTCGAAAATGGCGAATCCGAAGGTATGACTCTCACCAACAACGAAGATGAGTCCGATCACGAGGACGAGGGACTCCCGTACCAGGACCCATTCAGCATCTTCAAGGAGCCTTCCTGGTCCTTCGATCAAGCGACCGAAGCTCACGACATTCCACAGATGACTCCAGTTAATGCCTCTCATGACGACGCTGGGCTTTTTGATGACAACGACAGCACCGTTGCAGTCGGTGACGAAATGGACATGGACACTGGTCTCCACGACCTTGATGAGGCTACTCCCGCCGCTCCCACCCCCCAGGCTGGTGCCTCTTTCGAGGATGTTTCCAACATGATGGAAGATGAGTCCTCCGACGAACTCCCCGTTGTGGAGTTGCGTGTGGGCGACGAGGACAAGATGATTTCGGATTAATGAACAATGAACAATGAACAACAAATCAACAAACTCAACAAAATCACAAAAACAAGAAAGAACAAAGAAAAGTGAAGATCTCTAGTCTGAAGATGATCTGGTGCATCAGGCGTTTTCCAACATGGTTGGTGGGTGGTACATACACATAGGAAAAGAGGATCTCATGTTGTTTCTTTGCGTGTCAACATTGGTAGCCTTCCCACAGTTGCGGTGGCATGTATCTACCTGGTGGATTTCTGATTTCTAGGACGATTACCCTAGTCTTGATCAGCTTGATAGGGTCCTGAGACGTGTGGATCGGTTTATTTCATAGTTGTTGGTGTATCTTATGGCATCTTACCCACCCGCATGGGGCAACGGCATTGTCTGTTAACTTATTCCTGGTCGTATCCTTTCGTAGATTTTATGTTTTTCTTTAGTTGACGTCAAACAGCAGTGCCTCTCATAAAGGGTCACCATGACCCACTTGTGCATGTAGTTCTGTGATATGTAAGAGCCTTTATCATTGCTCATTCCGGCGCTCAAAATATTATAATGAGACAATGCAATGGCAGTCTCGGCTCAGTTGGAAGGCATTGGGAGAAGATGTATAGAGAGTGCGCTCCTTCCCATTAGGGCTGGGATATGCCCACCTCAATCTGACCTCGTATTGCCACGTCTCGCTTTATTTCTCTTACTGTGATCTGATCTCCTCGTATTACCACGCACCATATACAATGGATTGATGCGCTATGTACCCAGGATTTATAACCCCCGATGGGCTCCCTCCCGACTCCAATCCCCCATCTGGCCCCCAATATCTTCCTGAGTTCATTACAAGACGTCACCAATCCCATCCCTGGCCCCTCAGGGATCGTTACGACCGACACCTCCCCAATCGAACTGCAGAGGAGAGACGAGAGACCCAACGTCTTGAAGATCATCGCAACCAAATCCTCGCATCCATGGCTCCGTCTTCATTCAACCACCTCGGATCTCCTGGGCCAACTCTTCCACGCTCTGTTCGACATCGCGCGGCCAACCTGAGCGAGGGCGAGATCAGTGTCCTCGATCTTGGTCCCAGTCTGCAACCCAGTCTGGGAACTACTCCTACTCCCATTTCACGAATTCGTCACAATGGAGGCTTGATGAGTGAAAATCCCGCTTTATACACTGCTCTTGCTAGCCTTGCGACAGACGATGACGGAAATGAACAGCGGCTGCGCACTGACGACCTGGAATCTGAGGCTGTCAGCTCTGCCAGTGAAGTCTCCAACCCACACCCTCTCAGTCACCGCCAGCGCCGCCAAAATATCATTATTCCACGTTGCTCTGGACCAGTCAGTTTTGGTCCTCGACCTGTTCGACAACTCCGTGACAGCCGCGTAGCTTCCTCCGGCGACGTTCAGAACCTTGGGCACGGTTACGGATATGGATATGGCTATTCGATGCAGGACAATCACCTTTTCTTTTCCGATGAGTCCAACGGCCACATCATGGCCGGGTCAGTTCCACACTCTCCACGATCGCCTCCTGCACCCCTTCGTCGTGTGCTCTACCCGGCGGACTATTACATTGTACTGGCCCCTGAACAGTCGAATTTGCGCAACGTCGAGCAGGCAAATGACCCGACTCCCGGAGACAGCTCCGTAAACCCTCTGGATGTGGATGAGCAACGTCGGCAGTCGGACACTAGTTGAAAGGAGGCAGCATTATTGCAAATACAAGGCCTTTCTGGAGGAATGATGGGAAATATTGATATCCACGATGATTGGAAAAACTACTCAATGGTTACTTGGGAATAGGCTCGGGGATATTGAATGGGAAACTTACGGCATGGACCGTTGTCACCACTCACTGAGATGGCTCTTTCATGGTTAGCATAATCAGTGCAGTTCAATAATCCACGGGATTGTCCAGCCCAAGGTCTTGCATGTTGTCTTCAAATATTATTGCGTTCATTTCCTGATATAAAAGTAATCCTTTTCCATTCGTTAGGTCGTTAGTAGCTAGTCCTTTTGTCTAAAAAGTAAGTACCACGTCGCCCATTCGCATTTCCAATCTGTAATCTATTAGAAAATCTAACACAATGGTAGGCCCGAAAGAAAGAGAGATCGTTCAGGGCCTAGGGTGATCGCCAGTGCAACGGTGGGTACCGCATCTTATAGTTGATCGGCCACTAGAGAAAGTCCAATCTGCAATTTGGCCAATACAGTTTTTCTTTTTCCTTACAGATCGTCGAATCTGAAGAAAAATAAAGAGCTGAAAGGTAATCAAATTTTGGGCTTGGTCGGACTTCTAAAAACAAATATGCACATATTAAAGCGGTGCGTGGCTCGATCAATACACGAATTTTATTCTCCATAAATCTTTACGGTTCTTTGTCAACATGGTCAACAATAAGCCGTCCAGCGGTGTTTCTCTCAGACTTATTCTGAAATGTCGGCCATGTATATAACTGTTGCGCTTTATAGAGATGGTATGTGCGAATCATGAATTATGGTCATCAAATGCTACATGTGGTGTAGTGTAAGTTAAACATAGACATGACATGCTCTACTATGAGCCAAATTAGGCCTACAAATCATGAATAATCATGAGTAGTGAACTTTGTTTTTATTTATCCAGCTGAGGTCGTGGGTTCCCATTATGTATCTCATCTCAGACTATGGCTATGAAAATGGGTCCATGCTAAGCATTCTCACTTCCAGGGTTGTTCAGCCACATATAAGCTTGCCAGGCTCCGTCAGTCAACAGACCATGTTTCAACTGTCAGATTATAGTCCCCTTCAGGTCCAGAAATAGAATCAAATACGTGAATCTCCGGCAAAAGCGGGTAGAAATGTCACTCTATAACTGCATCAGTTGATTGTCGGCAAATCCCGCGGAAATGTCTTAAATATCGACAACAAGCTTTTGCCTCTACATAAAGGCTTTGTTTGCTCCTTGGCTCTGTGTACACTTTCATTCCAATTTGATTACAATCTCTTATTCCGGGGCATCAATATGACCCTCTCAGCATGCAACGTTGTGTCGAATCCCTCTTTTGAAACTGGCATCCTGAACCCGTGGCAGGGATCTGCTGTGGACGTCGCCAAGATAAGCAATGGAACAACTGCATACAGTGGGGACTATTTTCTGTAAGGAGATCTCCTTTTCTAATATAGCATTTGTGGCTATTCAATATCACTCTGGAAATGAACTAATCCATACTATACAGCAATCTCAAAACCGCAGTGGGAAACCGTGGCAACACAATCTCGCAGTCCCTCAAACACCTTAAGCCGCGCTCAAAATATGACTTCAGTGTCCAGGTACAGATGCCATCGCCTTCTGGTTCGTCGTACTGCTCCGTGTATGTCTACGCGGGCCGAAATGCGACGGTCGGCGCAATTGCCTCAGCACAGCTGTTCAGTTTTGGAGAATGGACGGAGGTTACTGGGAGCTATGTTGCCTGGAGGGATCATGACATTTTGAACATTGTGGCTGCTTGTGACTCGGAGGACTCTTCGGTTACTGGAAATGTTCTGATTGATAATATTAGCTTGACATCTGGGCAGTGCGGATGGGCTTCTGACTAGATATTATTGTATTATTCCTCGGTATCTCTAAGATCAAATGCCAAAGGGCCTAGCGCAACTGAATTGCTGTTGGCATGATTTAGCTGTGTCCTTGGGCAGGGAACTATATATATCTTGCCAAGAGATATGATTCGAAGAGAAAGGATGTAGTCCGGTGGCCGCTAAAATGGACTACGTATAATTTGTGCCTTCAGTCCGTAAGTGGCCATCGCTGCAACTGTTATTTACAAACTAAATTCAGCTGAAGTATCCAGTTGAAGTATACAGTTGTGGTCTCCCCAGCCTCCATGACGTAATCGCGAACACCGCCTTGCACCAGCCACACCGCGACTTCCCCCCCGCAGATCCACAGGCACAGCTTCTCCAAGTTCCAGCACACACCTTCATCATGTGGAACGATGAGGACAACAACCCCTATGGGGCCTTTGATCAGCACCAGTCGCATTTGTCCGACTCTCTCCACTCAGCTGCGCTATCTCCTCGTAAGGGCCTCAGCTCTAATCATTCTGCCTTGGGAACAGTCACTCACATCGCTCAGCTCTCTACGCACAGGATTCTACTCCTCCATCTAGCCGCGACTCTAATCTCGATCCTCCCGAATATATCACCAACCCTGAAGATCTCAGCGATCCCGAGGATGAGGCCGAATATGGAGCCGTGAGCCAACAATACCCCCGGAAGAGCGTTTACGACAGCCGGATTGAGCAGATCCTGTATGAAAATCCGGAGATGCCAATTCTGATCACGGACGCCGGCAAGAACCATGAGAGTGGAGGTGGTTTCATTGTTTACACTATCCGGACTGCGGTAGGATGATGGCGTTCGGAGAGTATTCGTGCTGTACTGAGTGATGACAGGATCTGGAAGTGCGCCGTCGATACTCCGAGTTCGCCTCTTTACGACAGACTCTTGTTAATTTGCATCCCACGCTTGTTGTTCCGCCTATTCCCGAGAAGCATAGCATGGCGGACTATGCGGCCAAGCCCACCAAGGCCAAAGAAGACACAGCAATTATCGACCTTCGGAAGCGTATGTTGAGTGTTTTCCTCAACCGATGCAGACGAATGAAGGAAATCCGGGAAGATGGAGTGTGGTGGAGGTTCCTCGACCCAAACGTCAGCTGGGTGGGTTGGACCTGGATCCTTGCTGCGAAGTCACTGATTAATGTTTATGCAGAGTGAGGTTTTAGGTTCCCACCCCGCATCATCAGTTCCAAAGAATAATCTTAAGGCGCCTCCTCTTGATCCTGCCAATCCGACACCAGCCCATGGATGGCTGCCAGTTCCGTCTTCGTCCGCAAAGCTTAAGCCCAGCGGCGGGGTTGTCACATCGACAGGAGGTCCAGCATCACCTTCTTCAGCCGAGCCAGAAGGTCCTCCACCTTCATTCCCGGGACCCGACATCCTTGGGCGCTTCCCTCCCGAGTCGCGGAAGCTTAGCGAGCCAGAGCTGGATCCATACTTTATCAACTTTGAAGCATCTACGCGTGAGCTAGAACTTCTTCTTCAGGGCAATATAGAGAAAGTCAATCGCCGCACGCTTTCGCATTTGTCTTCCCTTTCAGCTGACCTCATGGAATTGGGAGCTCGTTACAATGGATTTTCTCTCTCTGAGCAATCTCCAACAGTGGCTGCTGCCATTGAGAGGATCGGACAAGCTGCTGATACTTCTTACATTGAAACCGAAGAATTGTCATCGGCCTTGAGTGCAAGCTTTGCGGAGCCTATGCGGGAGAGTGCACAGTTCGCTAGCGTGGTTCGCGGTGTTCTGCGATACCGCGTGCTCAAGCGGGTCCAACAAGAAATGACCCGGGATGAGTTGGCGAAGAAAAAGACTCTTCTTGACTCGCTGGAGCGCAGTGAGCTGGAAGCCAAGCGCATCGAGCAGTATCTCAACCGCACCACGCCTCAATCTGGTGGTACCAAACCCCGTTCTCTGTCGACCTCGTCAGCCGTCAGCAGCGAGACTGGCCATGAGTCCTCTGCTGACACCCAGTTCCCCCCTACGCATGACGACTCCTACGGCCATCCGCCTGCATCAAAAACCGGTGGGGCCAAGTCGCAATCACCTCCAGCTCATCGTAAGTCCTCCAGTGGGACTTTTGTGGCGAACAAAATCTTCGGTCGCATCAGTCACGCTATTCACGGGTTCGCTGATGTGGACCCGGAACGAACACGTCGGGATCAGATCGGTAAGACGAAAGAAAGTCTTATTCAGGTATGTAATCGGTGGAGAGGCTTCAGATGTTTCCGGAACTAACGGAATGTCTAGTTGGAGCAAGCATTGGAAGTTTCCGAAAAGGACGTCCAGGACGCTAGTGCCGGCGTCCTCCAAGATCTCAAACGCTTCCAGAAGGACAAAGAAGCTGATCTCCGGCGGTACATGGTATGCACGGCGGCGGCCCGGTTCTCCACTCTCGCTAACATTCTGTAGGTTGCATATGGTCGTTGCCACTTGGACTGGGCGCGGAAGAATCTAGAGACCTGGACCGAGGCCCGAGATGAGGTGGACAAGATTGTGGCTCGGTAGACCGTGTATACTTCCGAGTTCGAGTTCTGGCGCCGGCGTTGGGGGATATCATCTACTAGCTTCAATCCATCAGCATCCATTTAGTGGCTTTCTAGTACTGTATAGCCTTGGCAAGACAATGGCATAGAATGTTTGCGGCGATGTCTCATAAAATAAAGGGACATCAGGGCCATTGACTCTCCTGTCAAGGTGGAAGTGTCAAATTCGTTCTCGTCCTTACGGGAATAGCGCAAGGCACATTCCACCTGGTCCGTGTGGGGACAGGCACTACACCTCACCTTCACACCTCCTTGCTTCACATATCCAGGGTGTTTATGCACTCTGCATGAATGGCAGTAAAAAAAGTGTCAGTTTTAGCGCCCATTGCCATACATCACAACTCGTCCAACTTCCAACTGAAATCTTTCCGCATTCGTCACCAACGCCAAGACATCAACATCAACATCAAGAACAGGTCGAAGTGGCATTCCACACCTTGCAGGCATGCCCCTCTGTGGACCTCTGACTCTGCTGCATCCCTCTGGACTCCGGCGCTGAACCCCACCCTCGAAGGGTGGACCGCCGTGCGTCGACTGAAAACGATGTGTGCCTGGATCCATCGCAAGGATGATCGTCAGGGCCAGTCACTTATCACGGCCGGGGATGCCACCTCCTGGGGATTACGACAATCCTCAACTGTGGTCTCTCCGGTCTCTTTTGGCACAGTTCCCTCGACGCTGGATCAAGATGCTTGCCCTCCTCGGTCTTGTTGGTTTCTTCTCCGTCGGCCTCGGCGTGAGTATCAATGCGAGAGATCAGAACTTCGAAAATGGTCAGAAACTAGAGGATCTCGGTCAGGCTGTTAGCCAGTTCCCTCCTTCTCGCCAGACTCAGCAACATACACATGATCCTACTATTCTTCGTGTTGATGATGAATATTATCTTTACAATGTCGGCGAACATATCTTCATCCACACTGCCCCGAGTATGGCTGGCCCCTGGGAGCATATCGGCAGTGTCCTGGATGGCAACAGCGTGATTCCAAAGGGTGACCGAGCCGCACCTTGGGCCCCGACTGTCATCGCCGTGGATGGCACATACTATTGCTACTACAGTGTCAGCAAGGCTGGCTGCCGTGATAGTGCCGTGGGAGTTGCTACTTCCGACTCTCCAGGCCCCGGAAACTGGTATGACCACGGGATTGTCATTCAGACTGGTACGGGAAATGGCTCGGACATTGCCCCATACACTATGACCAATGCCATTGACCCTGCTACATTGATTACTCCCGACGGTGACGCTTATTTGACATTCGGTAGCTACTGGAATGGCATTTTCCAAATCCCGCTCGGACCGGATTTAATTTCGCCGGCTAGCACTACGGAGCCCGATGCCCGTCAACTGGCGTGGGAGCCTAAGTCTCTCGGCATGCCGAGCCGGTTGGCCAATAACCTTTGTGGTGACCCGACTGGTCCTCATGCTATTGAGGGTGCCTTCATTTCTTACAATGATGGTTGGTATTATCTCTGGTATAGCCATGGTTTCTGCTGCAACTTGAAGAAAGACAACTTGCCGCCTGCTGGTCAAGAGTATGTTCTCGTCACCTTTCCTCGGGACCCAAACTAATTTGATGATAGATATTCCATCCGAGTCGGACGGTCTCAGAGCCCTCGTGGCCCATTCGTTGACAGAGCTGGTACCGACCTCGTCGAGGGTGGTGGTGAAGTTGTCTATGGCTCGAATGGAGATACCTACGCTCCAGGTGGCCAAGGTGTTATCCGCGATGGGGATACCGATGTCCTCTATTACCACTACTGTGAGATCTCCATCGAGAAACTTCCTTCATTTGAAACCCTACTGACTCCCTCACAGTGAACAAGACCGTTGGCATTGGATTCTCGGTAAGCTTTCACTTTGGCAGGCTTGTAGATCCTGATGTTCGCGATATCTGCACCCCTGTCGATCCTCCTTCATTACCCCTTCCACCTGCTTCCACGTCACAAATATCTGATCATATCTGATCTAACACATGCTTCACAGGATGCCTTCCTTGGCTTCAACCCTCTCGAATATGTAGACGGATGGCCTATCGCTCAGGCCTAATCGCCCATATCACGCCATTCTTTACTCGTCATCTTCGATTTTCCGATATCTATAGACTAATCACCCGCGATCATCCTTCATCCCTTACGATCTTCGAGCTTCTATCGCTCGAATTCTGCACATTTCGCGTTCTCGCTGTCGACATACTTGTTTCACTTTTTTGTTGCGGAATTCACTGCTCATACGCGTTCTTCTGTCCAAAGACATTTTTCTGCATTCTGCGGCGTCTAGGTCTTGGGGCTTAAAATCTTTTATTTTCATACATTAGATTATGGGTCTTGTTTGTATTGTTATTTACCATGCCAAATACATACTACTTCTACCTTTTGTTGAACCTTTACCAGGGTCTATGCAGTCATTAGATTACCCATTGAAAGTCTTGCCCAAGTGATTGGACCTCTATCAGTCAATCGATAGTCTTTACGATAAAGCCAGCTTTTCACGACCTTTCAGTCACATTGGGGTTTCATAAGGCCATATGGAGGCCATTGATCATGGCATCCCTGACTCGTTCTACTTTCTACTCGGAGCCATATAAGAATGAAATAGGTTATTAATCAAAGGCAAAGCATAACTAAATATGTGTTAGCCCCAGACGGTATAGCACAACCACATGAGGCCTAATGCCAGGAAGATGTTCGAATATCGCATGCAACGTCTCATCAGTATTTCCAAACCTCACCACCCAAAGTCGTCCGATCTTCGAAGGTTACGACCGACAGCAGTCCCGGACCATTTTTCACGAGGCTGTGAATGGCTCCTGCCTCGGTCTGTGGGTGATTGTCGACAGGCATTGTGTTCCTGCTTTCGGTTCTGTTTTCGTCCACGGGATTCGTTTTTGTTCCGGTCTGCTGTTTCACTTTGCCATCCCCTTTGCGACCCTCTCACTTGATCATTGCCATCATGGCCCCATCCATGGCTGTTATTGTGATGGTATCCGCCTCCCCAATCTCCTGCGGTCCCTTTGTTGTCGCTCCATGCCACTCGGCTCTGCTTTGGCGCATTGTCATTTTTGTCCCAGTCATTGCCCTGGTTCGATTGGCCCCATGCTGCTGTTCGATGAGATCCCTTATTGTTACTCGGTTGATTGTTGTCTTGCCCCCAGGTTTCATTCACTTGATGATTTTGCCAGTTGTGGTTCGATGGATTTCTTGAACTCCGGTGCTGAGACCTCTTGTTGTGATAGCCATTGCCGTTACCATTGCCATGTCCATTGCTACCATTTCGGTGTTGCCCATGATGTCCTCCGTGATCTCCCCACGCAATCTCGGGTTGGTTTGAATGAACTGAGACCGCATGGAAGCTTTGATTATTTGGCTCTGACTGGGCCTGTACCCAAGTCGTAGTCTGCTGTCTTTGGGTGTTGTTGACAAAGCCATTGTTATAGCTGCCACCAGAGCGATAGCCATCGTTATTGCCATTGTTGTTGCCTCCGTTGCCCTGCTTGTGGTTGCTGCGCTCTTTTCCTTTGGCCTCATGTCCCCATTCCGTATTCTGATTATTGTGGTTATCGTTCTCGTCTCCGTTGGCCCAGTTGCTTTGCGGTTTGGCGTCCCAATCGCCTTGCTCTGGCTCGGGATTCCAGTCAGGAGTCGTCTTCTGTTGATCACGTTGTGATCTATTCCCCTTGTTCTGGCTTTGATTGTGGTTTCCGCTCCCCCAGTTGTTTTGCTTGTTGCTGCCCCAATTGCCTTGATCAGGCTCAGCATGGCAGTCTTGAGCTGGTTTGCCTTGATCACGTTGTGACCACTTGCCCTTGTTGTGGTCTTGATTGTTCGGTTGGTTGTGACCC
>ERZ1673737.1902-NODE-1902-length-18721-cov-4.979749_pt1 | contig 18721 bp, 27 predicted proteins | sample MGYA00580211_ERZ1673737 | MGnify/ENA primary metagenome ERZ1673737 (study PRJEB41218, sample SAMN15661789) | gut metagenome | host: Homo sapiens | place: Canada: London | collected 2015-08-20/2019-03-30 | study: EMG produced TPA metagenomics assembly of... | reverse complement strand
TCTGTGAGATCATCGAAATTTTCAATGAGTTCCTGTTGACGAGTTTTCACAGCAAAGTAGGTCTGACCAAGAGCAATAATCTCTTTGGAACTATCGCCGTTCATTACAATAAGATAGCAGGCATATCGAGAAAGTTCGTAATCTTGAATTTCTCGTTGTGCGCCAGACCCTAAGTCTACCATTTTTCCCACTTGGGAAAAATGGTCATCAATAGAATTTTTACTATTTTTACAAGCATTCATTGCTTTATCTATTACGTTTTGAAACTTATCCCACCGTTTGTACTCTAAAACAGTTTGCAATTCTCGTGCATACCAGAATTCCTGTCCATAATCATTAATATGTTTGATTGATTCGAAAAGAGTATCTGTATAAATTTTTTTTTGTTCCTGTTTTGAGTTGGCCACAGCGTCTACTGGAACAGCAGTATCAGCTTCATCATCGGTAAAAAAGAAAAACATTATTATCACATCCTTAAAAATATTATTTAACTGTTCCTGTTGACGCAGGGGCGGCTTTAGATTTATATGTTTCTAAGATAGAACAGTTGCTGATGAGAACAAACTATTCTATTTGCGGTAATTCAAAAGAAGAAATTTGAGAATCCTCTTTAATTAAGATATTCATTCCTAAGAGTGGAAAATCTTTTAACAGTTTTGCACAACATTTATGACAAGGCGTATAACCATTTTGAATGGCAGTCATAATCGGAAGTTGATTGTGCGATATTAGACCAGAACAATGTTGATTCAAATGATATTTTTTCGATGTTTCAGAAGTCCAAACAATCACTTCTTGCTCTATAGATGTACCAGTTATAGCGGAAAGCAAGGAAACATCTTGAGGGTATATGGAGCAATGCCGATTAACTTCTGCATTTAAAGCATTTTGTATAGTAAAATATGGCTGCTTATACTTAAATAAATCTAAAAGAAATAATAGTGATGCTAGCCCAAAAGTAGTCTTATTATGATTAAAATCAGCAATTAAATTTTCAAGACATTGACTACTCTTATCAGATAGGCGCGTTTTACTATGTGGAATGTAATTATATACACGTCCACCATGAGCAGCGAGATTGCGATATTCAAGACAAATAAAAAGCGTGTCTGTTAATAAATTAGTAATCGCATCCATATGCTCAATATTTTTGGGGAGTCCATACATTTTTGAAGCCAATTCTCGCTTTTGTGGTTCTTTAAATAAACGAACAAAATTAACTAATGTACTTAAAAAAACACCTTTAAAGAGAACCCAAGGAGGTACACAATTGTAGGTACTGCGATAGTATTTAATTGGGTTTTTATCACTGTATTTTGCACTTTTACGTAGAGCATCTAGGATATTGTTAAGAGAAAATCTTGGATCCTTGATTTTTCTGTCTCTATAATTATTAAATTGTAGATATTGTTCAGGTGATGTACCAAAATTCCTTGCAACAATTTCGGCAGTTACAGCCCGAAGATGCTCTTCTAAATCTAACATTGCAATCATCACGGAGTTGCGCAGAGCATGATCTAGTTGATACAAAGAAAAAAGTTGCTCAAAAGAAGTTCCCTCGGTATATTTTTTGGAACCGTTTTCTTCAACAATAATAAAAGGTTCTTTATAACTATTTACAATATTATAGTATCCATAGATCTGCAGATAAGAACATGCTCTTTCTATATTCTCAACTTTTAGCCCTTGTCTTTGTAATTTTTCAAGTTGTTCAAATTCTGTTGTATATTTTATGCCTTTTTTCATAAACTTCTCCATAAACAAAAAGAGTCTTGAGAATACTCTCAAAGACTCTTTTTGTGACCGGACACCAGTCATTCACTAATTGCAATTAGTATTATAGCATATGAAAAAGTCTTGTCAAGTATTCAATATTAATATATTTTTAAAAAAATTCATTCGCGCTGCTTCAGCAAGAGATTTTTTCCTTTAGATAAGCCAATGAAAAAGAACAAATGTTCGATAAAATATATAGTCTATATTATCAGTTATTTCATTCATGGTAAAAGAAAAAATCCCTCCTTCCATTTACATGGTAAGAGGGATTTTTGCTAGTCATCTCGAAAACGACCATTTCTGTTGAACTCCATCCTACCATTATAAATATTGATTGTCAAGCAAGTTTATAAAATCCAAGTTCTTTCATAAGATTATCCTGTTCCTTACGAGCCACCAAAGCTCATATATAATCTCTTACGAGGCTATATCACATCATTTCAACTACTACCAGATTCGGAATGAAGTATATAATATAGTTATCAACGGTAGTATATACTCCATACTTATCACGGTAGCAGCTGATACATTCTTCCAGATATTCTTCTGTAACATCCAGAAAGTCTGCAATTTCATATTTATTTTGACATCCAGCATTGAACGCGTGGATGATTCCAACAAGTCCGATCAGGCGCTTATAGCCATGTAATCGGGCTTGACGTTCCTGTTTCCGGTTCTCCAGTTTGGACTGATCTCGAATATCACCTGTGGAAGTATAGTAGTGTCCAAGTTCTTCAGCAAGAACATTGGCTTTCTGTTGTGATGTCTTAATATCATGCCGGATAGCAATTTTGTTTCCTTTTATTCTTCCATCTCCGCTTTGCAGTGGCTTTTCCTTTACCACTAATCCAATATTGCGAGCTTCGTCTAAAAGTATTTCATAAGAATTCACTTACAACACCTCCATTATAATTGTACTAAGCAATCTGTCCTATAAAAAGGCTGTATAGAGGTTAGAAGTTTTCATCATTCATAATGTCATCGTCATGTTGTCTCATCTCATCTGTTACATTTATATCTGTACGTTCGTGAGCAGCATTAGGCATAAGATGAGGATGCATCTCCGCAATATTGTTCGGTCGATTTTTTATATCTATGGAACGTTCCCATTCTTTAGTTAATGTAAAATCGACCATTTCTCGTCCATGAGCATCGAGTTCACGGTACTTTTCCACAAAACGAAACTCTTCTACAGAAACAGTGTTTTTCATCTTTGGCATTTCAATAGCATCTTGAAATAAGTAATTAGCATCACATTTAAGAACTTCCATGATTTTAAATAGAATGGGTTCTTTAGGAGAGCTAACCTCGTTTTCATAATTTGAAATAGCTCCAATCGTAACACCAACAGAATCAGCGAGTTCATTTCTGGACATATCTTTACTTTCGCGTAATTCTTTTATACGACTTCCTACGCTCACTTAAATCACCTCTTTTTTATATTTTTATGTAAATATTGTATTTCATAAATCTTGGCATGTCAATATAAATAAACAAGAAATTTGTTAAAATATATTGACAAAACAAGAATCTTGTTATAGTATCGTAAATGAAAAGAAACTTGTTAAAAAGAAAGGAGGAATCAAGTTGCTTGATATTACAGCATCAAACAGTGTTGTTGCGGTTCGTTTAAAAAATGTTATTTCTGAAAAGGGATTGAAGCAAGCAGCAATAGCAACAAAAGCTGGATTTACTGCACAAGAGTTAAATGACATGTTAAACGGAAGAAGAATTATGCGTGCGGCAGACATAGCATCATTAATTAATGTTGTAAAAGAATTTGGCGTAGATGCAAATTATCTTTTTGGAATCAAGAAAGGAGAGTGATAAAAGTGAAAATTTCCGATCAGGAATATAGAGAAATACAGATTGTAACAGAAGAGGATGAACTGATTGTAAGTATTACAGATGAAGATGTTATTGAAAAAGATGGTTACAAAGTAGTATGTGTGCCAGTTGGTAATTAGCCGAGATTATTGTTACGAGTTTTATCAGGATTAGATACTGGCGTTGGGACACCATTAATATTTCTAACATGATAATTTTCGTAGTTTCCTTGTTTGATTTGATTCACAAATTGATTACGAGTCATATTAGCACCAGTGAAATTATCGTGGAAACGTTCATTTCGTCCTGTGTTCGATTCATGAGTTACAGTAATACGTTTTGGCATATACATCATCCTTTCTGTAGGCACACATAACGACTTTGCAGAAATAGGATAATACAAAAATATGAGTATGTCAATATAAAAAACACAACATAATGTGCAAAACACGCGTTCACGTACAAAGTGTAGTAAATAAAACACAATAGCATATCATCAGGATACATGAAAAGTATAGGAGAAGAAATAGAAAATAGCAAGAGAGGTGAGAAGCGTTGCCTGAGTTTAATGATGTAGTCATGAATGATGGAAACCTGTTGGAAGGAGAAAAAATAGGCGAACTTGTCAAATACATTATAAATAAGTTCGCCAAAGAAAATTTAACAAGAAATGAAGCAATTGAAATACTGGATAGAACAAAGGAGTGTACAGGAGATGCTGCTGTAATAAGAGAAGTAGATTAGAGATTTTTTTGCAACATTTCTTGTAATGCGTAAGAAATAGCACGTAATTCTTTTCCTTCAGTCGAATTTTTTGAGATTAACATATCGGCTCCTGCCTTCAGGTCAACGGTCAATTTTTCATGATAAGTCTTGAAGTCAGAGGAATATGTGAGCTCGAATGTGACCGGTTCCAATACGACGAACGCCATCTAAAACAGCCCATTGTTCTGCGGGAATTTTATCTTTAATAGCGTTGATTTCTTCGAAAAGACTACTTTTAGAAATTTGGAAGAAGTCACGAATCATACCTTGCAGACAACGGCGCGATAAAGTTGCTGATGCCTTAGGGCTTAAATAAAGAATAGCAGAAGCTTCTTCGTAGTCAGATCTAATTGCTAATGGTATGTAGTCGGGATATTTGCGAGCTTGAGATAGAGGCCGAATCGCAATATTAACATCTTTAACAGCAGAGCCGATTCCTTTAGCAAGAATGGTAAACTCTTTGCAATGTGGACACTGATAAAAAGTCATTTCTAGACATGAGTCAGAGTATTCATCGAAATAAAATGGGTCATCTAGGTATAAAAACGATGGATGGCGAACACGTTGGGTATCAGGTGTCACAGCCATTACAGCTGAACAAAAAGGACATTGGAATCCAGTCATAATAATCATTCCTTTCATCATTTGATAGAAAGATTATACCAGATAATGGCAGTAAGTACAAATGTTAGAAGGTGTGGTGAGAAGAGATGAATATCTACGAAGCAACTAAGAAAGCATTGCAGGAGAAAAAATGCATGAGAGAAAATCCAACTGCAAGGGTGAAAGTAATAGTGGAGACAGCAGGGACATGTACATTAATGAAATTAGATGGAAGCCACCCAGTCAAAGGATGGCAACCAACAACGAGAGAGCTACTTTCTGAATCCTGGGAGATTACGGAATAAATAGCAACAAGTACAAACCATAACACATAGAATGAATCAAAGCATCGGAGGTGATGCCAGTGACGATAAAGAGCGTAGTGGTAATTGATGGAGAAAAGATAGAAATCAAAGACCTGGAAGATAAGGATGCATTTGCAGACAGAGTAAATCGTCTGGCACTTCTGTTAAGAAACTACGAAGAGGAAACCGCTTAGGCGGTGGAAAGAAGGACAAGCATGGAGAATTGTTGCTACTGTCAGCATAGAAATAATTGTATGGAACGCAGTCGATGTTATCCGTGTGCATCATACAAGAAGGAAGAAGGGAGAAAGACCACATATGGATTATCAGATGGACGAAAACACAGGAACTGGGCTGTTGCTCTGGAAGATGGGAAGAGGCGAACGAGTACGCCAGGAAGAAGAACAAAGGAGAATACATCATATTAGAATGAGCCTTTGGAGGACAAGGTTTATCACAGGCGTTGGAATGCTTGTTGGACTCTTCTATGCTTCCGGAGCAGCAATTACATATTCCATATCGATCAAAACACCGGAGTCCACGCTGGAGCGCGTCCTGATCGGACTGGCTGTATCAGCAAGCTTCTATGTGCTGAATTCGATCGCAAGGACGCTGGAAAAACAGATAAAAAAATAACACTTCCGGAGGTAACGGAAGTGTTAAATGCAAGACTTTTGTCTCGCAGATATTAAAGACATTATTATCTTAACATCTGTGGGGCAGGAAGTCAAGAAAAACGGGGGTTCTGCCCCATTTTAATACTCGATTAAGATATTAAAGATAGAGGTATACGATGGCAACGAAGAGAGTAACACACACCTTCCGGAAAGGAGACATCCTGGAGGTGAAGGAATGCAGAGTTGTGTTCTACACGAGGAACACGTACATCAAGAACATGATACTGGCAGATAATCCGGAAAAGTGGAGACGAGCAGAGTGGAAGAAATCAGATGGAAAAGGCATACAGAATCAAGATCTGTGGAAAATGTTCTTGGAATAGAGCACAGAACACGAAATAGAAATTGTGTATGAAAAAGACAGCGAGTATAAGGAGACGCTACAAGCGTACTTACAAGGAAAAGAGGTATAAAGATGTTTGAGAAGTTTGGAGAATTTGATTCTTACGAGGAGATTAACCGTGCGGCCAAAGCACAGTTAGAAGAGGGAGATTTAGAAGCGATTAAGACAATCGCAGAGGAGAACGGACTGGATCCGGAAGACGCAGAGGACTTTTGCACCGGTGCAATCGAGGAGTTGACGGCACCAGGTCTTGCGGCTATGGGAAAGCTGGAACTGGAAGCGAAAGATCTGAGTCTGACAGGAGCATTGAGAGATTGGACGGATTTTATCGAGCAGTTATGTTTAGAGGACGAAGAAATGGCTCTTGCAGTCAGAAGAAAAGGAAAGTCATTGAAAGAATGCATGGCTCTGATCTTAAAGAATGCATTTAACGACAAAGCACAGTTGGATGACAGGATCACAAAGGCAGCAGGATTGACACCACCGTTGTATATAAGCATACCGGGAAAGGCACAGATCAAAGAGATTGTGAGGGAATATTACCTGGGTAAGAAGAAATGAGAGTATACAAAGGGTTCAACGAAAAAATTCAGGCAAAACACGGAAAAGGGACATTCCAGTACGAGAAAGGGAAGACCTACAAAAAAGAGAAAAGCAAAACGAGATCAACTGGATTCCATGCGGCGGAGTACATCCTGGATTGCCTGCAGTGGTATCCGATCGATGGAAAGAACAAATTCTTCCTGTGCGAAGCTGGCGGAAGTATAGACGAAGAAGACGGATGTTCAATGGTCGTATCTACAGAGCTGACATTATTAAGAGAACTGACACTTATGGAGATTGCAATGGCGGCAATGGAATATATGATCATACATCCGAAGAGAACGTGGGAGAAAAGAGAAAGAGGTGCATACGCAGAAAAAGAGCGGTCAAAAGCGATCGGAGAGACAAAGATAGCAATCGCAAGAGGAAAACATCCGGAAGTGAAAGGCGAATACGGAACCGTGATCGGACTGATCGTAGAGGACGAGAAAGGCAAGCCAGTGGCAGCAGGCGTGAGAAATGTTGACGAAATACAAGCGAAAGCGCATCAGATCTATTCCATGACAGAAGAAAGAGAATGGGTGGAGGTGCAGAAATGAAACGAAAAGCGATTGAACGCATCAAACCAAAGAAACCGGCAGGAAAAGGACTCACAGCCACGCTACAGGAGTTGGGGGAAATCCTGATCCTAAATATCTATCAGGCGAAGGAACTGCTGGTGCGGTACTGTATCAACTATGAGACAGGGGAACATGAGTACTGGAAAGGGCAGCATGGTTGGAGAAAAGGCGGTATCCTGAATGCACTGAACGAGGACTGGCGAGATTGGGAATGGAGAACATATGACGATTATCCGAAACTGCAGAAGAAAGACGCAAACAGGATCAAAGAATTGATTAGACACAGAGCGTGGAACAACAGCCCGTGGGAGAGAATCAACGGATTGGAACATAGCTATAACAGCGAGATCAGGGAAAGATGTGAAACAAACCGGAAAATGAAACTCATGAACCTAATGAGAAAAGTTCCAGGTCGTCCGAAGAATCTGAGAGAATGGTTCTTTGAACAGGCAGCAGGAGAGGATTACATGTTCCGGAACAGGGAAACGAAAGAATTTGTCTGTACGAACTGCGGAGAATCCAGCTGGCCGGAAGAAATCAAACGACAGGATGGAGAAAAGAAGATCCAGCACAATGATATGGTATTCTGCCCTTCCTGCGGAAAACTGGTGAGGGCAAAGACAAGAACAGACCATATCGAACAGAAATGGAAGAGCTGCTATCTCATCCAGCCGGTAGATGAAGATACAAGCGTGCTTCGGATCATAGAAGCAAAGGTCGGATGGGATAATGGAAGACATTATGTAGAGCTTGGAGATGAAATCAGAATCTTATTGTACAAGGTCTACTCTAACAGAAAAACAAAGAAAACATACAAGATTTATTATGAGGACCATTGGGAAGGATGGACAAAAGGAAACCGGAAAAATTTAAGAGCAAGAGAAGGTTACTTGTATCCGGGAGAATTCGGCCAGATATTAGACGGGACCACTTACAGCGAAGCAACGAAAGTCCTGGAGTATCTATCAAAGATGGGAAAGGAACTGAACTACAACAGACTTGTGGCAGGGACGGGACAGATGAAAGGATATGCACAGAAGATTGAGTACCTGGCAAAAGGACACTTTTGGAATTTGCTGAGAGATACGGTTGACTGTACAGACTATCCGGGATATCCATTACAGTACTACGGACCATTGGACATGAGAGAGGAAAGCATTGAGGGAATGTTCAGAATCCAAGACCGTCAGAAGATCAACCGGATCCGCGACGAACATGGTGGGAACAGAATGGTACGCTGGATGCAGTATTCGGACGAGGCAGGGCAGAAGATCTCGAAAGAGACGGTGCAGTGGATGATAAAGAATGAGATAGAACCGAGCGGCATCCGGGAACTGGAAAAATATATGAGTCCACAGAAAATCATGAACTACATCGAAAGGCAGAAAAAGGAACAATATGCAGGAATGACGGCAGAAGCCGTTCTTGAAGAATATAAAGACTATCTCAGTATGTGTGAAGCGTGTTGCAAAAATATGGCTGACGAGATGGTCTATCGTCCAAGAGAGCTAAAACGCAGACATGATGAAGTTGTTATAGACCAGCAGCAGATACAGATCTTGAAAGAACTGGAAAACAATGCAGAGGGAAAAGAAGCATATGCACAGGAGATGCGGCAGAAGTTTCCGGAAGCAGAAGGGATCCTGAAAGAGATCAAGAGCCGATATGAGTACGAAGATGAAGAGTATAAGATCATTGTACCGAACACGTTAGTGGATATCGTGAAAGAAGGACGTGCATTGCATCATTGTGCCGGCAGCAGTGAACGATATTTTGACAGGATCGAGAGCAGAGAGACATATATCTGTTTCCTGCGAAGACAGGAAACACCGGGAATCCCATTCTACACGATTGAAGTAGAGCCGGGAGGCACAATCAGACAGCACAGAAGCTATTATGATGAAGAACCGGGAATCGAGGAAATCCGGGTATTTCTGAAAGAATGGCAGAAGGCAATCAGGAAACGTCTGACAGAGGAAGATAAGAAGTTGGCCAAGATCAGCAAGATCAAGAGAGAAGCCAATATCGCAGAGCTGGAAGAGAAAAAGAATACAAGAGTCCTTCAGGGATTAGCGGAAGATTTCCTTGAAGCAGAAGAGATAGAAAAAGAACTGGAGGCGGTTTGATGGAATTAGTACAGTACCAGGATTACAAGGAATACAAAAAGGCAATGAAGGATGCTTAAGAAATATCCTACAGTAAAAACAACAACTATGACGTTTAGTGATGTAAAAATGGCAGAAGATGCGCAAGAAGGGGATGAAGAAAAAGGGACCATAATATGTAATTCACAAGATGAACTGGATCAGGCACTGAAAATGAAATGTGAAAATCAGTATAGTAATGGATTGGACAAGCCATCGGTGACAATATCCGTGGATATGGTATTGACGGGAAATACAGAAGAATATAAGCAATATAGGAAGCTCGAAGAAATATCCCTTGGAGATACGGTACATTGCAGAAACGCTAGACTTGGAATTGTTACGGATGCCAGAGTTATTGAATTGAAATACAATAGTATTTTAAAACGAGTGGAGTCTGTAGTGATCGGAGACTATAGCTATAACTATTTTAATAATGTTTCTTCCACGGTGAACAGAGTACAGAATGCAATTCGTTCAGATGGAACTGTTATTGCTGAGCAGGTTTACGGCGCAATCAATACGCTGAATGCATTTCTGCATGCGCAATCAACAGCAGCCAAGAGAACAGATTCCGTTGCATATTTGATTGAGGACCTGGATCAGAATTCGGAACTTTATGGCGCAATGGAAGCCGGAACACAGGGACTGAGGTTGGCAAAGGAAAGAAAAGACGGGGAATGGATTTGGAGGACAGCCGTTACTGCAGCAGGGATTATTGCAGATTTGATTGTAACAGGAAAAATACAAGATAGATTGGGCAAATCTTATTGGGATCTCGATAATGGAAAGATGTTATTGTCAGGAATTTTTCAACAGATAACGGATAATGGAAAGAAGTCTGTGGATATTAAAAATAATAGAATTAATATTTATAGTTGGCAGAAAGAAGGGGATTATGTTGGCAGTATAGGCTCATTAGCAATAGGGGATGATTTGAACGCAAAGCAAAGAATTGGAGTTTATTGCGACACGGAAGATATGCTTGTTTTTGGATATTCTAGTAAAAAAACAGCAGAAGGAGATGCTGCTACCGTTCATGAATTGATGAAACTATCGAAAGATGGAGGAATTGAGTGTACAGAGATCCCGCAAATAAATGGAACAAAGACAGGAAGATTGGTTTTCTCAAATGGAACTTATGTGAATGTCAAAAATGGATATATTGTCGGTGGGAAAACAGAAGAAGGAAGTTTTTAAATGGGATGGACAATAGGAAACTTTTATCTGACAGAGTCTCAGATGAGAGGAAATGCAATCGAAGTATATAACTATTTTACTGAAAAGGAATGGACATTGAATGCCATTGCAGGAATTCTTGGAAACATGGAAAAGGAGTCCAACATCAATCCAGGACTATGGCAGAGCCTAAAGGAAGGAAACTACAGTGGAGGTTTCGGGCTGGTTCAGTGGACGCCGGCCACAAACTATACAAATTGGGCAGCAGCCAACGGTTATTCTATTACAGATCCGAAAGGGCAGCTCTATTGGATTGATATGGAAACAGTCGAGGCCGGGCAGTGGATAGAGACCAGTGATTACAATATTACCTTTTGGGGATTCAAGACGAGTAATGCAGCACCAGATTGGTTAGCTAGTGCGTTTTTAAAGAATTTTGAACGAGCTGGTGTGGAAGTGGAAGCAGAACGAAGGGCTGCGGCAACTAAGTGGTACAATTTTTTAAAGAAAAGCATAGAAGGAAGCCAGGTCATAGAAAAGGCAGTTCAGTGGGCAATCAATATTGCAAACGATGACAGCCACGGCTACGATCAGACACACAGGGACGGACCGGATTACGATTGTTCGTCCCTTATTTGTTGGGCGTATTCCAATGCAGGACTCAATACAAGACCAGGATACACACCAGCAACCGGATCCATGCACAATGTTTTCGTTGATGCTGGGTTCGAAGATGTGACCTCGCAGATCAATTTGCCAACAGGGGCGGGACTGGTTCGTGGGGATGTACTTCTCAAACCAGGGAGCCATACAGAAATGTATATTGGCAATAGTCAGCTTGTGGGAGCGTCACAGAATGAACACGGAGGAGTCACAGGTGGTCAGACTGGAGATCAGACCGGCGAGGAAATCCATGTGCATGGATATTACAATTATCCTTGGCAGTATGTATTGAGGTATCCGGGAGGTGGAGTTGCACCAGTGCAAGGACTTTATATTGTCAAGTGGATACCTGGATAAGCCGAAAAAGATCAGAAAAATAGAAGAGACAAGAAAGGAATGGAATAGATGAATACGATCAAAAGAGATGTCTACGTGCTTAGAAATACAATCAAGATTCCAATCGAAGTTACAAAGGGGACGGATGCTATTTCCTTCGAGTTTACGGTCCGGGATTACAATCTTCCGGTCACAGCTGCAGCAGTAGCTTATGCGTATCGAATGGGGATGAAAAAGCCGAATTCAACGCTGTGTGATGTGTCAGGGAATGTTATCAGCTTTCAGCCAAGCGCAAACTTTTTCGAAGTTGGAATGAATGAACTGCAGATCCGTGTGATCAATGAGGATAAGTCGCTCATTTCCTTCAAAGAAAAAGTGAAATGCTCCGATTCAATGGGTTTCCCTGATGAAGAGGAAGAAAAGCAGAAGTCACTGGTTGAGCAGTTGGTTGCATATACTGGGAAAGAAACGGCGGAAAGAAAAGAAGCCGATGCTACAGAAAAATCCGAACGTATTGCAGCAGATGCTACAGAAAAATCCGAACGTATTGCAGCAGATGCTACAGAAAAAGCCGAAAGGAAGAAAGAGATTGCAGTTGAACGTGCAAGAATTGATCAGATGACTAAACTTCCTGATGGTAGCACAACCGGTGATGCAGAGCTGCAGGACATTCGTGTTGGAGCTGATGGGAAGATATATGAGACGGCAGGAGCTGCAGTGAGGGAGCAGGTCGGTTCACTAAAGGAAGATTTAACACAGTTAGAGGAAGCAATAAACTATGTGAAAGTCACCGATATGCTTGGCTCGATTTCTGGTTTTGGATATAGCAAAAATGTAACAAATCCACAATGGATGAATAACGAATTTTCATGTGAATCCAGTGGGGATGGATTCTGTGCTATCGGCAGTTTTGATAATTATTATTTGAAAAGTGGCAGAAAGTATATTGTTGCTTATGAAAGCAGTGGACAATGTATACTTAGAGGAATGAACGAATATGTTTATAGTGATACTATTTCCAGTAATATCGGTGCTAGCTTCCCATTAAATAGTTTTGTAAAGTTTGAGCCAACAAAAGATGCCGTTATTTGTGTAACAGACATTCCAAGTGGTACTATATCAATTAAAATTACTGTATTTGATGTCACAGCGGTTGACGAAAGTGTATTAAATGCTATTGATTTTACGGATATGTCAATAAGTTATTCTATTGTTATTGTCGACAGAGCAACACTGGCAGACAGAGCAACACTGGCAGACAGAGCAACACTGGCAGACCATGCTAATACAGTCACGACAATCGAAGGCGCTAAAAGTGTTAATCTAATTAATGAAACAACCGTTAGCGGAGCAACATCAAATAGTGGAAATACACTGATGTATGTTAAAGATAATGTAATTTATACATCAAGTGGATTTAAATTTAAGGCAGAAAGCGGAAAATCTTATTACGTAGGTGCAATTATAACAAACAATGCTGATGTACCACTAAAGGGTGTATCAAGGGCATATTCTGGGGTGACTGATAGCACATATCTTGGGATTATGTCTGTTGGCTCGACATTGATTGATATGATTAAGATAGATGGTATAGACGGCGAAATTGGAGTTTATTATTCCACTTATTCTGCCACAGCTTACTCGGTAAATTACACAATGCAAATGTTTGCGTTCGAAGATTTGGGCGGAAGTTTTGAAATGTATAAGCAAAAAATGCTATCCAATTACGCTGTTGATAGGGCTGTTTATTCCGACATAGCAAGAAGTTGTATGTCTGGCATGGAACAGAAAAAAATATGTGCTTTTGGTGACAGCATTACGGCACAAGCAAAATGGTATGACTGTTTAAAAGAAAAATTAGGTATATCAGTGATTTACAATCGAGGTATAGGCGGTACTCGAATCAGTGGTGACGGTGCAAACGCTATGTGGCAAGATGTTCGAATAAATGCACTCGAAGAGGATATTGATCGTTTACTCATCATGGGTGGAACAAACGATTCTGCTCAAGGTGTAACCATCGGAGAAATGAGCAGAGATAATCTTGATACAAGTACTTTTGTAGGTGCTTATAATGTGCTTTTGAGCAAGGTTTATTGCAAATACTATCATCTTGGGACTCATGAGGGAATTACGCAGACAACAGAAACAAAGCCTATCCAGATTATGCTTGCAACACCTATTTACTGTAATGATTCGGCATATGGAAATATGGATAATATTGCAGAAGCTGTCAGAGGTATTGCAAATATGTGGGGCATTCCAGTGGCTGACCAACACGCAAAGAGCGGTATCAATGCTGTTACATCAGAACTATATCTTGCAGATAAAGTGCATCCAAATGACGAGGGCGGAAAGCGTGTTGCAAATGTATGGGCAAACGCATTAAGAGAAAATGCCGAACTAAACTAAAGAGGGCTATAGTTAACTAAGAACATAAATAAGTTTCCCGTTCATTTTTTTAGATGAAAATAAAATGAGGATAAAGTATAATAGAAGCAGAAGGAGATGATAAAGATGGGCGGGATTTTTTATGATGACTGGAAAATGCTAACGGAGGCAAGAAATGTTAAATCAGTTTATTTGACGCATTTAATCAGAGCATATGACGATGAAAAAGCATATAAAACCCTTGTAGATATATTAGATGATAAAATGTTAAAAGCATCATTTTCTAGGAGAAACAATCATAGGACTGTAAAAGGAAATAAGAAAGTCGTTTGCTTTCAGGACGCATCATTGGATGGCATAAAGGAAATAATTGAAGGCGAGAGATGGTGTGAAATTCCGCAGAGATATCAAGAATTTGGAATACAGATAGATAAAAGAATACTTTTTTCCGAAGGAGCAAGACCAGTAATTTACGATGGCGAAGAAATATTACAATTTATAAGCGAAGATATGCATTGGCGAGTGGTTAATCTTGATTTAGACATTAATAAAATGAAATGTTTGGATTGGACACACGAATGCGAGTGGAGAATACCTGGAGACGTGAAGATAACACGATTTCCATTTAAGGTCATTGTTAAAACGGAAAAATATAAGAAACGATTGTTAAAGGAAGATGTAGCCAAAAGACTTGATTTAAAAGAAAAAGATATTATTGTATTTGAAGAAGCCATTACTTAGGTAGTGGCTTTGTTAAATGAATCGAGGTGAATATGGAAATCAGAGCAAGACCGAAAGGTCTTATTTTTATACTCAAAAACAGAGAAAAGAAAGGAAAACAGCATGGAAACAATTATTTCAGCCTGCATCTCAGCAGGCGTAACACTTGTAATCTGCCTGTTGAACAATCACGGGCAGCAGGAGAAAACAAGAGCTCTTATGGAATACAAGCTGGATGAGTTGACCAAAAGAGTAGACGAACACAACCATGTGGTTGAACGTACATATAGTATAGAGAGGGAACTCTCCATACAGAAAGAGCAGATCAAGGTAGCAAACCATAGAATTGAAGATTTGGAGGGAATTGAACATGAACATTGAAACATTAATGCAGTACATGAGTTACATTTTGGCAGGAATTGGAGTGCTGGCCTTCTTGGTCAGCGTGATCGTGCAGGCAATCAAGGAGATGCCGGCACTGAAAAAAGTGCAGACGAATGTTGTGGCACTGATCACATCACTGATCCTGACACCGGCAGCAGTAATCGTCTTGTGCACCTATTATCAGATAGTAATTGAGTGGTATTACATTTTTGCATCATTCATTGCCGCTTTTATAGTTTACCTGGTCAGTACAGGTGGTTGGGAACGTGTGACAGAAATGTGGAATCGGAATACATATAAGAAAAAATAGAATTGCACCAGTGCAAGAAAGGAGAATATCATGACAGAACAGACGGTAAAAGAAATTATTAAGAGTTTTGCCTACGGACTTTCAGCAAAGGAAATCTCAGACAATGAGGGCACATCACTGGAAACTATGCAGAAATTCGCAGAGGAGCACGTAGCAGAGATCGAACAGAAGAAAGCAGAGCTGAAAGAAGGTGGCTGGTATGAGTAAACTTATCATTGATGTTAGCTATCATAACGGAGTTATCAACTGGGAAAGAGTCAAAGCGTCTGGTTGTGCCGGAGCTATCCTTAGATGTGGTTACGGAGATGATATCGCATCACAGGACGATAAGCAGTGGATTCGCAACCTTGCAGAGTGCGAAAGACTTGGAATTCCGGTAGGAGTCTATCTGTACAGCTACGCTACTTGTGACAGACAGGCGAAATCAGAGCTTGAGCATATTCTCAGATTGATTAAAGGTCATACATTCCAGTTACCTATCTTCATTGATGTGGAAGAGCCGGGAACGCAGAACTATGCTCCTAGATGCTGTGAGATTGTCTGTGAAGGACTTAAAGCGAATGGTTATACTCCGGGAATCTACGCTTCACTTAGTTGGTTCAATAACCATCTTGGTAGTGTCCGCGGTAAGTATGTTGAATGGATGGCAAGATACAAGAATCTTCCGGAGGATACTTACAATGGTCAGTATGCAATTTGGCAGTATTCTTCCGATGGACATGTAGATGGCGTCAATGGAAGAGTAGATGTCAACTATTGCTACATGGAGTTTGGTGGCAGTGCTACACCAGTAACACCGTCAGCACCATCTAAGCCGGTAGAAAAGAAAGACTTAGGACAGGTCGATATTACATATCAGGCTTTCACAGACAGATGGTTGCCATCAGTGGTGAATAAAATCGACTGGGCTGGAAAAAGAGATAATGTTTCGATTAAGTGGCTTGCCATTAAAGTAAGCAAAGGAAGTATCCGGGCACGTGTCTATACGCAGGCTAACGGATGGCTTCCATATTTGACATTCGGAAACAGCTATGATCTGAATGATAAGAAGAATGGAATCCTCGGAGACGGTTCAGAGATTCTTGCAGTTGAGCTGTACTACATCACACCGGAAGGATATAAGTACAAGATGGTTCACTACAGAGTTTCTGTGAAAGATAATTCGAACTTCTACAGTGAGCAGATCGATACGCTGAAAGCCAATGGTGCAGACGGCTATGCAGGAGACAAATACAGATTCATTGACAAGTTTCAGGCTTGGATTGAGTAAAAAAGACGCCCCAGAGCAATTAGCTTTGGGGCATTAATATTGTATCATCAATAATATATATGGCTTAGTAATACGTTCCGGATATAGATTGAACAAAGTAATGACTTAGATGATTATAGTTATCACAAACCATTATCCTCTGATAGAAACAATAGGAGGATAGTGGTTTAACAAAAAGAATATAAATTAACAAAGTGTTGACAAAATTAACAACCTAGTGTATAATGCAAAATGTAAAGGAGAAAAACATGTACACACAATGGAGGGAACAATTATGCTGACGAGATTTGGGAAAAAGTTGCGCACGTTACGCTTGGAAAAAGACCAAAGATTAAAAGATATGGCTGATGAACTTGGAGTTACCGCTGCATATCTGTCAGCTGTAGAAAATGGAAAACGAAGCGTACCTGATCTATGGATAGGAAAATTATCTGATAGATATGGCCTTTCTGATAGTGAAATTGAAGAACTACAGAAAATGGCGTATGAGGATAAAACTAATATTAAAATTGATTTGAATGATGCAGAAGATGCAGAAGTAGGTTTAGCTTTATCTTTTGCAAGAAAATTCAAAGATTTGTCGGATGAACAGGTAAGCGAAATTCAAAGGATACTTGACGAGTAAGAAAAGGAGGAAATAATGGCAAAATGCATCGCAGATCCAATTTCTAGAAAAGATATAAGAATGATGGCAAATCGGATTAGAATCATAGAAAGAAGCTATGGAAATTTATATTTTGACATTGTTCATTTTTTAGAAGTTACCTTACCTAAAATTGATCCAAGTTTTACTTTTTTGGTAAAACCGAGAAGTGAAATGGGAGAATGCCATGGACTTACATATCCAGATAGAAATGAAATTCAAATTAGAGAAGATGTATATGAAAGAGCATGCAATGGAAGTGGAAGAGATAGGCTGACAATGGCACATGAGTTGTTTCATTTGCTCTATCACTGTAAAGAAAATATAAGTTATGCTCGTAGTGACAATATAGAAATTTATAGAGATCCGGAATGGCAGGCAGATGCATTTGGAGGAGAATTGTTAATTCCATACGATCTAATTGTAGGAATGACTCCGCAGCAAGTAGCTATTGAATGTCGAGTATCGCTTGCTGCGGCAAAATGTCAACTTAGAAAAAGATGATGTGTCAAGCTGAAAAGCTTTATACATAGAAAAAACCAAGCACACAAAGTGCTTGGCACTACCGAAAGAAACCATAACAGTTGCTTCGGCCAGTTATACTTTTTCCTTCAACAAGATAAGTATAGCACGGTATGGTTCCTTTTGGCAAGTGAAATTGCGAAAGGAGAGAAGTCATATGTACATTTTTCGTGCATCAAGAAAATTACCTGATGGAACAAAAATTTACGCACGTGACTATGGAAAACGTTGTTTTCCTATCTGGATTGGTCCAGGACCAGAGCCAGAAGTAACAAAACACGTGTATTATTAATAGACGACTAACAGTAATAAGCTGGCCGATAAGCTGTCCTATTTTGAAAAGGAGAATAATAAAATGGCAAAAACAAAATCAAGTGTACGTGGAGTACAGAATAAAAAAATTGTAACAGTAAAAGGTTATACGAGAAAAGATGGCACACATGTAGGTGCGCATAGACGTTCAACGCCAAACTAGAGAAAATCCCGGATTGATAGTCCGGGATTTTTTTCGATACCCCGGAGCCTTGCTCTCCGGGGCAGAATATTATATCATCTTTCACAATATATTATGGTATAATACCACATATAAATAAGAAGAAAAACCTATTGTACGTTGTTACGAAAAGGTTGACACAGTGGGGGTCAAAAAGTCTGGGAGAACAGGGATTTTCTCCGATTGAAATTCTAAGGTATTATTATG
>ERZ1673737.1894-NODE-1894-length-18796-cov-4.213596_pt1 | contig 18796 bp, 16 predicted proteins | sample MGYA00580211_ERZ1673737 | MGnify/ENA primary metagenome ERZ1673737 (study PRJEB41218, sample SAMN15661789) | gut metagenome | host: Homo sapiens | place: Canada: London | collected 2015-08-20/2019-03-30 | study: EMG produced TPA metagenomics assembly of... | reverse complement strand
CCCCATAGGGGGCAACCGCAACCATGCCGCGTGTCGCAAACAAGATTCATCGCCGCTCCGGCGGCACTTCGACCCCTCATAAGAACTCGCCGGTCAAGTACGTACCTCCGGATGCTTATCCTGACACTGAGCTGACCATATCAGAATACCCCTCAATGATGACATGGGCGAGAAGGCCGCGCGCAAGGAGGCCCGTCAAGCGCTGCATGATCGCCAGATGAGTCAAATCAAAGCCGCAGTCAAAACGCCTATGCCACCCCGCCGATACACCAGCTACAACCGTGAAGGAAGCGACAGTCCCGCGACACCCCGGGGATCTAGTCACCGTGGCCGTGAGAGCGATGTGAATGGTCGCGCAGTGACGCCGATGAAGCGGGTGCCCATCCTAGCCAACTTTGAGGAATGGATGAAGATGGCTACCGACAACAAGATCAATGCGAACAACTCTTGGAACTTTGCGCTTATCGATTACTTCCACGACATGTCCCTATTGAAGGAAGGAGACGGTGTGAACTTCCAAAAAGCTAGTTGCACTCTTGATGGATGTGTCAAGATCTACACCAGCCGAGTGGATAGTGTCGCGACAGAGACCGGAAAACTTCTGAGCGGATTGGCTGATAGCCGCGACAAGAGAGGGCGTGGAGAGGAGGGAGAGGAGGGCGAAGAGGATGAGGAAGGTGAGGATGGCCAGCCTCGCAAGTCGCGCAAGAAGGTATGGTGTATATGGCATGGGAAGTCACGGGATTTGGCTGACTGGTTTTTAGACACGCTCTCACGAAGCCACCCTAGCACCATCATTTGCCTCTCTGCAGCTAAAGAAGTTCGAACTCGAGTTTGCTGTGGACCCGCTATTTAAGAAAGCGTCGGCAGATTTCGATGAAGGAGGTGCCAAGGGCTTGCTCTTGAACCACCTTGCTATTGACGGTCATGGAAGAATCGTATTTGACAGCAGTGATGATGCCGTGGACGACAATGCCAAGACAGCTGAGGATGACCGCCAGGAGTCTGCAGACCCGGAGCAGGAGACAGAGGACCAGCCGAAACCTCCCCAGCCAACAGCAAGCGAGACCTTTGAGAACAACACAGAGATCGACCTTGCTTCACTAGCAACCCAATTTTTCCCAGATTTGGACCGTCTCGGGGAACAAGATATTTGCCCATCACTCAAGAACCTGGACTTGGGTGATCCCAGTGGATCACTGGATCTTCCTCTCCTCAAGGCCCCTGAAGAATGGCGACAAGACAAGCTCAATGAGGATGGACACCCAGTTGATGGTCCGTCTGGCATTATGCTAGATGATGACAACGCCGTCGGGTTTGATGATGATGATGGCACCCTGGCTGGCTTTGATCTCAGTGGGGACGCTGGATTCGGTGATGGAGGAGAGGTATGGGCTCGGGAAGCTGCTTTAGAACCGATGCTCAAAGTTCACCGGATGGATCACGATAATGCCGACGGCGAGGGCGAGGAAGGTGACGAGGATGCATACGGCATCTCGATGTCTCATCAGCCTAATAACCACGACCACGAGAATATTCTGAGCTACTTTGACAATGCGCTACAGAAAAACTGGGCTGGCCCAGAGCACTGGAAAATTCGCAGAATAAAAGAGCACGCTGCACCGAGCACTGCGGCACCCAAGCAGCGCAAGGAAAAGGAGCCTTTCGAAATTGATTTTGCAGCACCGCTCGATCCTGCTATTGCTGAGATGATCTACACTCCGGCTAGCTCCAACTCCGCAGTCTCATTACCCAAGACGCAATGGAAGACAAAGGGTCGCAATCTGCTGCCGGACGACAAGCACTTCAATTCACGCAATCTACTTCAATTGTTCCTCAAGCCAAAGGCCAAGATGGGCTCGAAGAAGATACCGGGAAAACGTCGTCGCCAGGATCTGACTTCGGGCAATGGTGATATGGACGAAGCGTTCTGGGCAAATCACAAGCCAGAGGAGAATGCTGGCGAAGAGGGTGCTGCTGGTGCCTATGATGCAAACTTCTTTGCTGATGACGATGGCCTGGCTTTCCCTAACGGCATGGATCTCGACGACGATGATGACAACCTGCCATTTGCAGATGCTCGAGAGATGCTGTCACCGCCTCCAGACGGTACTTCGGGCGCTACAGTCGAAGCAGGTGGTGCAACCGGCCTTAGTGCGCTCTTAAATATGGTCGGCGCCACACCTGGCCGACCCGGTGGTGGCTACGGTTCACAACTTGTCACACAAGGAGGCCGCCGTGCACGCCCAGACTATGTGGCGTATGCCCGTGTTGCAAAGAAGGTAGACGTCCGACGTCTCAAAGTGGAGATGTGGAAGGGCATGGGCGAGCGGTTAGTTGACGCCGTCGACTTCGCATCAGCTTCACAACCCGGAGCTGTATCCAGCGACGCCCCACCCGAACCCGAGACTGAGGCCGAGACCGAATCAGAGGTCCCTATGCCCGCAACACCAAAGGCTGAAAGCCCCGAGAAGCCTATGGATAGTAAAGATGCTGGACGGTTACGGTTCACGCAGATCATGAACTCCCTAAAGGCCGTTTATCCCGCAGAGACATTACGGGATATCAGTACCTCATTCGGGTTCATTTGTCTTCTCCATCTCGCCAACGAACAAGGTCTCGTCCTTGAGAGCGATCTCAGCAAGATGGGTGCCAATGCTGCTACCCTAGAGGAGATTTTCGTCTCCAGGGATACACACGCTATCATAGAAGAAGGCGGAATGTGAGGCATTTTTTTTTCTTAGTTGCATGTACAGTTGGCTCGGGTAGAAGCACTACGATATGCATGTTGGTCATGAGTGATGGACAGGACGGTGTGACTTGGTAGATTCTTGCGGCGTTTTGGTTTTGGTTTTTCCTGTTCGCAGTGAGCGGCGCTCTTGGTCTTTTTCTTTCTCGGTCTTTACTAGTCCTTCAATTTGATGATTCAAGTACTTCAAATATATCTGGAATGTAATGGTCTCTAATTTCCAGTAACATCGAAGTCAAAGAATACTGCTCTCAAAAGGGTTTGTCATTCTTCTGCATTCTTTCGAATGCAATGTGTGCATACTTTCTACCGAAGATCAAGCAATGGAAAATGTGTAAATATGTATGTATAACTGCAATATAAAATCGATGGACTAAACCCAAAGATGAAAAGGAAAGTAAATACACAAACGGTGTACGAAAGTCCAAATAGGTATCAATATCTTTCACCAAACTCCCACACGCCACAGGGTGTACATTATAGACTCCAAGATAAAGAGGACAGTAGAAAAAGAAAAGAGCAGAAATTTGCATGTCCGGTTTTGAAGCAGGTCACATATGACAGGTGTTTTGCAGATTTTCCGACTTTTTTTTTGATGATTTGGATATTTTCTTGTTTTCAAAGGGTTGCCAAGATTGGACCAAACGATAAATTGCATGGTAATAAAAAAGCATATAGTCTTTCAAACTCAATTGTGTACAGCAGCAGGGAACGTCGGGCCCATGGGACTCCCATAAGCTCCAGGAATCGGCACAGCAGCGTAAGTCTGCTCACCGGGAGCACTGACATACTGAGACTGCGGAGCCTGGTGTTGAGGAGGCGGGGACGGCGAATGCGACTGACGGGGAGAGAACTCACCCTGCGCAGTCTGCGGCGTAGCCTGCTGAACACGAATTGGCGGGGGCTGCAGCTGGAAGGACGGAGTCGGGCGTGTAGGCGAGACCGGCGAAGCGTACTGCGTCTGGGTAGCCTGGCCCTTCTCGGCGGCCGAGTAAGCGTCGACGGGAGCAGCGGCGTAGAAGGGGGATTTAGGCGGGTAGGAGCTGAAGCCTGCGAAGCCGGGCGTGTTCGGGGCAGATTGGAGACGAAGCTGGGCGAGGTAGAGATCTGAGCGGGCGTTATCGCGGGTATCCATTGATTTCATGAGCTTGCGCTTGCTCCAGATGCGGTAGAAGACTACAACGTAGATTATTATGATTAGGACTTCGATGACGACTTCGATGATTGCGCAGACTAGGCCCCAGTCTTGGAGGCGGCAGAGGAGGGCGTAGTCGACGCTGTTGTGGTAGATCTCTTCGCGGGTGTTCTGGGCGCAGGACCATCCCCACATGTCTTTGTTCCCTCCTGTCGCCTTTGAGTGTTGGTAGATTGCTGCGCCGACGATCCACATTATCAGGTTGAAGGCGAAGAAGGCGATAGAGAAGCTTGTGTAGTAGACTGCAGCTTTCTCGGCGCGTTTGTGTCCGCCTTTGCGGTAGGCCCAGAATACAATTAGACAGGCGACAAGGGAGACGCAGGCCATTCCCAGGAGGAGGTACTGGGCCCATGGGTTGGTACCTGCTGCCCAGGCTGGGAGGCTGTTACGAGTGGGCAGGTTCTTGGTTGCGTTAAAGACGGTCAATGTCACAGCTAAGAGAGATAGCACAATGAGACTGCAGCCAAAGCTGACGAATCTCAGGAAGACCTTTGCGATACGGACGCGGAGTTTGATTCTCTGGGGATGATGAGTAAGTTGCAATGATTGATTCCTCGGGGAGGCGTTCTTACCAAGTCTCGGGCATTCTCCACTTCGGCCTTCTTTTCTTGCTTCTCGAGCATATACTCCTCACGGAAAGTTGGGCTGAGCGGGTTCAATGACTTGGCCGTCTGGGGTACCTTCAGGTCAGGTCTGAAAGGCGACATCGGAACCTGGTCATCCGCATGCTGAGCTGGGTTGTTGGCTGCGACATAACCGAAGCCGAGATCACCGACACCGCCACTCTGCGCCTGGGACTTGGGAGGATCGGCAAAGGGCGACCGACCAGCTTCCGTCCGTTCAATGGGAGAGTGGATGGATGTGGCCTCGGCGAATCGAGCAGTGCGTGGGCTCTTGAGCGACGCATTGCTCGTATCAGACGAGCTGCGAGTCTCTCGCACGGTGTGCTGTGGTGGGGGGCCCATTGCGCTGTGATAGGAGCCGCGGGTGAGATCCGTAGGAACGACAGGCTCGTACGTCTGAGGGGAGTTGTTGTGACTGTCGTCGAAGTTCGACATCGAAGCGATAATCAACAGGCAAGACGAAGAAATCGAACAATCACGCCAAGAGAACCAGCTCTCGACTTGGAATTCAAAGGGCTGACTGCTTGAAATGCAGAGACTAGTGGGCGAGTCAAGTTTCCAAAGGCACAGGTGGGTAGGACAACAGCTGAACTATATCAGAGTTGTAATAGATCACCGATATCGTGTGCGAGGCCTGCGTACACGATACAAAGCAGAGCGTCAGGAACGAAAAAGTGAAGACGGTCAGAAATTGAGAGCCATGGGCAGCTTGAATATCAATGCTGAGTGCATGGCATGAGAGGGGTGAAAATGCAGGCTATTGATTCTCATCACTTGGGGGTCAGAGTAAGCGCCGCGATGGAATTAGCAGCAGCGGCCAGGGTCATGATTGGGAGATGCACAGCCAGTCGAGGCCTCTGCAAGTGCACTGTACCTCAAGGCGTTGAGTGGGGAGTGTGACTGGCCAGCGAAGGTGATCAGCCAAGCTTGTCACAGTGGAGTGACCGACCAGTAAGATGCTGCAATGGCCATGCTTGCTCCTCACGATGCATCTTCGTCACCCCGGCCGGCGCTAATCCGCCGATCGTCTGGCCAACCAGACCAACTGCAGAACCGCTCGAGTTTGGGAACGGAAGGCCACAGGGTGAGGGATAATTATACCCGCCAACCCTAGTGCAAGACCCAGTCACATATCCCGAATAAGGACCGTTGGATATCGGGAGGTTTGAGAATGCGGGAGGGAAAGGTCTGTGCACTTGAAGCTATTCCTGCGTGTTGGTCACGGTGATAAGCAGTACTCTTCTCGCATATATTCACCTTCACCCCAACATTTGGATTTTGGTGAAAGAAATCCATGTTCCGAGTCTCAGTAATGTGAACTACGGTCGCCCCGCTACACGAATACTACAGTTCTTGATTATTCGAGTCCCCTCGCCAATATCCCCCGCAAAGAATAGTTGAAACGACTACTTCAAGCCATCTGAATACCCTGGAAGTAATCAATCTATCCTTGGAACTATTTAACTTTGCCAAGTTGACTTGTACATGACTGGCCTGGCCACATACTGCAGCGCTATCCTTTTTATAGAAGTATACAATCTGCTACCGACCTCTCCAGTGAATGGATCACGGCCATCTCTGGCTCAGCCGTGCCCTCAGTATATCTAAATAGGTATATATGGCAGCTATTGGGTTATACCTGCCCTCCGTTCTTTCAAGCGAAATGACGTGGCTGGGCCTTTAATTATAGCCGAGGCAAGCCAACCCATTTTCTTATGGGATGTCATAAGTTATTATAAACAGAATATTTTTTTCTACCCAGACTTGACGAATCGGAGCCCGGAGACCGGTATGAAAGGGTCGGATAACCTGAAGACGATTCAAGGATGCCAGATGCCTGGGTTGAATGAGGGTTGACGAACAGAAAGGATTTTCTGCTCGTCAATGTGAACTACGGGCCAATCGACGCTGTCTGCCATTCTACTTTGGACGAAAAGGAAGAATCTCAGATGAAATTGTATCATTGGTGGGAAGGAACTATATACACCTTCGGTTTTCCGTAAGAGGAAATAAAAATAGTATCCACTTCCCAGTTCGAAGCACCTCGTTTTCGCATAGACAGTTTTGTACATGCAAAAGCTGCAATTTACTCTACCATGCTTCATATAATGTGTGAATACTTCGTAGAGCCACGTTTTGTAATACAGTAGCCGCGCAGGTGGGTTCGCCGTCGAACTCAATCTATTGGGCACCGCAAGAGATTCAAGATAAAGTTTATAAATGAAGAAATGAATGGATTTAAACACTTTCGCAATGGGATCGCTGAGTTATCAAAGTATGGGCCCAAGCGATGCTACAACCCCTGACAAAGAGAGAGAATGGGTACATCTGCAAGCCAATTTCCAGGGGCGGATCGAGGTATAAATGACGCATATTCAGGTGGGTGATACATGCCATGCATAATCAATCGTGGCTTGACAACATTGACGTGGTCAGACAAGGGGAGAATATGAAAACGGAAATCACAGCCACTGGCTGTATACTCCGTATAAGCTGACAATTATGGCTGAACCAGGAAGATCTACACTATTTTTGGAGTGGAGATGACAGGAAATGAACCACTGGACACAGCGTGGCCCACCATGGGGCTGTAGATCGCCTAGTACCTGAAACATGGCGCAGTCGACGTGTTGCGCCTTGCTATTAGAGTCATAGGCTAATGTTGTACTGTGTAGGTAGTATGGACGAAGTGCATTCTGTAACATATAAGAATGTGGCCAATTGTCTCCACTTGATCTATTGATCCAATTGGTAAACTGTTAAGGAATTCGTGTCATCTGGGTTGATTGTTCCTCTATACTCCGTACTCGTACATTTTATATTTGAACTGGAGCCTATTCATAGGTGACATCACCTCTAGCTCTGGATGTGTGGTGGCAATGGAGACGAATACCGAATACCGGTTTGGACAATGACCTCATGTTTCTTTTCCGTTAGCTCCATTGCCTCGACTGTGTGCCCAGTATACTGAAAGTGTAAGTGTAAGTGTAAGAGAATGAAGAGAAGAGGACAACTGGAAGAGAAGTGTCAGCCGCACCTCGTGCTAGACCCACAGCCACATAGCGTTAGCCTTCTACACAGCCTCAATCGGAGGTACTAGGTACCTGACAATATATGGCAGTTACATGTATAACAAAGTACCTGGTACATGGTTTCCTCACGGTTCATTTTTCCAGAGCCTCGACTCTCCCCACGTATCCCCTGCCGTGCCCAGTTTCTCTGTTGAAATCTGTACTTGTCATAGCCTGGGGCATTTACTTTCCCTTTCTCTCTCTCTTTTGGCGCCTTTCTATACTTTCGCTCTGATCTCCCTTTAACCGTGAGCTGGGATTCGGTGGATCTTCGACAGTGAAGCTGAAACCACTCGTCAGCTTGCGCCACACTCAGAACGCCCCACACGCCCTGGTCCTTCGTTGCCTTCCTCCACCCCCCCAAACCTCTGCTTTTACATCCTCAAATCCCCGATCTGGATGAAAGTGAGTTTCTTTGATCCTCTTTGCTTGGCATATCTAACATGGCCTTCGAAGTAGTCGCTCTGGCTCGTCCACCCTTCGAGGGCGCAATACATCCTTTCTCCCTGGCGACGTTGATGTCGAACACCGAGCCTGTCGCCGTGTCCAACCTATCTGGAAACTCCATCGCTAGAACTGAGCCTCTTTCTATATTTAAATCCCAAAAGCCCGACAGTCTGAGCTCCATTGCCAGCGCCGGTCTCCACGTGTCGCGATCGGGAGACCAACTACCTCCAATGACGAGCCCATCAGCAGTACCGGCGGATCGGCCGGAGCACGACAAGGAAGCTGAACGAAACAGCTCGCAAGTTGCCCGGGAGGCCTTAGGCGCAAGTGAAAAGTCGCCAGGCGCCCCAATCCACGAGCCCGCCGTCCATGCATCCCCGGAACAGATGCAAGTCGACTCACACGCGACCGAATCACCATCGGACCCATACGGATCAAACGATCACCACCATAATTCACTTATGCACTCTTCTACCGTCGCTAGTCCTGGTCCTATCGAAGAATCGACCTCGCAGGACGGAGATCGACGCCCGCGCGACGACTCCGAGATCGACCACGACGGCAAAGCATTCTCTTATCCGATGCCCACGGGCAATATTAATGACCCGCGGCGTGGATTGAGTCTCCCAAATGCAGGCTATAATAGAGGCAGCCCTCGCTCGCCGTCTGCGAAGAAACACCGCTGTCCTTACTGCTCCACAGAGTTTACCCGGCAACATAATCTCAAGAGCCACTTGCTCACGCATAGTCAGGAAAAGCCATTCGTGTGTCAAACCTGTCAGTCGCGTTTCCGGAGATTACACGACTTGAAGCGCCATACAAAACTGCACACTGGCGAGCGACCCCACATCTGTCCCAAATGCGGCCGTCGTTTTGCTCGGGGCGACGCGCTTGCTCGGCACAACAAAGGGCAGGGAGGATGCGCTGGTCGACGTGCGAGCATGGGCAGCTTTGCGGATGATGAATACGGCGATGGTGGTGCTGGTCCGGACGACATGGATGGGCTGATGTATACGGCTGAGCCGGAGCGTATGGACGAAGAAGACGAGCGACGCCTGATGCCGAGCATTCGAAAGCATGAGGCAGAGAACGTGGCTCCGTCTGATTCACTCCAGTCTCGTCAGTCAAACACCTACCCGCCCATCGCAGCTAGCCGCCCCAGCCATCTCTTCCCACCCCCGGCTAATCACGGTGGCTCAGGCGCGTCTACATCGACCTCGCAGGCTGGAAACTTGACTTTCCCACCCGCAGGTCACGCTTCTGGCTCGACTATATTCACTGCAAACAACATTAGTGACAGTCCAAAGCCGCTGTCCCCGGGTGCTCTGTCATCGCAACATGATACTGCACCGCCACACCGCGCACGCTCACCCGGTATGGGACAGTCCTTGCCACACCCGCAGTCCTCTTTCGGACGAGCAAGTCAATCATCAAACCACGCACCTACACTGGGTCTCCCCCTCCCGCAACCAGGAGTACCCCAGCTTCCTCCGCCGCCGGGGATGACCTCCCCCGATGGTCGATTTGGCTTGCAAGCGGCAGCCAAGCACACTCCTTCGCACAGCCACTCCAGCACCCACAGCATATCTGCTCTCAAGGGACCTGATGGACTTGAAGTCAACTCCAGTGACGCCAACCAAGTCGATAAACTTTGGTCGTATGTCCGAGGAATGCACGAAGAACTGAACGCCTTGCGTACTGAAGTTTCTACCCTACGGGCACATATCGCCTCGTCCAATTTATCAGCACCCCCGGCCCCGGTCGAAGTGAACATGAACAATACCGGACCACGGTAATCTGTCTACGTGTGACTTGAATGTGTATGATATGGCTGGTCACCAGTGTGAACTGGCCGCTATTCACCCTCTCTTTCTCCACTTTGTTGATACGTTCCACCCATCTGGGTCTGAACCTGATGCCTTTATGATCACCATACCGACGGTTCCGGCTTTGGTGTTATACATTCCCTTCTCCCTTTCCTTTTCCTTTTCCTTTATCATCTATCCCTTTTATCTATTGGAGTCTTATACTCTGGACGTCCTTCCGTTCTAGCCTACTTTTTTATATTCATTGGAGAGAGCTACACAGTGTCTCCATTTCGTTTTTTTCCTCTTTTGAATGACCGAAGGAGTTTGGCGCCCCAAAATGGGCTGGTATCTCGATGGACTGGAGAATACTCCTCGTTGGACCACCAGGACACCAAGACACCTCGTGTCTTGGGCGACTCTCTCCAAAATGGAGTTGGTGATTGCATTGGAATACTGTGCATGGATTACGCTGTGTTTGGAGTCTTATATCTGTTGCGCTGTTTCCCTCTTAAGTAGTGATAATATACCCTATATTTGAAGATCAAGCTTACAAGTAATTTTATCTCTCGCTTCAAGTTCTAGGTGAATCAATGAGACTCATATTGCCATTCGCACGTTAGTGTGGACCTCGGACAACTCCACCTCCACCTCCACACGGCCCGAAATTAAGCCGAGGCACCTCATCATTAATTAAGCTCTGTTCCGCTCTGCATCCTATCTGCAGACAACAGAGTACCCTGTCCAATACCTCATTACTGCACATAGTCCCATATACAGCGTACCACATCCAATATCTAAACAATGTCTCCTTCCCTCCTCCAAGCATCCGCTGCATCCTTTGTTCTCCTCTCTATAGGACATACGGTACTAAACAATCTAACCCCCTCTCACAACCTTGATGTTGATTCCTTTATCAGGTCAATGGCAGACAGTGGACCTCAGACCCCCGATTCAGGGCCATCGCAGGAACAAAGCCATGGGCTAGTGGGACTGTAGGATGGTATCAGGTACGTCCAAGATACTTTCCTATATCGACATGACATCATATACCAAACCATAAGGGATATCTAATTCTGATAACCTATGAACTATAACAGGGAAGTGCATTCTTCTTCTTAACTGGTATGTTTCCTTCCGTACACCCTTCCATCCTTCTATCTTCCAAACTCTAGTTACCTTACCTCCGTGGTTTGATTATTGTCAATTCAAATCAAATAACTTACCTAACCATGTAACTTCATCTCTATAGGTCTACTACACTACCAATGGTCTCGCGACCCAACAGCCCTCCAAGACCCAATTAACAAGGCTATTGCCGGTCTCGTTAATGTACTGCTTTGGTCTAGTTCGGCTTGGTATGTTAAGCACGGGATTAAGGATAATGCTTGGGCTGTGGGGTTGTCTGCTGTTTTGCAGGCTTGGGGCGTTGTTCAGGCTATTCTGTGAGATATGTTTCCATATCTCAGGTTTTTGGGCATATGTCTGTGGGAGGTCTCTTACAGAGATATGTATAGTCATTTACTATTTTTCTACGTTTTGTTGAATTTTCATAGTTGCTGATTTCATTGTGTTCAAAGCTATCCAGCCTGGACTACGTAGTCAATTGCCTGGATAAAGATAAGATTCATGGAACCTAAGTCCGGCACAGATCTTCTTCATCAATCCTCTTCCCTTCCTCAACGCTCCTCTTCATGTTCCTCCTGTCTCACATCCCTCACCCTCCTTCTCTTAACAACCCACCCAATAAACAACCCGACATCAGCAACAACTGCCTTAGGAATACCCCCAAGCATCCAACTCCGCTGCACCCACCCCGGAATCTTCCCCCCAGCATCCGAAGTCGTAGCCATAGTCCACCTAACGCGTCTCCCAGTCGAACTAGAAGGCGTATTCAAAGTCGAAGGCGTAGTAACCCCCAGCTCACCTCCACCTTCACCCACACCCTCGCCCTGGCCCGGCATAGAAATAGATCTATCAGTAGGCAGAACAAGCAACTCTACCCGCTCAATACTAGCATAATGGGCAAAGACTGTTCGAGGCGGGATATTGCTAATGATTCGTGAATAGAGGCCATGGTACTGATAATCGACAAATGCGGGATTCTGCCCGGAATTGTCTATGGAGTAGGGGACTTGGATTGTTATGAAGCCCTCTGTTAGGTGGCGGGTGTTTGGCGTGTCGCGGTTTGGCGCGAGGAGGTTTTGCGTTGTGGCAGATATGGTGAAGGATAGGAATGCCCGTGGATGGATTAGGCGGCTAGGGTTGAAAGTGTGAATTATTAGGAATACTGGGTGGGGTTGTTAGTTGGGTTTTGGTTTGGGGTTGTATAGATGTAGATGTGGGATGTTCAGTGGAATGGGGAGAGAGAGAGAGGAAGAGGGAAGGAGTAGTTAAATGGGTGGGGGAGTTGATCTGGTTAATCGATCGTGAATCAGTCAACGTACACTGGACGTCAAACTGCTTGTACCGCGTGTTCTTGATATCGATATCCTGATCCAGATGATCATCTTCCCCTTCCGCCCAATTGAAAAGCTGCACCACACGCGTCACACTAGGAGTATACTCCATCTCATGATAAGCATGGTCTTGATGCAGCCCATTCTGGAACTCTTGCCAGGTGGCAGATCCATTGCTGCTACTTGAGTCTTCATGTTCACTTTCGCGAGAGACCCAATATTCCTTTTGGGCATTGGGGTCGCTATGTAGGGGTGTTCGCCATCCCTGGCTCAGCTTGACTTTTGCATCTGATGGGGGAGACTTGCGAAGCTTCGATTCTGCTTTGAGGTCGGACGGGAGACTCTCCAGGATTTCATGTGCTTCTTCGAGAGTGGCACGGATGTGTTCCTGTAATGGGCGGCTGGGGCGTCCTGTTTCTAGATCTGGGTGGTGGGGGAGGCTGGTGATTGGGTGGGGTTGTAGTTGGATTATTGGCATGATGAACTGTTTGATGGTTTGATTCTGAAAGGGGTATTGGTGATGATGTTGGAGGTGGCTTGCAAAAGTGGAGTGATCGGCAATGCTTGTGGATTTTATATTTCACTGTAGCAAGCAGATCACGTTGTCTAGCGCGTTGGAACGCGTCCTAAAACTATTTGAACGTGACTTGTTACAAAATGCAAAAACGATAGTAACACGGGGATAAGCAGTATGTGGTATTTATAAAGCTCAATACTATAAAGAACGGATCCCAGGTCCTACGCTACCAGTCTCAAAGATCTCTGCTAGTCCCGCGCCAAGGGCTTCTTCCAGCGCCCAGCGGAAGCGCATGCCATATAGCTCCTTCCACTTCTTCGTTTTACCGGGAAGAATGCCAGCAAACTCACCGCGAGCTCGCTTAGCAAGATGGAAGCTCTTTTCAGTCTCGACAGCTCCATCCCACCTGTCTTTCAACAGGCCTAGAGGGACTTCGCCAGAAGCAGACCTCCGGAGTAAAGCTAGCAGGTGTGCGCGACCAGATCCTAGTAGGCGAAGATAGGTCCCGGTATTAGGAAGAGATAGGAAAAGGGTTGCAGCACGCGCCTGAGCATCTGACTGCACAGGGCGCTCAGTCTTGGACTGAGTAGGCTCTTTCCGACTGGCTGATGAAGCTGCCGAAGTAGGCAAATTGGGAAGAGAGGCAACGCTCAACGACCCTTGTGTGAAAGACGATGATGAGACAATGAAGCCAGCACGAAGCAATGCCCTATATTCATCAGTCGTAAAAACCCCCTGCGATATCGCCGAGGAGGTCCCCATGCGTTTTAAAATATCAAGGAACTTCTCTATAAAGGTGTTAATTGTCGTCTCTTCGAACCATCATAATACCGAATACTGACCCTTGGTTGGGGCGTCTAATAGGGCGCTTCCCTGTACAAGCTTCTCCCAGTCCTCTGCTAACACCAGGCAATCACCCAGTCCTGCCGCGTCATTACCTCGACCAGGAATAATGAGTCGCCGAACCTGGCCCGTCTGAACCAATTCGACGATCTCCCTTTCCACCTGCGTTGGTGCATCCAGAAGAGTATGAACGTGGGCTACCGAGGCGAGCGGCGGCAATGATCGGCGTAAGTTGAGGACTTCTGCGATCCGAGTGCTATTCATGCCCGCTCGCTGGGGGAGCTCCTCAAATATACCATCGCGGATATATTGAATAGCTTCTAGCACATTCTGCACCGGTGCAGTCTGCGAAATGTAATGCGACCCACCTAAATCTGGAAGCGGATCATCCAAACTCAGATCGGCAGTCGCAGTCGACTTCAAGCTGCTGGCCCCAGATGGAGGCTTGCGGCGTGCATGAGCGGCAAAAGGTGAGGCGCGAGGCCTGGGGGCAGAGGACTTTCGTTTTTTGACGCCAGATACCGGGGCAGAAGTGAGGCGCAAGGTCATGGCAGGGATGAACGACTCAGGTTCTGGACTGATTGGAAGATATTACCTCATGTCAGGTGACTGCTTACGAGTTTCCGCCAATCACGGGCCAGCGGCCATACTTCAGTAATGGTAATACCGTACGGGAATACCCGGCAGCGCATCAAGTGGGGGAACTCGGTATGAGTCCGTAAGCTGCGGTCATACTCTCATCACAGCTCTGTTGGGATCTTCCTTGGTTCTGCAACTATTCAGAAGAATCCAGTGTTTTCGTGATATCAACAGATTTGCCGTCTTGTGGTTGCTGCAAGGTCTGGGGAAACTTGCTTGTTCAAGCCCACTGCGCTTTCACATGACGTAGCCATGAGAGAACACATCGTGTAACTCTTTTTTTTTTCCCTCCCCCTCTACCCCAATTGCTAGACTCCTAAGCTGCCATTCGTTATTCGCTTCGCATTTGCTTTCTCTATTCTTATTACCTCAAAGCTCATTCTCTGGTGTTTCAACCCTCAACCCTTCTGTCCGGCCGGGCTCGAGTCAATCACCATGACCGTCTTCATTGCGTCCCTGTATGTGGCCCTCTGCTAGTCCGTGTCTCATTACTGACTTGTGCATATGCTAGCTTCCTGCCTTACACGGTTAACTTCCATGTCAATAATGAGCGCAACCGATCTCCCCCAATCGGCCCTCCATCCGCGACCCCCGCCGTCGATGGAATCAGTCCCATCCCCAATGCCGCCGCGAGCTTGTTTGAGAAGAACAATCCAACAAAAACACCTGGAATGACCCCTGGTGCCACCACGGATCATGAGCGCATCTTCGCTTCCAATGTAGCTCAGGCGGAGCAAGACAAGAGCGGGTATCCGTTTCCTTCGGCTACTGAGCCTGAGAACCGGCTTCTTACAGAGAGCGAGGGTCATTCACCAGCATGGGGAGCTACCACTTCCCTAATCCAGCCAAAGGCAAAGCCGCTGGTTTCCCCCTCACCTTCTATCCTTAAACACCAGGATCCCCCTCTCGCCAAGGAACCAGTCTCATCGCGCGCTCCCGATACCCAGGCTGCCCCTCCATCGGGACAGAGATGGACTCACTTTGCGAACCGAAAAGTGTCATTTTCCAAGGCCGAGTGGACAATCGAAACTGCTGAGCAGGGAAATGGTGGTTTGCGAAATGCCGTGCGATCTGCGACGGATGCTGGGTTCTTGGATCAGATGATGTGGGTAGGCACCTTGGGGATGCCGACTGATGCCTTGGCAAAATACACCTGGCAAGATATTGCAGAAAAACTGGAGGATGAGTACGGGTCGTTGACTGTTTGTGTGAGCGACGGTGACTTTGACGGTCATTACACGCATTTCTGCAAGACCATTCTTTGGCCAGTATTCCACTATCAGATTCCGGATAACCCAAAGAGCAAGGCCTATGAAGATCACTCTTGGGTCTATTACGTCAAGCTTAACCAGGCATTTGCGGAGCGCATTGCGAAGGACTGGAAGCGTGGCGATTCAATTTGGGTTCAGGATTATCACCTGCTGCTGGTTCCAGCTATGCTTCGCAAGCTGTTGCCAGATGCGCAAATCGGGTTCTTCTTACATATTGCTTTCCCGTCATCGGAAGTTTTCAAGTGTTTGGCTCCTCGAAAGGAACTCCTCGAGGGTATTCTGGGTGCCAATCTTATTGGCTTCCAGACAGATGAATATTGCCGACACTTCTTGCAAACCTGCAGTCGGATCCTTTGCGTGGAAGCGACGCCTGAAGGTATCCAGTTGGAAGACCGGTTTGTCAACGTGGGTACGTTCCCTATCGGCATCGATCCAACTTCTTGGGACAAGCGCCGCCAATCGACAGACGTGGAACGCTGGGTTGATACAATCTCGGAACGCTATCAAGGAAAGCGTCTCATCGTTTCGCGCGACAAAATAGATTCTGTCCGAGGCATTCGCCAAAAGCTTCTTAGCTATGAGCTTTTCCTGAACACATACCCAGAATGGGCTGATAAAGTGGTCTTGATTCAAGTCGCAACTAGCACTACGGATCAGCCTGATCTGGAGGCGACTCTGTCTGATATTGCTATGCGGATCAATTCCATGCACTCGACCCTTGCCCACCAACCCCTTGTTTTCCTTAAACAGGATCTGGCTTTCCCACAATACCTTGCCCTAATCACTGTGGCGGATGCTTTAATGATTACCAGTTTGCGCGAGGGCATGAACTTAACTAGTCACGAATTTGTCTATTGCCAGGACGGCCGGTACGGTGACAAGGCATATGGTTCATTGATTCTGAGCGAGTTCACTGGAAGTGCATCTGTCTTTGAAGACCATGCTCTTTTAGTCAACCCTTGGGATTACCGTCAGTGCTCCGAAGCAATTCACACGGCCTTGACTCGTGATGAGAAAGAACGGAAGCAGGTCTGGGAGGAAATGTTCCGTGCAGTCTTACAAAACTCCACTGCCAACTGGGTTAAATCGTTCAATGAAACTCTTGCGCGGGTCTGGAACGAGCAGTCGTCACGAGAAATTATGGCTGTCCCACGGCTGTCTGTATCTCGACTCACCGAACAGTATCGCCAGTCGAAACGACGACTTATGATCGTTGACTACGAAGGCACACTAGCCTCGTGGGGATCCCCGCGGAGCATCATTTTGACCACCCCGCAGCGTGCAATCACTACTCTGACCGAGTTGACCGATGACCCCGCGAACGTGGTCTACGTCATGAGTTCTCGCATGCCCGAGGAGATGGAACGTCTGTTCCGACAGGTCAACAACCTAGGCCTCATCGCCGAGAACGGATGCTTTGTGCGCGAACCACAATCTGATGTGTGGACTCATCTCGCGGATAAGCTACACGTCAAAGCATGGAAGGAATCAGTATCCAACATTCTGGCTTACTTCCAGGCTCGGGTGGAAGGCAGCTGGATCGAGGAGCGCCACTGCTCGCTGGTCTTCCATCACGGATCCGCAGAAGACCGTCACATTGCTGCCCGCCTTGCTGCTGAGTGTGCAGGAAACATCAATGATGCGTGCGCTAACCAAGGCGTGCATGCCATTCCCGTCGAGGGTGCTTTGATTGTGGAAACCACGCATACTAACAAGGCATCTGCGGCGGCGCTGGTTTGGAAGTGGTTCCTTGAACACGACGAGAAATCTAAAGAAGGCGTAAAGCCTGATTTCTTGCTTGTTATCGGCGACAATCGTGAGGACGAGCCTGTTTTCCGGTGGGCCAACAAACTGCAACGCTCCAAGGCTCTCGAATACGCCATGACTGTCACCTTGGGCTCACGCAGCACCGAGGCGAAGGCGACCCTGACTCAGGGTGTGACCGGTAGGTTTTCACTAGTATCCTCTAGTGTTACAGTTATCTAATTATTTCTAGGTGTCCTTTCTTGTCTGCAACGATTGGCTGCACAGGGCCCGGGGGATGGAGCATCACTACCACTGCGACAGTGATGTGACGAGTTGCTTGATGACTCGCCCTGGTTTTGAGGATGTTAAGACGCGAAGATGAATACATGGAGATATCCAAAAGGACCGGAGTTTTGTTTTTATCTTTTGGAACATGAAATGCTGGCATCCCTCTCCATTCGGTACTTTATTTTTTTCTACCGTGCTATATATAATTGGAGGCTTTACATACATTTATCTGTTGTATTCTGTAGTTGGGAATCATTTTCTTTAATCCCATCATATTGATCCTATTAAAATATTATATGGGACCATACAAAACACTTCGGTTTAAAAAGGTGCAATGGCTAGGGCGGCTAGCTATTCCGTGATGGTCAACCACGTCTGTTTGAGCTGCTACGTCCAGACCGCCCATAAGCTATGTCCAGTAGCTACCTAGATGCTTATTTCAATGTAATGTAACAATTACTATTCCCAAGACAAAGAGCTTTCGCCTCGATATTCCAAGTCACTGAGTCCCTCGATACAAAGAGCCTCCGGGAGGAAAGTGTAAGAAACAAAGGTATTATCCTCTCCTATCATGTCTTTGTCGAAATAAGCAGGTTACAAAAAGAACAAAGATCCTATTATGCTCATTGAGCCATAATATTCGATTAAGAATTTCGAGGTATTGCTCGGGTATAAAACGGAGAAGTCCACGCCAAATGAACATCACCATACACAAACAAACATCCTCTCAGAACATCGAACACAAACCCAAAACCAGCCTACTTCTAAAGCATCGCAGCAATAACAAAAATGGTGAACTGCCCGGTTAGCCCTCCCCGTCACCATGTGACTCCCCGATGCATTACAAAGGGACACGTAGTTGAGTGTGAGAAGCACCCACAGACTTACTACAGGCCCGGTAATACATGCCCCAAGTGCCAACATCAGGCAAACCATCCAGAAAAGAAGGACCAAGATGACAAGAAGGAAGGGAAGAAGTAGGTAGAAGAACTCGGTTTCTTCGAATCTACTTCGTCTTTGCTTTCAATCGAGTCTCCTCCATTTTGCCTTAGGTCTTGATGTATATGGTAACTTACAGCACTTATCATGTTCAACTTTGAAGTTTAGCTTTGCTTGATCATTGCCATAGGCCAGAGGAATCTC
>ERZ1673737.1893-NODE-1893-length-18802-cov-4.152664_pt1 | contig 18802 bp, 15 predicted proteins | sample MGYA00580211_ERZ1673737 | MGnify/ENA primary metagenome ERZ1673737 (study PRJEB41218, sample SAMN15661789) | gut metagenome | host: Homo sapiens | place: Canada: London | collected 2015-08-20/2019-03-30 | study: EMG produced TPA metagenomics assembly of... | reverse complement strand
AAACTTCCTGCAAGTATTCGATCTTTGTCTTCGTCCCGTAAAACACACCAATCTGTTCCGGAAGAGAACCCAGCCACAAGATCCCAGCTTGAAAACCCCTAAACCTCACGAGATCCAGGGGTAGGAGGATTAACTTCCACACTCTGTGGGTTATGGAAGACATCCTTCGGGTCGACGGCAGTCTTAATATTCTGAAGTCGACCGAGATTGGGTCCCCAATAGGCCTCCTGAGCGTGTTCAAGGTAAGGATCAACATATCCTGGGTAAGAACGCACAGGACCTGGTGGGCGGTTCCCAATGATCACTTCATGCAAGCGATTGAGGAACCGTTTCATGATAAATCCCGGGGGCTCAAAGCCGGCGACTGCATATGACTGCATCCACATGATAGCATCGCGATGACCGTATGAGGTTGCATTCATGGGAACATCGTTGGTTGCTCCGCCTTCCAGGTCAAAGATCACCCACCAAGTGGGAGTACCCTTTGGTGCAGCATCCAGGTATGTGAATAAGGCAACCATGTCATGCTCGGTGAACAGCTCGTCAGCCGTGAAGGACAATGACTTGGCGTAAAAAGAGGTGAGTACGCTGCCAGTGAGACGGAGCAAGTAATCCTCAGCCGTGTGAGCCAGCAAAGATAGCCAGTTGGTGATATATGCCACGTTTCCCATGCTTTGAAGAGGCAGATCGTTTTCCAGCTCGAACTCTCGGAATTCATCCCTGGTCCCAAAGAAGGTGCCCATGATAATGATACCATCTTGAAAAACCGTGAGTTCGGTGGAAAAGTTCCGAGTGAGGTTCGGCTTCGCCACAATATTCTGCCAGGCCATAAACAGCTTCACCTTGTCGAGCACATCTCCCTGACTGAAGGTATACTGGTATTGAATCGCAGCCTTGGGGATTTCATGAGTGCGAACTTTGAACTCCGTAATGATACCAAAGCTAGCAGCCGCACCTTTGATAGCCCAGAAAATGTCTTGGTTTTGTGTGTCCGATGCTGTCACCACACTGGAATTGGCCAACACGACTTCAGCCTCCACGACATGATCTAGCGACATTCCCCACTGTCGAGACATGAGACCAAGACCGCCGATGGTAAAGTGACCACCGACACCGACTTGTGGGCAAGACCCATGTGACATAGCCCGACCACCAGCATGCAGAAGACGATCCTGAAGATCGCCAAGGTTTGTACCGGCTCCAATCGTGGCAACGTGAGTATCGGGGTCCATAGCGAAAATTTGGAAGTTCTTCAGATCCACGACGACATGACCATCTGCTCCGCCGAGACCTGTCATGGACTATATTAGCGTGTGTCGATTTCAGGTTCCAAATGTTCTCTACCGTAGTTCCCATAGCTGTGACCTCCACTGTAGGCCTGCACCTTGTAGTTCTGCGCAGCAGCACAACTCACGATCTCGGCTACCTGGGCGGTAGTCTTGGGGTAAGTTACCACGGTGGGATGGACTGGAATGGCCAGGTTGTAAGATGGCTCGATACGGAACTCGTATAGCAAGTCTCCTCGAAACGTGACGAGATTGGGGTCGCTTCCCACAGCGGCCACGAAGCATGCACGTCCGGCGACGCTGGCTGAGTTTCCCATATTGCAAGTATATCAGAGATGGGATGTGAGATTTCGGGATGGGCCTGAGGGATGAAGAGGTCAAGTTCACAGCTCTGGAGAGAGCAGTGGGTTGAGGATGAGATCAAACAGGGCAACAACAGGATGGCACCTGCCTGGTCTGCTGGACAGTTGACTTTTCATGTTGTGTTTGTGTTCCCAACCCTGTCGACGTGTATACTTGGGTGACTTTCTCATCCTGGATTGTATTGCTGTATTGCTGGACGTTCTTCAAGAGCCCCGGTGTTCTTCAGTTGCACTATTAGTGCATACATCCAGTCCCCGAGCTAAAACATGGTTGTTTTATGCATCAACCTGTCATACTGACATGCAGGGACTCGTGTAACCATCTAACATCCATGTTGAAGACCAAATCACAATACTTTAAAACAAACGAATGTATAAACAAATGGCCGGGGACAAGGAAGGAAATCGGGGATCACAACGGCGACTTGGATATCCAGGTCCCCGATCCGGCAATCCTTAAGGGGTGCAAGAATGCGCAAAGCCTAAATTCACCTTCTATGTTCCATTGCTTCTTTCAGACCCCTGTCCATAAATCTACGATTCTCCGGTTCTTCTCTACTTTCGTAGCCTTTGATACGCCAAATTGCCATCAAGCTCAATACAGCCTCAGACCGCACCTCCCGCCATGACATCAGGGAGAAAACTTTGATACCAACATCCGACTCGAGACAGCGAAATTACCATGTTCACGCCAGTCCACACAACCCTAGGCGCGCTATTACTATTCCAGGGGTCATCGGGCCTCTTGCTGCACAATGGCGCTGTGTTCGGCATCTCTTCCCTGCTGTCAGGGATCGCCTTCAACCCCAGTCGTGACAACGTGCCGATCATCGCGGGACTGGTGTCGAGTGTGGTGCCAGTCTACCTCTTCGCACCATCCCTGATCCCGAGTTATCCTGCGGCACCACATTCTTGGGCTTCTGCCGCTGCAACGCTGGGGGTAGGCTTCTTGTTGGGTTGGGGAACCAAGGTGAGGAATAGTGGACCCACAACGTCGGGGATCACCAGTTGACATGGATTGAACAGAATGGTCGAGGCTGCACTTCCGGACACATGCTATGTGGCCTTTCTCGTCTTTCGCCCCGTTCGCTGATTGCAACGGCCGTTTTTTTCACGACTGCTTTACTCACCGCGAACTTTGTTGGTGGCGGTGCCAATATCCCGGCTTGCGGTGCTACCCCTTGTTATATCCCAGTCTATCCATCAGGACCAGAGTTGGTTTTCATGGCTGGTGCAGTAATCCTAGCTGGGATCACAAACTTCGGCATCGTTCCTCGCAAAGTCCATCGGTCGGAGGAATCGAGAATTGCCTTTTCCTTCATAGCAGGGTTGGAGTTTGGGTTGGGTCTATTGATCTCTGGGATGGCTGACCCTGCCAAGGTCCTCCGATTCTTCGCCTTTTTGACGGAACCGTCTCGGTTTGATCCGTCGTTGGCGTTGATCATTTTGTTTGGAATCGGGCCATCTCTGTTCACTTATATGACCGAGAGACCGGGACAAGTGGTTGCAAAGCCTACTCTAGCAGAGAAATGGCGACTTCCAACAGCGACGGTGGCTGATATTGACTGGCGCTTTGTGGCTGGTGCAGCGGCCTTTGGGCTAGCTTGGGGCTTGAGGGGCGTTTGTCCAGGTCCTGCCGTCTTACGAACAGTCCTGCAACCAACCTGGGGACTGGCAACGATGTCCGGATACATGCTGGGCAACCTTTTTTGAGAGCTTATGGAGAATGCTCAAATTGTGAACATATTATCTTCTTCCCATTAATTATCGGAGTCGGTGGTTCTTTGGTCCATTCGGTTGAAGGGGCGTTGGTTGCATGAGGGCGGTGCTCGAGAGGGGCAAAGGTTCAAATCTCTCAAAAGCTGTGTTCGGGCGTTATTAGCAGAAGAAAAGAAGTAATGACAAATATTATGTACAGCGCCAGTTTGGCTGGGAACAGATGCAATTTGTCCTATAATAACTGCAGTGGGTATATAACGGCGGAAAAATGCGAGAATCAAGGGTCCAAGGGAAGTATGGTAAAACAAACGGAAGAATGGCTTACAACTCGGTCTTCTTATTCAAACGAATGGCTTCCACCTCTGCAGAATGTTGGTCACTGCGACCCTTGATAGTTGCAGGGTGATCGAAATACCCTTCCAACTCCATCCATTCAGCAGCAAAGGCGGTAACAAGCATGCCCCAATCTTCGACGGTTTCCGTATCCAAATGTTCACCGTCATCATCAATTGTGTGCCAGACAGAAGGGAAGCCCTTGAATGGAGCATAGTCGATGAGGTGGAGAACTTCGACTCCTTTGGCGAGGAAAGGAAGGTGATCATCCTGGATACCACCCATGGGTGTGAGCTTGTGGCCATCCTTCTCGGAATCAATGAACCATGAGTCAGTCGAGGAAGATTTGAATTGTTTAAGTGATTTGAAACGTTTTTCGAGGGCAGCCAAGTTTTGATAGGCCCAGTGGGTAGTCTCATAGTAAGATTGAATGGTTGGTGACTTCGAACCAAGGAGATCCAAAAGAACAAACAGAGAAATTGATGACAGCGGATTCTTGAACTCCGACATCGCTGGGTAAAACTGATCATCCCAATGTGTCGCCAAAGCACGTGCACCATACAGGGAATCAGTGTCACTCCATTCTTTGAAGGCTTCCTCACCATCCAAGAAAATGACCTGGATGCCATGTGCGTCTTCAAGAGGCTCGTCGAGGCCCTGCTCCTTCATTGCGGACCATTTCTTCGCCAACGCAGCGTCAATGCTGCGCATTGCATGCATGATCATCACACATGGGGCTGCACTATCGATACCTCCGATGAACCCTTTCGGCTCGATCTTGCTGTCATAATGGGCGACAAGAGTCAAGCGCTCGACGTCACCAGCCGAGGCCCAGGGAGGATCACGAGTTGCGATAAAGTTCTTAAAGGGAACTTCCTTGCCCTTAGATGTCGGTGTTTTGGCCGTTGAATTCTGCACCTCAATTGTCCATTCTGGCAGGGTGGTTCGAAAGAAGTCGGCAAAGTGATTGAGCACCGCGGTGGAGCCCGGAGTGCCAGGGACGCGGGTCCTTAGTATTGGTGACAACAAGGCGCCATTGTGAATGTCGAAGTCGTCGTTCGGCCGCGGAAGAGCATTTAAAGTCTCATCTGAGATCTTCTCGTATGCGTACACGCGTATAAGGAGCAAGAGAAGGCCCAGCCAAAGGGACACAATGCGGCTAGAGAGGCTGCGATAAGCCGGAGACATGGCGGTAGAAGAAAGTCGCGCTAAACATTCATAGCTTGCGCCAAAACATCGATATGGAAGAACGAGAGGCTTTTCCAGCCAGATAATTTATACCGATGATCTGGCAGCAATGCTAATGAGGAGTTGTCGGAGATGCAGGGGCTTATGCAAGCTCCAAACAGACCTCGGAGGCGGAGGCCAAGGCGGTCGCGGTTTTGCCGGAAGATCGGCGCGGATTTATCGCGCGACAATCAACGTCCATATTCCACTCTTGTTCAATAGCTCAGCCACAATGAGACTTAACATCTTGCTCCACCCTCAATTGCGCACGAACCTATCTGAATGCGCCCAGAGAGGCCTTCGGAGGAGCGTTTGGGTCCGGTTCAAGTCACAGATCCCCCGGCCCTCTCAGAAGCATCTGTCACCACTGCCGAAGAAAGAAACGGCTCCTGCTCCTCCGGTCAGGAGGACAGTTACACCTACAACTGGAACGAGTGCCTCGCCTAAAATAAGCACGAGGTCAGGTATGGGAAGATTTTCGACACTGCGAGTACGTTTGCTGATCAATAGTTGCAGGGCCACCGGAACGGATATTGGTATACTATGGAGGCACAGGCAGAGCTATTTTCCTCGGTACTCTGCGTATTACGACAGTGCTTCTCTTCGGTGCAGCCTGTCTGATTGTTGCACCAGCATGCGCTGTGGCAGATTATCCATGGTATAGCGTTCCAGGCGGTCAGTTTCCTTCTATATCATGCGATCTCGACATCTGAACTAACTCAATCTTAGTAATCGCTGCCGGCGCTTTACCAATGCTGTTCGTTTCATATACTTCAGCTCCTTATGTGAATTTCATTCACCTGGCTTTGCCCGCCTTTGCCAGGAAGTCTCGAGAGGCGGCCATTCAATATGGAAAAGAGCTGCCTCCAACTGCTATGTTGTACCTCACCAGCATGAGGTTCAACACCATTCCACGACAGACAGCTGTGCGTCTCGGAGACCTTGTTCCAGCTCATGATCCCCTTCGCCCTGTTAGCTTCCGCAATTTGAACCCTATGCCGCAGCGGTGGTGGCAGGGGAGGGCTCCCACTCAATTCTATACGGCAGAACACTCCAAGCCTGGTCGACAAACGACTGCTTTCTTCCCAGAGCTATGGGGAAGTATATATCGACAAATTCAGACAGCAAAGTCCTCAACTCGATGATTAAATCTTAGCCGGATATGATAGTTAGCCGCATCCAGGCCATATTCACCTTTGCTTCCATTCCATCTTATAGATCTTGTATGGACTGTCTCATCTTTTATCTTACTTCTATCCTTTGTACTCGACTCATATTGCATGTACTACACAAACACCTCTCGCATTGCTGCTCAGAACATAACTTTGTTCTAATGCTTCATTGAGATCGAAGTGACTGAAATCGGTATCAGTTTCATATTTGGGAAGCCTCACCAGGTTACGAAAGCATCAAATCAGTGAAGCGGCGTGTCATTTGGCGCATCAGATACGACTGTCAAGTGCTGTTCGCGCCCCCAATCCCCCACAGAAATCTACTATTCCTGGTTAGGTCTAATCTGCCCTAACTCGCCGACCAGTTCTTTCCAAATCTGACACAGAACCGCATAACAAATTCTGCTCTGATGAACACCGAACGCGACACCGCTTCCTTTGAACTGTGACGCGTAACGCACAATAAATACTGCCTTACGCCTCATGAGAACCTTTCCTCGTCGCATATCCTTCGTTTCTCCGTATTGAAGACCAATTCTTCCGATTCCTGCGTTTTATCTTGCAATACTTCGTTTTATCAACCAACCCTCCTCGCTATCAGCAACCATGGCTCCCACCTCCAAAATCCACCTCTACGATGGCCCCTTCAAAAACATGAACGAAACTGAGATGAAGCTCCTCGTCCTCGCTCATCTGTTCGACAAAGGAAACGGACCCGTAAGTACTTGAGACACGAACCCGCCTCTTTCCCGACGCTAATATGATATATCATACGTATAGGCCAACTACGAAGAGATGGCTAAGTGGACCGGCATCAAGGCGTCCTCTGCTGCAACCCTGTACCGTGGCGCCAAGCGCAAGCTCAACAAGTACATGGACGGCACCATCACCTCTACCACCTCCACCACCTCCACCACCTCGCCCGCCAAGGCTGGCCCGGCTCCAAAGCGGGTCAAGAAGTCGACCGCTAAGACCGCCAAGGGCGTGGCCAAGGCAGAGGAGGAAGAAATTGTCGAGTGCCCCGCCGCCATCACCAAGCAGGCGTTCATTGATGACTCCGATGACGAGAAGCCCAACTTGCGTGCCTCCCAGATCGCCGTCGAGATTTCCACCTTGGCCGCCCAGTCTGTCGGCGACGCCTCCGACGCCACTACTGCCTCCATCAAGGCAGAGTAGATTTCCTACATTTTGTCTTTGATGCAATTGAGATTGCTTTTGTTCCTGCGATGAAAGGAGGAATTGAAATGGCAGTTGCCAGGGAGTTCAGAGGAATTGTGGAGTTTGTTGTGGGGAGGTGTACATCAAATAGCTAGCTCACACCATCCTGCATGAATGATCATCGCGGACTTGACTCTGGCCTACTTCATGCGATTGTAGAAGGAGTATCATGGTCACCATGAGGAAAGATGTAGCCAAAATATTCCCCGAAAGCTTAAGCTACGTATTTAACCAGATGACAACAAAGCTCAGAGACTGGCGGGTTGACAGATTGTTCAGGGATGTTTTACAAGAAGACAAAGCAAAATACAGTGGAGGGAATGAACCAGAAAAACATAGATACTCTAAAACACGCCTTTGTTGGCATTTCAGAGTGTCAACTTAAAGATGGAGATTGGCCTGCAGGGAGGAGGTTGAAATAACCGCAGGATATAGTGCGTCGCCGGAAGGTTTAAAGTTTGCTGCCACGCATCCCTTCCCCACAATCTATCATCCCACGATTGAGAATCAGGGTCAGTCAATAAGGTCGTCCATTATTACATATTCATATACTAATACATATTAAACAGCAGACAGAGCGAGGAAGTCCTCGGAAAGGGAGACATGCGCCCATAACGAATTTTATCGAGCTCGTGTACATACATGTCACAATCCATCGCTGGTTAACGGGACCCAACCACGATACATCCGAAAGGAGAAAGGATCAAGACAAACACAATGGTTCTTCGAATCCAAGTTACCGCATACGGATACAAAAGAGAGCGATGCAAAGAAAAGGAAGAACATATTACAGAACGCAGGCCAATGCCAACTGTATGGACACCAGAGGCGAGAACCGACAAAGACAGAGAGCATCTAGCTTACGAATTACAAGGATCATACTAATGCATTATGAGCACAGGGAATGATGCAATACGGCAAAGAGAATCCTCTGTTACAGAAACGAAACCGAAAAGCGAGAACTCCGCTGCCACAATTGGAAAAAGGCGAATACCAAGATGTTCGAAGCGCAAAAAATGAATGGTTCAATCGCATCTGCTGCAATCCAGAAACACAAGTGGTAATTGAGAGGCGGTCTGGCACAAATGGGATGGAGACATGAGGTCTATACACGATCAAATTGTTCGTATATGGCGTCTGATCCTCGGAGGCATATTGAACACAGAAATGTGCCGTGACATGGGAATTATTCCATACGCGCCGTCTGAAATTCTCTATCATGCTACTCAATCCATGAACACTGGGGCACCTACCGAAGAGTCGATCCCTGAATGGGCCCACCTCCGAGAAAAAAGACCATTGCCATGTCTTTAGAATGTTCTAACATCATACTCGGCTTCTTCTCCCTACCAGCCTATGAATTTGTAGGGACGGAAAAGAATATCATACACTATCCTTATCTATGCCCTAATCATCAATGAGAAGTCTGATCATTGTCCTATTGCAGGATGACCCTCCTTCGTGCAATCATACATGGGTTCCGAAGAGAGACGAGCTCCCTAGCGATTCACATACCAGAGCATTGAAGGCTTTCCGGCTTTCCCTACCTCGGGTTCAGCTTTCATTTCGTTTATAGTAAGCCTAAGAGGACTAGGCTTCGCTAGCATTTCTGACATAGTCTCGCCAGCGTTCGTCTCGACCTCGTAATCCTTCTTTGTTGCAACAGTGGCAGTCGGGCTCAGGCCAAAGGTTGCTCATAGTCTGGTTAAGACAATGATAGTCACTAATGTGTATACAGTGCCACTTAATCACTTGGACAGTGGACGCACACACATATGCCCCAAAGCAAGCACCTTGCTTGATGTGTTTTTTCCACTCTCTCGTATATTTCGTTTTCAGGTCTATCGCGCCTGCTGTTTATTCGTAATGTATAGGCCCTCAACTGTACTATAACAAGCTGTTCAAACATTGAAGACACCCACTCTGCCTAAGTCAGGAAACCTTCCTTTTTCACGGATTTTCAGGCTCAAGTCAACAAGAAATATTACATAGATCTAGGAGTCTACCACGGCGACTAATTACATTGTTGTCAGATAGTGTTCTCAATCTCGTTATTCTCTACATAACACATGAGTGAATATGCTCTGAGCAAACTAGATAACAGTGTACGATAACAAATAATACAACCGAATATATATTCACAAAAACGTTAGAGAGAGCGTTAGAGAGAGCTATAAAAAGAGCATCCAAGAAGGCGGGTTAAATAGTTCATTATAGATCGACTTCCTTTTCCTCTAGTCCTGTCTATATGGCGTGGGAGAATTGAAATCCTGGCTCTTTCAATCTGACGAGAAGAGCACCTTAGTGCTCAACGCCTAATTCTCGAACCCTTCACATTCATCCATAAATAAAATCATCCACACTCGAAAGAACTTCTTCCTTTCAACAACTTTCATCCGCTGGAAAACTTCCTTTCCATCAAGTTTAACCCCACAAAGGCTTCCACTTATCACACATCAACACTTCAGAACACGATCATCATCATGCCTGACTTGAGCCCTGACAAAAAAGGCGGAAAATCCGACGAGCTCACCCCGGGTGAAAACAAGATGCTCCTCATGGGCGTTCTGTGCTCTGGCGGTGCCAAAGTCAGTTGTCAATATTTCCACAACCGTTGTCCGAGCGCAAACTAACGTTTACGCTTGAAACAGGTCGACTACGACAGGCTTGGTGCCTTGATGAACATGAAGCGAGCCTCTGCTGTAAGCATGTATGGCCGCGCGGTTCGCAAACTGGAGAAGGTGTACGGCGTGAGCGCTGAGGGAGGCACGGCCAAGTCCCCTGTCAAGACCCCTACCAAGCAAGCTGGTGGTCGGAAACGCCGCAAGAAGAATCAGGATCCTGATTTGGAGTCCGAGCCTGAGCCTGAGGCTAAGGTCGAGGCCAAGAACGATGTTCCTGATGAGGCCGAGGAGGAGGATCTGTTTACCTCCAAGAGTCAGCCCACTGATTAGGTGGCCATCTTTATCGTCAAGCTTTCCTGAAGCTACAAGATAAAGACAAGGAGGAATTATGGGTCAAGGGAGTTGGGGGTGGTTCTGAAAGTATCTAGTTTGCTCTTCAAGTGAGCACCGTTGTGTGGCCTGCTAGCATCCTTGCCAAACAATGAATGTCAGTTCGTGCAATACAATTTCATTCTAAGCAGCAAGCGTGCACCGTCATCAAACATGCCGCTTTTCGATTTAAAAGGGAGCCCTTTACGTCTTTGACTCCTAAGCTCCTCAACAATTCTGCCACAATGAAGCATTCGGCCTCTCTCCCTGACATAAGGCAGCACAATGTAACTGAATTGAACAGCCAAAGAATGATGATAGATCCTGCTTGGATGGGCCTACCTGGCTGTGAAGCAATGATACTACTGCTTTCTCACTACTGCCTATTGGGATCTGTTAGTGCTCCCATGGAACCTTACACTGTATGCTAATCATAGAAAACGGGCTACTGATTTTGATAAGCTAGCGATGCTTACGGGCTATAAACACCATAGATCGGTCAGATCACTATCACTATCCAAAATGTCGATGGTGTCCCTTAAGCTGGTGTGCCTCGCTTATGGTTGGATTGCCCCAGCATCTAGCGACAAAAGAAGCAGTGAAACATCTGAGTCTGAGGAGGACATGGCATCCCGCAGCAAAAGAAGACCAGAAAACAACCGCACCAAACGTAAAATGCCTAAGGGGAAGTTCATGCGTGCTAAGAGTGCCGAAGAAGAAGATACAGACGGGCTTTCCACGTCGGACATAGAGCGCCATGCAGTCAACGCCGGGTTGGCTTTATCTGGGATGTTTCAACCTAGCTCCAGAAAACGAACAACAAACAAAAGACTAGGTAAAGTGGTGAATGTGCTCAGGGAGTTCAGAAAGGGTTTATGCTAAATGGAAAAACATTCGAAAACATAGGTTGCTCAGAAAATATTTCATTTCGGAGATAGTAGACTACATTGACGAAATCTGCCATAGGATAACCGAACAAGCTCAGAGACGCCAAGTAAACCGACACATCGAAAACAAATATGATGTTGACACAAGGAAATGGGTAAAATAAAAAGACGGACATGCGATCATAAGTCTATATGATGATGATGCACGGAAGAAGGGATAGGGCATAGAATATTAAACAATCCAGCATATCATTACAAGGCCTCAATGGCTTTCAGCAAAACATCCAAGCCACGGTCAGAGACATCGCCAGCATTGGAGTCTTCCTCAGCAACAGATTCGCGCAGTGCCCACGCAACATCACTCCACCAGCCAAGGCCAACATAGCCACCGCCTTTCTGGCGCTCAAGGCTCTCCTTCAGGCGGCTGGTGTGCTCCCATTGCTTGGCGGCCTCTTCGGCACATTCGATGACCTTGCTTGGGATTCCACACATAGAGGCGCAGTGCATACCGAAACTACCCTCTGCAACACCCTCTTCGAGTTTGTAGAGGAAGGCAATGCGGCGCTCGGCGTCGTCGACGTGGATGGCCATACGCTTGGGTGCAATTTCGGGGTGGTACTCGAATTCAGCGGCGAGGGAGTGGTAATGGGTAGCGAAGAAGCCCAAAGCGCCGATATGGGTGGCAATGTGATGCAGCACAGCCTGGGCTACGGCAACACCGTCGTACGAGCTGGTTCCACGGCCGAGTTCGTCGAGAATAACCAGTGAGCGTGGTGTAGCTTCGGAAAGGATCTTCTTGGTCTCAGACAGTTCGACGAAGAATGTAGATTGAGCGGCGAAGATGTTGTCATTTGCACCCAGTCGTGACATGATTCTGTCCACGGGAGTCAGGCGGGCCGACTGGCAGGGAAGATAGCAACCGATCTGGGCCATGATCACAGCAACACAGGTCATTCGGAGCACAGTAGACTTTCCGGCAGCGTTGGCACCTGTCAGCAAATCGATGCTGGGATGCTTGCCACCGAGCTGGATATCATTGGGGATGAAGTCCTCAACGGAGGACAAGAGACACGGGTGGCGAAGCTCTTCGAACTCGAGAACGCTTCGTTCGTCATCCACAAACGTTGGCCGACAACTGGGCTGGCCCAGAGATGCGGAAGCTTTAGCCAAACTGATGAGGCAGTCAAGTTGGGAAACAATCTTGACAGCAGCCAACCATGTGCTGTAGTGTTCGTCGAAACGAGCGTGGAATCGCCCAGCGACCTCCTTGACAATTTGACTGTGAGTTTCCTGGGCCTCTTGCAATTTGCGAATGAGGCTTCGAAGCTCGGGGAAGTAGTATCGCTTGACCTGCTTGGTTGCAGACATTTGGTTCCAATCCTTGGGGATATTCTTCACCTTAATTGGAACCTCAAGCTGATAGATTTCCTTGCCGTTATCCCGGAAGCAGATGGCAGAAGATCCCAAATCGCGGCGGGCCCTCTTCAAGAGGTTGTCGAGGTCCTTGTGCAGCTGCTCGATGATTTCCTGAGAATTGTCGAAGTCACCTTCGACACCAGATTCAGGCACAAGGATTCCATTCTCCTTGGCCTTGGGGCGGTCAAAGGCAGTCTTCCAATACCCCAAGAGCGAGGCCAAGTCGGGCATCGCGTTTGTCAACTGACCGATAATGCCCTCTTCGGTGGAGTTGGAGCCATTCTCCTTGAGAAGACCCATGGTATAGTCGATCTGTTCGAAGCCCTCCAGGACACGCACGAAATCGGCAGCCTTACAGTTCCCGGCATGGATACGAGAGATCAGTCGCTCCAAATCCGGCATCTTTGTCAACTGAGAAGAGAATTGGTCGCGAACACTGGGGTCAGCGTTCAATGAATCGACAGCATCGAGTCTTGCGTTGATCTTCTTTGCATCCACCAACGGATGGCAAACCCATTGCTTGAACATCCGCTTGCCGAAGGGTGTAATGCAGCGGTTGAGGAGCTGGAACAAAGTCCCCTCAGATCCACCGTCAAACGAGTTCGCGAAGATTTCCATGTTGATCAGAGTCTGACCGTCCAGCACAAGACTGGTTGCCTTCTTGATAGGATCATACCACGTGAAGTTGCCGATCGTGATCAAGTCCCGTTCGATCTTCAGCATGCGCAGATATGAAACCATGGCACCGAATGCGCACATCAGCAGCTCCTTTTCGCGGGCTTGGCGCAGAGCTTCTGGCCAGGCTGTGACGTTTTCATCGTTCTCAGAAACGAAATATTCACTGGCCTCGAGCTCTCGGATTGTGATGTCCGATTCCCAGAACTCCTTGCCGGGCTTCATCAAGTTCCAGATAGTAGTGGGTCCAGTGTTGTTCTTCAGGATGCGCATAGCCTTCTGAGAAACGCAGCCCTTTTCTAGCAGCAGTTCCTGCGGCCGAGTCTGGGCGACAAAAGTCTCGAATTTTGTCATGTCAACATCGTCCACAAACTCAGACAAGAAGAATTGACCTGTTGCAGTGTCGACAAAGGATATTCCAAATGCAGGAAGCTCATTAACGATAGCCTCCTTGATAGAAACACAGTAAGTAGACATATCATCTTGAAGCATGGAGCCGTCGACGAGGGTACCTGCTGTGAGGACACTAGCAAGCTCTCGCTTGATGATCTTGTCCTCTTTTCCGGGCTTCTTGCCATCTCGCTCACGCATTTCCTTACCTAGAGCAGATTCAGATTGGTCAACGCGAGCGATCTTGAAGCCCTTCGCCACGAACTGGTTGGCCCAGTGGTCCAAACTCATCTCGGGAACACCGACCATGCGCATGTTCACGCGGTCAGTCAGCTTGAGATCGAATAGCTGGTGTCCGATGGTGGCATCGTTTTCGTAAAGCTCATAGAACTTTCCCTTCTTGAAGAAAACCACAGTATCCCAGAACTTCTGCTTAATCTCCCAGTACTGCTTCTCAAATGGAGAGAATCGCGACCAAGCCAGAGGTGGGATATAGATCGTTCGGGGGTCGTAATCGGGGTGCCCCTTGGGATTTCCATCAATGTCCTTGATGGTGGCAAGCCATGAGTATCGCTGCTCCGGTTCCTTCAGGTGCGCTTTTTCCTTCTTGTTCGTGTTTGAGGGCTTCTTGGACTCAACCGCTTCACGTTCCTTTCGTGGTTCTTTGTTCTCTGGATCGAAAGTCCACTTCTTGGCTGTCCCTGATGCCCCCTCTGGGATTTCAATATCAAGATCCGCGTCTGGGGAGGGAGGTGCGGGCGCTGGGGCCGAGGATGGTTTAGCCGTTTGCTTGCGAGCTGGTTGGGTCGAGGGTCTTTTGCGCTTCTTCGAGGATACGACTTCCTCATCGGAATCATCCGCAACAACGAAATCGTCCATTTCTATATTCATGTCAGCCGTGTTCGGAACGGATAATGAAGATGCGAATCCACGATAGCCTACCATCGTCGGAATATCCTGCCTCCTCTGCACCCTCTTGAAACTCATCCTCACTCTCTGGGGATGTCTTTCTTCTCTTTGCTGGACGTCCAGTAGTGCGGTCTCGACGGCCGGGCTTGAAGATAACATCATCGTCATCTTCGCCCTCGGAGTCCGACTCCTTGTAAGTCACCTTCTTCTTTCCCTAGATAAGCACTGTCAGCACGGCAAATCAATCAAGCTGTTTAAAACAGTACGATACGTACCCGACGCGAAGGCGACATCGTGGAGTCCTGTGCTTCCCCTTGGGTGGTCTGCGAAACAACAATTTAATCAGCGACGAAGGAGCATACAAACACGTTTAAAAACAATTATACCTTCACTTCATCCACATTTTCATCCTCCTCATCCGGAAGGGGAAGATCACTGCTTGGAATAGGAGTCAAATCCTGAGCAAAGCTCGAGAAACTCCGCTTCTGCTCCCTCGGTGTCGGCTTCAACGCGCTCCCACCACGATTTTCGGCGGCTCTCTGTGCTGGGGAAGATGCCGGTTCACGGGTACGGTTGTTCGAAGGAGTGGCAGGGGATGATTTCTGAAAGAAGCCCAGAATTGATTTCTGGCTTTTCATATTCTGGGTACTGGAGGTCGTCCGCTTCAGCGCGGCGGTTGGCGGCGTGCCTGCGGTCGGGGACGAGGCCGATTCTTTGGCCATTGCTTTTTTATTCCTTGTTCAATTGAATCTGATTCAATTGATTCAATATTTAATTTCAGCGCATAGTATAATTGAAGGGCGAAGAAACTGGGGGTGTGGGAGGGGATAACGCGGATCGCGTCGACGCGTAAAGTGGCCGAGACTCGACCTGTCGATTCCCGTGACGTGTATTAACTTCAATACCATAACTACATGATTCTGTCTCAATGCGTGATAAATGTAATATTTATATTGTACAGATGGGATATTGTAAAATTACAGATCTAGCGGAGATTCACACACTTACTCCGACTCAGTGGGTTCAGTCGGCTCAGTCTCCCAGCCCGGAGCAGTAAGTCCTTGCTTGCGGAATTCTTCATCGCTCACGATGTGAACTGCCTTGAACTTCCACTTGCCGAGCTTGAGCATGAGAAGGTTATCGTTCAGGACAAACTCTTGGGTCTTCTCGGCGCCCCATGGCCGGATGGGAGTGAAGGAGAGCGCGTCCGACATGGGACCACTATCCCCGGGACGGCTTCCAACCTTGGCGCCGTTGTTGACAATGACGCGGTGTCCTTCGCTCTTGGATGAAACCATGCCGGCCGACCAAAGGACCTTGTTGAACGGCTGATTGATCACAAGGGATCGCGGGAGTGTGACCTTGATGTCGCCCATGTTCGCAAAGTTCGTTTGGGGGGCGTACTGGTTGCCAGATTGCGGGTTATCAAAGCCTGCGGTGGGAGATTGCGCGTGGCTTGAGGGGGGAGTAGAAGATTTAGGGAGAGGAGTTGGGGTGCCAGTGGAGGATCTGGGACGGAATAGCTGGCGATGTTGGAGAGCCACTGCATCAGCCTCGTCCTTGCCATGGATGAGCTCGACGAAGTCAAAGGCGAGCGCATGCTGCGCAACGCGTTTCGATGGGTCCTTGTTCTGCTCCTCCATGATGGCGGCGATCTCGGGCAAGGGGATGAAAGTGAACAGCTTGAGGTAATGCTCAACAGTGTCGTCGGGGGTGCGAACGAAGAATTGGTAGAGTTCGAAAGTAGAAGTCAGATCCTTGTCGAGCCAGACAGCGTTTCCTGCGGACTTTCCAAACTTCTCACCATTCGGCGCTGTCAGAAGCGGCGTGGTGAAACCGATAGGATGATCGAGCTCTGACTCGAGGGGGTTCCGGAGTTGCTCGTCGGCGGTGTTGCGACTGATAGATTTCACTGCGTCCATTCCGAAGAGGATGTTTCCATACTGATCGGAGCCGCCAACCTGTACCTGGGTGCCCTTTTGGAACATCGTCCACCAATCCCACGCTTGGAGTAGGGGGTAAGAGAACTCGGCAAACGACATGCCGTCGCCCTTCGACAAACGGTTCTTGACGCTGTTCGATATATCAGTAAACAAGTGACGTTCCTTCAGATCTCGCAAAACTCACGTCTCTCTACCGAGCATAGGACCAATTCGCATATAGGCGCCAAGGTCACGCAACACTTCAAGGAACGGCATCGAGTTCCACCAGGTGTTGTTGTTAGTCAATGCCCGCTTCCACATCGGCTTCCTCTCGTATCCGTGCCTCCTGCCGTAATGCTCAATGCTGACGCCCAACTTCTTCAATTGCATATGCATGCTAGCCATGTTGGCCTTTCGGATTGAAGAATGTACGGCATCACGGCCCTTTAACCGCCCGGTAGGATCGCCAACTCGAGATGTAGCGCCGCCAAGCTGTGGACTGTCAGTGAAAGCTCTCTCGATGAGCAGAGAATGATAGAGTGGCTGACCAAAAATGTAACCGGAATTCCCCAGACGTATGCCCAAGCCAAGACCATGAATGGCAGCATGTGTCCAACATGCATCGAAGGAGCCGTAGGGTCAATTCCGACGTATATTCCAGCGCGCTTTTCCGTAAAGACCTTATGCAGCAAATCGCGTTCTCTGCAAGACAACCAAACTGGTCAGTATATCGTTCAACAGTCTCACACAAGCGGATGCAAAGGCATAATCCGGTCTTGGTCTCACATACCCGACAACATCATGGATCAGACCACGCTCCTCCAAATGTTGCGCGAAATTCTTCCTCGTCCCTTCCTTGATTTCCTTCGCAAACTCAGCCCACTCCTTCTCCCCATCCTTCATGCGCTGGATATAATTTTGCGTAATCCATCTTTGCTGCTGGAAGCATGTTGTAGATTGTGAGGCAAGCAATGCCGGGCGAGTAGTGTCACCGCGCAGCGGACTTGCTGTCGTTGCGGCGAAATTGCGCGCTTCGCCTAGGGATCGGCGGGGGTTGAAAGGATTGCGGCAAGTCGCCTGGCGGAGCGGTACCGATTGTGGCCTCATCAGACCGGTTTTCGAGAGGGAATATGGGTGAAAAGGGCTTCAATGGGCCGGAGTCTGGACAGAGTCAATACAGAGCAGCTCCGAGATTCTTTCGATAAGTCCGGAGTATTGATGATCCGGGGCTTATCGCTGAACTGTCGATCCTCTTCCCAGTCAGAGTGATCTATGTACAATGAGAATCACAGATGTGTATACAATACTTCAGAAATGTACTGTTTAATGTGAGATGCATCCTATTATACTGGAATTATCTTTCACTGCCGCCTAGTGAATGAGCTTCACGCTTGGGAACCCACCCATCCACCATGGAAAATCCGGATCTCAAGGCCAATTCCAGAGGAACGAAAAAGAAAGCTAGCAAGATAAATAACAATATTGATCGGCTTCAAAATAAACCATTGTGCTAGCTTATCCGACAAAGACCTGTACAAAAACCTCGTTACTCCACCCACTATCCAATTTCATCATCTTCCAAGCAGTCAACACATCGATCGCCAGCACATTACCATCCTTTCCCCCTTCCTTCCAAACGGTCTTCTGAGGAATTGGCCGTCCCTGGATCATAACCATGAAATCCCGAGCAATACTCCTATCTGGAAGATCGGACAGGTAAATTCCAACAGTGCCAAGAGCTTTCAAACTAATATCAAATCTCAACCGGCCGTTCTCAGCGAGGATTATATCAGAAGTCACAACGGCCGCGGCACCGGTCATCTTACCCAGTAAGCCGAGCACGGCCACATGGGCCAGCCTGTCAACAGAGTCATGGGCTCTTTGGTTTACATTGAGCGTAAACGATTGGGTCGGATAAGCGGTGAGAATCTCCCACCCCCTTTGCTCTAGAACGATTGAGACCAGGGAGTCTTGATCAATTGGCCGCATGCGAGCGGATACCTTCCCATTGGTGTGTGCGCGGATAATGTAGTAGCCATGAGAGTCGTCGTGGATCCCAGGGAAATCCATCAGCGAAACAATAGTTGAGGCCTCGCTAGAATGAATATTGAACAGACCCAAGATCCCGCTTCCGGTCCTCGCCCAACCGGTATAGCTTCCTACGCGCAAGATGCTTCCCTCATTGTAGTCGTGATAAGTGTCAATTGTGCGTCCAATAACACTGGGGCGCAGAATTATTGTGACATCTTTGACGGTTGGTGCAGTCATCTGATCAAGCAAGTCCAGATCATGC
>ERZ1673737.1888-NODE-1888-length-18823-cov-17.126812_pt1 | contig 18823 bp, 17 predicted proteins | sample MGYA00580211_ERZ1673737 | MGnify/ENA primary metagenome ERZ1673737 (study PRJEB41218, sample SAMN15661789) | gut metagenome | host: Homo sapiens | place: Canada: London | collected 2015-08-20/2019-03-30 | study: EMG produced TPA metagenomics assembly of... | reverse complement strand
TTGAACCCGCGACCAAGCGGTTATGAGCCGCCAGCTCTGACCAACTGAGCTACTGGCCCACGAAGACGGCGGTCTGCCGCACATGGACTAACTATAAGTATACCAAAAAATTAGAAAAAAGCAAAGCCTTTTGCCGGAATTATTTTGTGCGGCGGGCGTCGAACTTGCGCAGCATGAACTCGTCCAGCATCGCGGGCTGGAACAGCGGCTCTTTGTAGCCAAAAGCTTCCCGGATGAAGATGAGGGTCACGATGGTCTGGCGGCCCGGGTCGAACCGGAGGGTGTAGAGGGTGTCCAGCGGCTGCTGGGTGGGCTGATGGAGCGTCAGGTGGAGGGTGAAGCCGCCGTCGTTCTCCCGGCGGCACTCGTAGGCGAAGACATCGTCCGGGCTGTGCTGGTCCAACCGGTCGAAGCAGTCGTCCAGCGGCAGGTCGGTGCGGAACTCGGACAGTCCGCTGGGACCGTACTGGCTGCGGCGGCTCTGGTCTTTCTTAGACAGCAGAAATACGATAAAGCCCAGAATGGCCGCGAGAAGAAGGATGGAAAAAACAGCGTTCATGTGCGCCTCCCGATGGAATTTGTGTCGAGTTTTCCTTATTGTAACACAACACGCCCCGAAATGTGTTATAATATTTGAAAAATTCCAAAAACTGATGGGGAGCCTGCGCCCTTTCTGCGGGCGGGAGGGACGATATGAAACTCAAATTCACGCGAAAGACCTGGTATTTCCTGCTGCTGGCTTCCGCAGCGGCCTCCATGCTCAACGGCTTTGCCGTCCTGAGCGGCACCAGCTTCAGCCTCATCGAGCAGATCGCATTCGCCGCGGCGGGCATCGCGGCCCTCTTCCTTGCGGCCGAGAAAGGCTCGGCAAGCTGGGAAAAACGCAACTTCACCGGCGTGTTCGTGCTGCTGATGGTGAGCTACATGGTCAACGGCTGGGCGGGCTACCTCTGCTCTGCGCTGGCGTGGCCGCTGCTGCTCAGCACTGAGTATAAGCGCGGCATGGCCATCCAGCGCCAGCTGCAGCTGGTGGGTGCCGCTGAAGCGCTCCACCTGTTCTTCCTGCTGATGGCGAAATACGGCGGCATGGCCGCGCTGGGCTTCTGGACGAACCTGCTCTGGGTGCTGCTGGCCTGCGCCCGGGGCTGGGCGGCACTGAGCCTCTATAAGATGCAGGAGGACGCATGACCCAGCGGTGGAGAAGACGCCGTGTCCGGCGGGGGCGGTTCGGGCGGCGGGCGTTCCTGGCCGGGGCCGGCTGTGCCGCTCTGGCCGGGGCAGCGGTGCTGCTGGGCCGGGGCCAGACGGCCTCGGCGTCGTCGGTGCCGCCGACGGACGAAGCAGAGCCCAATGCCGCCCTGCCCTCGGGTGAATGGCGGGCCGTCTGGGTGAGCTATCTGGAATGGGCCGGGATGGACTTTTCGTCCGAAGAAGCCTTCCGTGCCGGTGCGGCGGAGCTGATGGACAACTGTCTGTCCATCGGGCTGAACACCGTCATCGCGCAGGTGCGGCCTTTCGGGGACGCGCTTTACAGGAGCACCCTCTTCCCGTGGAGCCATCTCTGCACCGGCGAGCAGGGGCAGGACCCCGGCTTCGACCCGCTGGACGTCCTCATCACCGAAGCACACAGCCGGGGCCTTTCGCTGGAAGCGTGGGTGAACCCCTACCGCCTCCGCTCCTCGGCGAAGATGCCGCCCGCACTGGCGGAAAATAACCTTGCCAATGTACATCCCGAGTGGGTCTGCGCCGTGGGCGAGGGGCTGTACCTGAACCCGGCCATCCCGGAAGCTGCAGACTATGTGGTGCAGGGCGTGGCCGAGCTGGTGCAGAACTACGCTGTGGACGGCATCCACTTCGACGACTACTTTTACCCCACGACAGATGCTGCGCTGGACGCGGCCCAGTTCGCCGCCAGCGGCGCGGGGGATCTGGCCGCATGGCGGCGGCAGAACGTCACCACGCTGGTGAAAGCAGCCCACGATGCCGTCAAAGCCGCCGATGCTACCCTCCGTTTCGGCGTCAGCCCGCAGGGCAACCCCGACAACGACCTCGGCCAGCAGTACAGCGACGTGAAAGCATGGCTGGCCGCCGAGGGCGAAAACGCCGTGGTGGACTACCTCTGCCCGCAGATATACTGGGGCTGCGGCTATACCCTCCAGTCGGGCAGCACCCGCTTCGCCTTTGAGAACATCGTGCCGGAGTGGCTGGCCATGCCCCGGGCGGCATCCACGGCCCTCTACTTCGGGCTGGGAGCCTATCGCATCGGCGAGGGCGACGGCGGTACCAACGAGGACAGCCAGAGCCAGTGGTGTACGGGCAGCGCTCTTGCCCGGCAGGTAGAAAGTCTGCACAGCCTCGGCGCGGGCGGCTGGGCGCTCTACCGGTACGATTCGCTGTTCCGGTCAGCCCAGCCGGAGCTTGCCGACGCCGAACGTGCGGCGCTGGCCGCTCTGACTACAGCCTGAACTCTTGTATGGGAGCATAAAATGCGGTATACTATTAAAAGCTATTTTCGTAAGCGTTGCACACCGCCTGAGCGGTCTTTTTGCCTGCATACTGCGTTGATTTTCCTCGCGATCCGCCTAGGATTGCTTCGAAAAACCGCCTTGTCTGCCGACAAAAATCCTCGTCATTCGGCGCACCCTGCTTGCGAAAATAACTTTCAAGAATCGTGTAAAACCTCGTGTTAAAACAAAATTTGAGGATAAAAGATCATGAAAAAGATAAAGCGAATCGCCCTGCTCGTCGTGGCGGTGCTGGTGCTGCTTGTGGCTGCATCCGGCGTCAAGACTGTGCTGGACATGAAGAACAGCGCGGACAATGAGGTGCAGGAAGAGGACAGCACCCGCTGGGCCGAACTGACCAGCGACCCGCTGAACCTCGAGGGCATTGCTGACGCCTCGGCCAAGTATGCCTCGGCGGCGGTGAACGGGAGCCTGAACCTCGTGTTCAACGGCATCTGGAGCCGCCAGACCGATTACTTCACCGTCCCGGGCGGCAGCCTGACCATCACCGGCTACGGCACCGCCGAGGGTACCCAGCGGTACAAGGTGTCCGTCTGGCAGAAGGTGGCCGGCGGCGCACAGTACGTCAACGGAAGCACCTATTATATCAAGACCGATGGTCAGAACTACCGCTGCGTCATCTCCGGGCTGGACCCGGCGGCCAGCTACCGCCTGACCATCTCCTACGACTCCAGCCGCTACTACCTCTACGGCGGACTCAAGGTGGAGGGCATTGCAGGATGAAGACACAGACCAAACATTCGCTCATGCTGATGCTCTGTGCCTTTATCTGGGGTACGGCTTTCGTGGCCCAGAGCGCAGGCTCCGGCATGGGGGCCTATTCCTTCCTCGCAGGGCGCAGCTGGCTGGCTGTCCTCGTGCTGATCCCCACCGTGTTCGCTTTCGACGCCGTGCGCAAAAAACAGGGCCAGCCCTACGGCTGGCCGAAGGAGAAGCCGGAGCGCAAGACCCTGCTGGGGGCGGGCCTTGTCTGCGGCACCTTCCTGTTCGCGGCCTCTGCGGCTCAGCAGATCGGCATCACCATCAACCCGTCCACGGCCAAGGCCGCATTCCTGACGGCCATGTACGTTGTGCTGGTGCCGGTGTTCGGTCTCTTTCTGGGCCGGAAGGGCAGCGCTCAGCTCTGGGTCAGCATGGTCATCGCTGTGGCGGGCCTGTATATGCTCTGCATGAAGAACGGCTTCGGCGGCATTGAGACCAGCGACTGGATACTTCTCAGCTGCGCCGTGCTGTTCAGCTTCCAGATCATGTCCATCGACCACTTTTCGCCGCTTGTGGACGGTGTGCGGCTGAGCCTCATCCAGTTCATCGTGGTGGCTGTGGAGAGCTCTGCGGCGGCGCTGATCTTCGAGACGCCCACGCTGGCAGAGTATGGCGCAAACTTTCTGCCCGTGGTCTACTGCGGCGTCATGTCCAGCGGCGCGGGCTATACGCTTCAGATCCTGGGCCAGAAAGAGCTGAACCCCGCCATCGCCAGCCTTATCATGTGTTTGGAAAGCGTATTCAGCGCGCTGGGCGGCTGGCTGCTGCTGGGCCAGAACCTTTCGATGCGGGAGAGCGCAGGCTGCGCCCTCATCTTCGCCGCCGTCGTGCTGTCTCAGCTGCCCTTTGCGGAGCTGCGCAGATGCAAAAAGGGCGCGTGATGCTGCGAGCGGCCGGGGGCATCCCCTATGAGCTGACGCGGGGGCGGGTCAAGCGGCTCAACCTCCACGTCCGGCGGGACGGCACCGTGGCCCTCAGCATCCCCCTGCGCACGACGCTGGAAGCGGCTGACGCCTACGTCATCGCCGAGGCGGAGTGGATACGGGCCGCACAGGCCCGGCAGGCTGCCCGCGAAAAGCGGCAGGAGGAGCTGCCCGACAAGGCGGCCGCCCTGGCCCACTTCACGGCCATGAGCGACAAGGTCTACCCGGCCTTTGCCGGGGTGCTGGGCGGGCAGAAGCCCACCATCAAAGTGCGCAGCATGACCAGCCGCTGGGGCGTCTGCCACATGGCGAAGCGCCAGATCACCTTCGCGCTCCAGCTCTACAATATGCCCGAGGCGGCACAGATCTATGTGGTAGTGCATGAGTACTGCCACTTTTTGCAGCCCAACCACAGCCCGGCTTTCTGGGCCGAAGTGGCGAAGCTGATGCCGGACTGGAAAGCCCGGCGGGATTTATTAAAATAGGAGAGAAAATCTTTTGGAAAGCGAAAAGACCTCCGGCGGCGATAAATATTCGAAGCTCGCCGGCAATACCATCATCTTTGCCATCAGCAGCTTTTCGTCCAAGCTGCTGACGCTCATCGTCCAGCCGTTCCTGACCTACGCGATGGCCGAGATTTCCGACCTCGGCCTGTCGAAGATCCTGAGCCAGTACGCCAACCTGCTCATCCCCTTTGTGTCGATGGGCATGTCCAACGCCATCATCCGCTTCGGCCTCGACAAGGGCAACAGCGAAAAGCAGGTGTTCACCAACGGCCTGCTCACCATCCTCGGCGGCTTCGGCATCCTCGTGCTCTGTTGGCCGGTGGCGCAGTTTTTGCCCGATATGGCCCAGTACGGCCTGCTCATTTATATTTACGTCCTGATGAGCTGCCTGCGCACCCTCTGCACCCAGTTCGTGCGCAGCCGCCAGTGGAACAAGCTGGTGGCCGTGGACGGTGTGCTCTGCACCGTGGCGACCATGGCGTTTTATGTGCTCTATCTGGTGGGTTTCAAGTGGGGGGCCAACGGCTATCTGCTGGCCATCATCAGCGGCGACTTCGTGAGCGTGCTCTTCCTGATGTTCACCGGAAAGCTCTGGGATTTCATCGAGCTGAAGGGCATCAACAAGACCCTCTGGAAGCAGATGCTCCACTTCTCGCTGCCCATGATACCGGCCCAGATAAGCTTCTGGATCATCAACGCATCCGATCTGTTCTTTGTGCGTGAGATGTGCGACGGCCTCGACGGCCACAGCGGCGACGCATGGAGCGGCCTGCTCTCCACCGGCTACTTCCTGCCCACCATCCTCACGACGCTGGGCCTTATCTTCTACGACGCATGGCAGCTGTCGGCTGTCACCGAGGAAGAGGGGAGAGCCAAGTTCTTTACCCAGATCTTCCGCACCTATTCCAGCGTGCTGTTCTGCTGTGCAGCGGGCATCATCTGGCTCTGCCGCCCGGTCATGCACGTCATGAAGTCCAACTACTATTACGCATGGCACTTCGTGCCGTTCCTCGTGCTGGCGTCTACCTGCAGCTGCTTCAACCAGTTCATGAACAGCGTCTATGTCGTGAATAAGAAGTCCCGGCGCAGCATGGTCACCATGATGGCCGGTGCCATCAGCAACTGCCTCATGAACTACTTCTTCATCAAGTGGTGGGGTCCTGTGGGTGCGACCTATGCGTCCTTCCTCGGCCTCGGGCTGGTGTTCACTCTCCGCGCCATGGATGCCCACGGCATGATCGGGATGCGCGTCCATCCGGGCCGCGTCCTCGTCAACGCCGCCGCGCTGGTGTTCGAGGCTTTCGTGCTGCTGGCCGATACGCCGCTGTACGGCCTCTGGACGGGTATCATCACGGCCCTCATCATCCTGTACAACTTCTCCGGTGTCTGGGCCATGGCCCGCATCCTGCTGCCTAAAATTCTGGGCCGCCGGGGCAAGGCCCTTGTGGCTGTCGTGGACGGAATCCTCGCCCAAAAATAAGAGCAGAAAACAACAGCGCCCCGCCGATGGCTTCTTCAGCCGCCCGGCGGGGCGCTTTACGTTTTGTATCAGATATGCCGGTTGAGCCAGCCGGCGATGTCTGCAAACACCTCGGCTTTGTTCGTCTCCACCAGCAGTTCGTGGCGGGCGCCGGGGTAGAACTTCGACTCGATGTTCCCGACACCGGCGTCCCGGAGGCTCTGGATGGCCCGCCGGACTCCGGCGGTGCGCTCGCCCACAGGGTCGGCGTCACCGGCGAGGAAGAGAAGGGGCAGGTCCTTCGGCACCCCGGCCAGAACGGCGGGGTCGTACAGCCGCAGGATGCCTGTGAACATGCTGTAGTAGGCGTTCAGGGTGAAGGTGAATATGCAGCGCTCGTCGGCGCGGTACTTGTCCACTTCGGCCTGGTCACGGTTGAGCCAGTCCTGAGGCGTGCGGCCCTCGAGGCCCCTGTTGTAGCCGAGGAAGGAGAGGTTCGCCACCAGCTTGCTGCGGTGCTCCCAGCCGAAAAAGACGGCCAGCACCCGGCAGAGCGCCCGGGCCGTGGCGACCAGCGCTTTGGGCTGGAAGCCGGTACCCATGATGATGGCTCCGTCAAGCTCATTGCCCCACTCGCAAAGGTACTGCCGGGCGTAGAACGAGCCCATGCTGTGGCCCAGCAGAAAATAGGGGACGCCGGGATAGAGCTGCTTCGTCAGCGCAGTGACAGCGTGGAGGTCGTCGAGGAGGGCGCGGTTGCCGTCGGGCTGGGCGAAATAGCCGTAATCCGCCCTGGTGCGGATGGAGCCGCCGTGGCCCAGATGGTCGTGGCCGGTGACGAGGATGCCCCGGGCGGCCAGATACTCGGCCAGAGGCTTGTACCGGTCGATGAACTCCACCATGCCGTGGGAGAGCTGCAGGATGGCCCGCACCTCACCCTCCGGCACACAGCGGAATGCATGGAGCGTCCGGCCCGGTACGCAGGAGGGCAGGGTGAAGTCGATCATCTGACTCATGTGATTCTCCTTTTCCGTTTACAGCGCAGCGATCTTGGCCCGGCAGGCGGGGCAGATGCAGTAACCCTCATACTGGGCCATGTCGGCCGCCAACTCACCGCAGAAATCGCAGCTGCCGGCGGGACGGTGCTTTTTGAGGATGATCTGATCGCCCTCCACGAAGATTTCGAGCTTCGAGTCTTTGTCGATGTGCATATTGGTGCGCAGCTCCTTGGGGAGGACGATGCGGCCCAGAGAATCGATGCCCCGAACGATGCCAGTTGTTTTCATATTCATTTCTCCTTTTCAGTGTGTCCGGAAAGATGGCAGAATGAGCGTCTTTTACGCCGACACAACGCAAAAAATGTTCCTGTGCAGGAAAAACAGGAAAATTCTGTCAACTTGTTCCTGTTCAGTATACAAAAAGTTGAGTCATTCGTCAATCTAAACGGGCAGATTCGACAAAAACTTCTCAAAGAAGCAAAGAGTGGCGGCCAAGGCCGCTCCTCTTTGCTGTCTCCGTTGACAAACAGGGCCGGAGAGGGTAAACTTAGGCAGAGATATTTGCAATTCATTTGCCTATGATAGATTAAAACCTATGATAGATTAAAAGGAGAAATCATTATGCCGAACAATAATATCCGCACCCGTTTTGCTCCCTCGCCTACGGGTTATATGCACGTTGGCAACCTGCGCACGGCCCTGTACACCTACCTGATGGCCAAGCACGATGACGGCACCTTCATCCTCCGCATCGAGGACACCGACCAGGGCCGCTACGTGGAGGGCGCTGTGGATGTCATCTACAACACCCTGCGGGAGACCGGCCTGCTGTGGGACGAGGGCCCGGACATCGGCGGCCCTGTGGGCCCCTACGTTCAGAGCGAGCGGATGGGCATGTTCAAGCAGTATGCCGAGCAGCTGGTGGCAGAGGGCAAGGCCTACTACTGCTTCTGCACCGAGGAGCGGCTGGAGGCACTGCACGCCGAACAGCGCGCCAACGGTGAGATGACCCACTACGACGGCTGTTGCCGCGACCTGCCCGAGGAGGAGGTCAAGCAGCGTCTGGCCGCAGGTGAGCCCTACGTCATCCGCCAGAAGATCCCCAAGGAGGGCGTGACCGGCTTTGACGATGTGGTCTACGGCCACATCGAGGTCGAGAACAGCGAGATGGACGACCAGATCCTCATCAAGACCGACGGAATGCCCACCTACAACTTTGCCAACGTTGTGGATGACCACCTGATGGGCATCACCCATGTCATCCGCGGCAGCGAGTATCTGTCCTCCACCCCCAAGTACAACCTGCTGTATCAGGCCTTTGGCTGGGAGATCCCCACCTATATCCACTGCCCGCCCGTGATGAAGGACGCACAGAACAAGCTGTCCAAGCGCAACGGCGATGCCAGCTATCAGGATCTGGTGGCCAAGGGCTACCTGAGCGAGGCCGTGATGAACTACATCTGCCTGCTGGGCTGGAGCCCCAAGGGCGAGTACGCCGAGCAGGAGATCTTCTCCCTCGACGAGCTGCGCAAGGTCTGGAGTCCGGATGGCATCTCCAAATCCCCCGCCATCTTTGACCCCCTCAAGCTGCGGGCCATCAACGCGGAGTACATCCGCCGCCTGAGCCCGGAGGACTTCCTCGCCGCCGCCGAGCCGTGGATCGATCAGGCCGTGCACGCCCCCATCGACAAGAAGCTCCTCTGCGCGAACCTCCAGCCCCGGTGCGAAGTGCTGGGCGAGATCCCGGAGCAGCTGGACTTCTTCGACGCCATGCCGGAGTACGATGTGAGCCTGTACACCAACAAAAAGCAGAAAACCACCCCCGAATCCGCTAAGGAGGCACTGGAGGCCCTGCTGCCCGTGCTGAGCGACGAGGCTCTGGACTTCACGAACCGCGACGCCGTCTTCGACGTCTGCAAGGCTAAGGCCGAGGAACTGGGCAAGAAGAACGGCTGGCTGCTCTACCCGTTGGGCATCGCCCTCTCCGGCAAGCAGCGCACCCCCGGCGGCGGCACCGACCTCGCCTGCATGATGGGCCGTGAAACGACCCTCGAGCGGGTGAAGGCCGCTATCGAGAAGCTGAATGGGTAAAAGCAGCCTATAAAATTAAGGAGGCGGCTGATATGATGTATCCCTTCATGACGTTGGACGATAACACTGAGGTCGTCCATTCCGAAATGCTCCCGGACCACCGGGTCAAAGTCTACTTTGAAAAACCGGACGCAAAGGACTGCTTCCATTCTGCTGTCTGCTATCTCCCGGATTACAAATGGGAAGACATCAACGGCTTTACCCCGGAGGAAATTGCCCGGTATCAGGAGCTTGTGGAATCTACGGCTCATCTGATCTTGCAGTTTTCCCAAGAGGGAGGGGTAGAGAATGCCGCAGGTTTTTAAGATCGGTTCGTACTGGGTCTATTTCTGGGCAAACGAAAATGAGCCTTTGGAACCGGTTCATGTCCATGTGGCGCAGGGTGCGCCCAGTGCCAATGCGACAAAGATATGGATCACCCGGGCAGGAAAATGCTACCTGAGCAATAATAACTCGCAGATACCGCCTCGGGTGCTGCGGAATATCATGGCAGTCATCGAAGCGCGGAGCGCCGAGGTGGTCGCAAAGTGGACAAGCTTTTTTGGCGAAGCACACTACTTCTGCTGAGATTTTATCCTATTCCATCACCCCGCCAAAAACTGCGCGCGCCCTGCGCTACAGTATACGCAGAAGGCGCGGGAAACAGAACAGCACAGCGTGATATTGCAAAAGATCCCCGCCGGAAAGCGGGGATTTTTTCATGCAGGTGTCTTTTCGGACGATACAGCTCACGGACGGGAAAAAGCGGGTGAACGGTGCGCTCCGGGCGCGGGCGGCGGTGCGGCCCGCCCTGCGGCAGGGCAGCGCGTTCCTGCTGGGGCTGGCCGGAGGCTGGGCCGTGCTGTACGGTGCGCTGATGCCTTTCGGGCTGGGGCTGACGCTGGGCTTTGCGGAGGACTGCTTCGCTGTGGGGGCTGCCGGGGCCGCACTGGGGGTGCTGGCCCGGAGTTTCGGCACGCTGACCGTGGAGAGCGTCTGCCTGCTCTGCGCGCTGGGCGCGGCGGTGGCGGCACGGTGGCTCTGGCCCGGCCGATCCGTCCCGGCGGTGGCAGCGGGCTGCGGCACTCTGGTGGGAAGCGCAGTCTGCTTCGCGGCGGGGGAGGAAAACGGCGTTCAGACCATCCTGTTCTGCGGCGGCGACGCCCTGCTGGCAGCGGCGGCGGGATACGGCCTGCGGCGCTTCCCGCCCGAAAAACCGGGCATGGGCAGCCTGATCTTGTCTGCCGCTGTGGCCGCCGCACTGGGCGGGATGAGCTTTGGCTTCTTCCTGCCCGGGGTGATGGCCTGTGCGGCGGCAGAGCTGACCCTCTGCTGCAAGGGCCTGCCACTGGAAGCATTGGCTTTCAGCGGGGTGACGGGTGCGGCTCTGGCCGCGTCAGACCCTGCCCTTGCGCCTGCCGCCGCCGGGCTTGCCTGTGGGTGTGCCGCTGCGGCGGTGCTTGCCCCGGCGCGACGGGTGGAGGGGCTTGCGGCCTATGCGGGCGGCTGTGTGGCGGGGGTGCTCTGCATCCAGCCGCTGGCGGGGGCGTTCAGCTTTCTGCTCAGTGCCGGGGCGGGTGCGGGGCTCTGCACCCTGCTGCCTGCGGGCTGGCTGATGCCTGCCCTCAAAGAGGACGACCCGCCCGGCGACGAGCGGCCGCGCCTCTCTGCCGCCGCGACCCGGCTGGAAGCGGTGGCAGAAAGCCTCTCCTCGCTGGCGGAAACGGTGAACGAGGTGTACGACGCTTTTCCACGCCGGTGCGAGGGGTTCCGCTGGGTCATCGACAACATCCACGACGGCCTTTGCGCCAACTGCGGGCGGCGGGAAGTCTGCTGGAAGCAGGAGCACGCCTCAACGCTGGAAGGAATGGAGGCCCTGCGCCCCATTCTGGAAGAAAAAGGCCATCTGGAAGCGGCACTTCTGCCCGGTCAGCTGGCGCGGTGCATCCACCCGGCGGCGCTCTGCGCGGCGGGGGACAAGGCGTTTGCACTCTACCGCAGCCGCCGGGAGGCCCGCGTCCACTCCGAGGCCATGCGGACGGCCCTCACGGAGCAGTACAGCGCCGTGGCCGATGCACTGGGCGTTCTCAGCGAACAGCTGGGGCGTCCCGGAAGCCCGGAACCCTACAAGTCTGGCCGGGTGTCGGCGCTGTTCGCTCAGCTGGGGACGCCGCCGCTGGAATGTGCTGTGACGCTGGACGATCTGGGCCGCACCCGGGCGGCGGTGACGCTGCCCCGCACCCGCTTCAATGAAAAAGAGCTGGCTGCTCTGGCCGGGGAGGTGGGGCGCATCTGCCGCCGCAGCCTCGAGCCGCCGCAGGTGCTCTCCTGCAAGGGGATGACCACCCTGCTCTTTGCCGAAAAGCCGCTGCTCCGGGCCGTATTCGGGACGGCGGGCGCGGCGGCGCGGGGCGAGATCTCCGGCGACGCGGTCCAGCAGTTCTGCAGTGCGGCAGCGGCCCAGATGATCCTCTGCGACGGCATGGGGACCGGACGTCCGGCGGCAGTAGACGGCAACCTCGCCGCAGAGCTGACGGCACGCCTGCTCAAAGCGGGCTTTACCGCAGAGCTTGCGGCCCGGCTCGTGAACGTGGCGCTGGCCCTCAAGAGCGACGAGGAGAGCGGCGCGACCCTCGACCTCGTGAGCGTAGACCTCTATACCGGCACAGCCCGGCTCTTCAAGGCCGGTGCGGCCCCGGGCTTCCTCGTGCATGGGGGCAAGGCCCGGGCTGTGGGCGAAGCCAGCCTGCCCATGGGCATCCTCGGCGGCGTCAGCGGGCAGAGCCGGGTGGTGCATCTGGCGGCGGGGGACTATGTGGTGCTGGTGTCGGACGGCCTCTTAGTGGACGGCCCCGGCTGGGTGATGCAGCAGCTGGAACTCTCCGCTGCCAAGGCGGAACAGCCCGACGTTCTGGCGAAAAAGCTGGTGGAAGCCGCCCGCGCCCGGGCCGTCCAGCGGGGCCGTCCCGACGACATTACCGCCGCTGTTCTCCGGCTCGAAAACAGCTGAGTTGCTTTTTGGGCGGCGAGAGGGTATACTTGTCAGTATCTGGAACGATCATAGGAGAAAAAATATATGCTGACAGTTACAGTTGCACAGGACGGCAGCGGCGACTTCGCGTCCATCGCGGAGGCGGTGCTGGCCGTACCCTATAAGGAAGAAGCACTGGTGCAGGTCGGCCCCGGCATTTACCGGGAAAAGCTGGTCTGCGAAAAGCGCTGCATCACCCTGCGGGGGGCGGGTGCAGATAAGACAAAACTCGTGTGGGGCGACGGCGGCAAGCTGCCCCACAAGGACGGGCGGCCCACCCATACCTTCCGCAGCTACACCGCCTTTTTCAGCGGCGAAACGCTCTGCGTGGAGGACATGACCATCGAAAACGACGCTGGTTCTGGCGCGAAAGCCGGGCAGGCCGTCGCGGCCTATGTGGACAGCACCCGGGCGGTGTTCCGCCGGGTCAAGCTGCTGGGCAGTCAGGATACGCTCTTCTGCGCCCCGCTGCCCGAAAAGGAGCGGGAGAAGGACGGCTTTCTCGGCCCGCGCGGTCTTGCGCCCCGCAAACCGACCGCCCAGTACTACACCGACTGTGAGATCGCAGGCGACATTGATTTCATCTTCGGCGGCGGCGACGCCCTCTTCGAAAACTGTGTCATCCGCACGGTGGACAACCACATCCCTCACAGCTATGTCACAGCTCCTTCGGGCAGGGCAGACGGGCTGGGCTTTGTGTTCTGGAACTGCGATTTCGTCTCCGACTGCCCGCCGGGCAGCGTTTATCTGGGGCGTCCGTGGCGTCCCGAGGGCAAGACGGCGGTGCTGGACTGCCGCCTCGGCGCCCACATCGCGACGGAAGGTTTTATCGCATGGAATGACCGCACCGATACCGGCCTTGCCAGCTTTGCTGAAGCTGACAGCACCGGCCCGGGCGCAGCAGAGCGCCCGGCGTGGGTGAAACAGCTTTCCGGGCCGGAGGCGGCGGAACTGCTGGCCCGCGCCCGCACCCTCTGCCGACCGAAAACCAACTGAGGATGTAACAAATGAAAAAACTGCCGAATTTTGTAAAGTGGCTCATCATTGCCGTGGTGCTGGCTGCAATGGCCGCGATGATGGTGGCCGTGAACGACCGCGCCTCCCGGGTGGAGATGCCAATGCCGGACAACAGCCTGGGCATCTATCGCCAGACGCCGACGGCGTAAAAACAGAATATATGGAAAAATCGACCGCTGTACTGCACGAAACGTGTGGAACAGCGGCCTTTTTTGTAGGATGTGCCAAAAAATCACCGAAAAGATTGTTGACAAAAACTCTTGTCAAACTGATGGGGGGGGGGGGGTAAAATAAAAGAACGAAATACCACGAAAAAATGGGAGGTTGAATTTATGCGAAGAAAACGGATTCTCAGGCGTATCGCAGCTTCTGCGGTCGCCCTGAGTATGATGGCGGCCCTGTCAGCTCCGGCATTTGCGGCGACATTCAATATCTCCAACGGAGGTCTTGTTATTGAAGCAAACCATGACGGCAGCGTTACTGTCTGGCAGGACGGCTGCTCCGGCAGCAGCGGGTCAATGACCACAGTCGATAGCGGCGAAGAGATCGAGATAACGGGCAGCATCAACATGGCCGACAGCAAGTATGCGCCTACTTCAGAGTCTTTGGCGAGCAATTCCGAGATATACTACCCGACGACGGAGAAAGAGGCAGAGGAGCCTGACACTGAGGAACAGCAGACCCAGAAAGAGGCAGAGAAGTCTGACGCTGAGGAGCCGAAGACCCAGGAAAAGGCAGAGGAGCCTGCCGCTGAGGAGCAGCAGACCCAGAAAAAGGCAGAGGAGTCTGACACTGAGGAACAGAAGACCCAGAAAAAGGCAGACGAGCCTGACACTGAGGAGCAGCAGCTCCAGAAAAAGGCAGAGGACAAGAAGGAAGCCTCGGCTTCGGCAGAAGCCACTGCCACTGCGGAAGCAGGTGGCAGCTCTGCCAACTCTGTAAACTCCAGCAGAATCCGCACGGGCGTCATCGAAATCATTAACAACACCGCGAAGAAACTCAAGCTGACCTTCAACAATGTTACCGTGCGGCAGGAAAAGGCTGCGGGCAGCGGCGGCGGCGGCGCAGCCGGTGTGGATGTCGCAGGCAACGGTGACGTGGAGATCGAAATCAAAGGCGACAACTCGATCAAGGGAAGCGTCGGCCACGCCGGCATCGAGAAGGACGTGACCAAGGATGCCAGCGGCACTATCACCAATGGCGGCGGCACCCTGACCATTACGGCCAAAGACACCAACCAGACCCTGTATGCCGAAGGCGGCAGCGGCGGCGCAGGCATCGGCTCCGGCCAGTATCGCGGCAGTGTCGAGGTTTATAATGGAGAAAAGTTGAGCCTCGGCACCGGCAGCATCGTGATCAGCGGCGGCAAGATCGAGGCCGTCGGCGGCGATGGGGGCTACAAGGGTGCAGGCATTGGCACCGGAATAACGTTGAGCGGCACAGACACATCGAAATTTGTGGACACGAACATCACGATCACAGGCGATGCGGATGTTACGGCCAAAGCAAATGGCGATAATGCGATCGGCGGCACAGATGCAAATGCGGTCATCACGATCTCCGGCAATGCCAAAGTGTCTGCGGAAGGTAGCAATGTTTACATAGGAGGCTTTGGTATCGGCAGCGGCAAGGGAAACCTTAGCCTGACGCTCAAGGACAATGCGAAGGTGGATGCAGTCGGCGAAAGCGGCGGCGTCGGCTCGAATCAGGAGAATGCCAAGGTCACCGTCACCGTCTCCGACAACGCCAGCCTGGACGCCAGGTGCGATAAGCTCAGAGATGAGACGAGCTATGTTTACGGCGCTGGCATCGGCGCCAAGGATGCCAAGAATCTGAGCGTCTCTGTCTCGGACTCTGCACAGGTCACTGCAAAGGGCGGCGCAGGCGGAAGCGAAGTGACCAACAGCGGTTATCGGTCGGCAGCGTCGGCCGGTGCAGGCATCGGTACGCCTGGTCAGCTCTGGGGAAGCAACAATAAAGACGACCCGCAGCCTGAGCTGGCTGCGGGTACGGAAGCTGCTCCCGACACCTCCGACCTCACGAATGGCAGCGTGGTTATTGAGCCGAGTACGCCTCCGGCCCCTGACCATGTCCACATCTGGGAGAGGAATGGGAGCGAGAACGTAGATGAGGGGCTCGTCCGCACGCACTACACCTGCGCCTGCGGTGCCTCCAAGACGGAGCTGGCAGCACCTCGTCCGGCGGCTCCTGCTTCCGGCGGCTCCTCCGCTGTCACCCTGACCGTGACCGGCGCAGAGGCCTACGAGACCTCCATTGTCGATGGCCGGTACACTGTTGCGGTGCCTGCTGAGACGGCTGTCCTTTCCGGCTGCCTGAGCAACCTGAAGGAGCTGAAGGCACAGGGCGCTGACACCATCGTGTTCCGCACCCAGCTCCGTGAGACCGTCCTGAACATCGACAGTATGCTGTCTCTGGGCGTGGACGACACCCTCTTTACCCTCACCCACAACGGTGAGGGCGCAAGCCTGACCATCGGCGGGTTCGAGCACAACGAGCTTATCCACTAAAACGCTATCCCCCCTGCCCCCGGCACGTTCCGCATCGTGCCGGGGGCTTTTTGCATGATACCGCCGCCTCCCGCATATGCTGTACGGACAAATCTGAATGGGTGGGAGGCAAGGGTATGTTTGTGGTCACACTGAGTAAGGCAAGCGTCAAGAAGCTGGGCGTGGGGGCGATGTGCTGTGCGCTGGTGGTGTTCAGTGCCATGCTGGGGCGGTACATCAGCACCCGCTCGGTGGCTGTCGCGGCGGCAAGCAATAAAATCGAGAGTGCGCAGGACATCCAGACCTGGTTCACGGGCTACGGACTGGACGTGGACGGCGCGTCCATCACCGCCGATAAGGTCAAGATCCCCCGCAAGTGGGACGACAGCTTTTCGGCCTTTAACGGGGTGGTGCAGCAGAGCGGCATGGACCTGGCCCGCTACAAGGGCAAGACGGTGGAGAAGTGGACGGCGCTCATCCCGGCGGCCAGCCGGGGCGATGTGAGCAGCTACGGCGTGCTGCTGGTCTACAAGAAAAAGGCCGTGGGTGCGTACCTGTTGGAAAAGCCCTCCGGCACCGTCACCGGGCTGAAAGACGCCCAGACCGCGATGACCCTGCAGGAGGCCGAACAGGTGTCCGGCGAGGACTTCAGCGGGGACTGGGGCGAACGGCACGACGGCGAGCTGGGCGCGGAGGGTCAGGCCCAGCGGACCTCGGGCGAGGATTTCAGCGGCGACTGGGGAGAGCGCCATGACGGCGAGTTGGGCGCGGAGGGTCAGGCCCAGCAGACTTCCGGCGAGCCGGACGCTGCACAGGAGCAGCCCGTGCAGTACACCGACCTGCCGCTGGACGCCGAGGGCTACCCCGTCGAATAACCGTCATTCTGTACAAAAAAGTGCGATGAAACAGAAAAATTGTGCAGTAGTGGTATTTTTGCAGAAAGATTCTGTTCAATGTTACTAAAATTTTTGATAAAAAATCGTCAATATGAAAGGGTGAAAAAAGAACGACTAAGGTTTATAATAAAGATAAACATCCAGCAGCCAGAAGGTTCAAGTGCTGCGTCCCGAGGGGCAGGGTGAGCCGCCCAGGAGGACCGGATGAAGTAAGGAGAAAATGATCATGAAGGAATTCCAGTACACCGTTAAGGATGCCTGCGGCATCCACGCCCGTCCCGCCGGTCTGCTCGTCAAGGTGGCCAAGGGCTTTGCCAGCACCGCCACCCTCGAGAAGGACGGCAAGACCTGCGACCTGCGCAAGCTGATGGCCCTGATGGGCATGGGCGTCAAGCAGGGCGAGACCGTCACCATCAAGGTCGAGGGTGAGGACGAGGACGCCGCAGCAGAAGCGATCCAGAAGTTCCTGAGCGAGAACGTCTGAGCACCAGCGAACCAAAGCCCTTGCGGGAACTCCCTGCGGGGGCTTTTTCGCACAATGGAACATTTTGATGAGAAGGAGAAATGAACGATGCAGGTAGGCACCGGTAAAAGCATCCTGAATGGGATTGCGATCGGCAAACTGAAACTTTACAAGAAAAAAGATACGGTGATCTCCACGGCAGACGCGGCCGACCCCGCTGCCGAGGAGGCCCGCTTTGAAGCGGCCCGCGCCAAGGCCATCGACCAGCAGACCGCCCTGTACGAAAAGGCACTGGACGAGGCGGGCGAGGACATCGCCGAGGTGTTCAACATCCACGCCATGATGCTGGACGACGACGACTTCGTGGACACCATCAAGGAGATCATCAACGGCCAGCACAAGTGCGCGGAGTACGCCGTCAAGACCGCCGGCGACAATCAGGCCGCCGTTTTTGCCGCCATGGATGACCCCTATTTGCAGGCCCGCAGCGCCGACGTCATCGACATTGCACAGGCCATCCTCGACATTTTGCAGGGCGTGGACAATGCCACCCTGCAGGGGACTGAGCCCAGCATCCTCGTGGCGGAGGACCTGGCCCCGTCCGAGACGGTCCGCATGGACAAGAGCCTGCTGCTGGGCTTCATCACCCGGGAGGGCAGCTCCAACAGCCACACCGCCATTCTGGCCCGCAGCATGAACATCCCCGCCCTGATCCAGTGCAAGGACATTCAGGACGACTGGGACGGCAAGATGGCTGTGGTGGACGGCTACAACGCCTGTGTGTATGTGGACCCCACCCCCGACCTGCTCAAGAGCCTGAAAAAGCGCCAGCAGGAGGACCAGAAAAAGCAGGCCCTGCTGCAGGAGCTGAAGGGCAAGCCCAACACCACGCTGGACGGCAAGACCATCGACGTGTTTGCCAACATCGGCGGCATGGGCGACGTGGGCGCTGTGCAGCAGAACGACGCCGGCGGCGTGGGTCTGTTCCGCACCGAGTTCGTCTACCTGAACTGCAAGGACTTCCCCACCGAGGACTACCAGTTCGAGGCTTACAAGCAGGTGGTGGAAAGCCTTGCACCCCGCAAGGTCGTTGTGCGCACCTGTGATATCGGCGCAGACAAGACCGTGGATTATATGAAGCTGGACCACGAGGATAACCCCGCGCTGGGCTACCGCGCCATCCGCATCTGCCTGACCCGCAAGGACTTTTTCAAGACCCAGCTGCGTGCTCTGCTGCGGGCTTCTGCCTACGGCAACATGAGCATCATGTTCCCCATGATCACCAGCCTGCGGGAGCTGCAGGACGCCAAGGCCGTGCTGGACGAGTGCCGCACGGAACTGCGGGCTGAGGGCAAGAAGTTCGACGAGAAGCTGGAAGTCGGCACCATGATCGAGACGCCCGCCGCTGTCCTCATTGCCGACGAGCTGGCCGAGGAGTGCGACTTCTTCTCCATCGGCACCAACGATCTGACCCAGTACACCTGCGCTCTGGACCGCCAGAACGCAAAGCTGGAGCCCTTCTTCAACCCGCACCACCCCGCTGTGCTCCGGGCCATCAAGATGACCATCGACGCGGGCCACCGCCACGGCATCTGGGTGGGCATCTGCGGCGAGCTGGGCGCAGACACCGCCCTCACCGAGACGTTCCTGCGGATGGGTGTGGACG
>ERZ1673737.1881-NODE-1881-length-18901-cov-3.934097_pt1 | contig 18901 bp, 21 predicted proteins | sample MGYA00580211_ERZ1673737 | MGnify/ENA primary metagenome ERZ1673737 (study PRJEB41218, sample SAMN15661789) | gut metagenome | host: Homo sapiens | place: Canada: London | collected 2015-08-20/2019-03-30 | study: EMG produced TPA metagenomics assembly of... | reverse complement strand
ATACATGTATCTAAGGTCAACTGTAGTTGTTCTTCAAATAGATCATTATTTCAAGACACTATCCATCTTCATGTATACAGTTAGTCTGATGCTTACTAACCAAAACGTAGAGTACTCTCTTGGCTACCCCGACCCCCGCCTCGGTCCACCATCCACCATGTTTAATTAAAGACATGTGCGGGTAACGTCATTAAGTCCGGGGCTACAAAAACTCAATGACTTAGCGTCCTATAGATCCACACTAAACCATCTTTGTGTAAGCTTTGCGACCCTGTTCGATGATTGAATTTCATTCGTTCAGATTATTGCCGGACTAGGAACAGGGTTTACACTAGTCGAAATAGTAGTAAGAGGACCCCGAGCCGACTGTACTTTTGGGAGAGAAATCAAGATAATTCTTATGTGACCAATAATGTGACATGAATGATGTTCTAATAACCGGTATATCCCGCTAGCCTGAGACAGAGCCTGGATTGGAACTGAGTCATATAAAACTAGTCTCGTGCATACCTTCAGACTTCGTTGTTCTGGTTGCGTTAAATGTCCTCCACGCCAGACCGACTCCAGGCTATTCATCTATTCGGTTCTACACCATAGTTAAAATGCGCCTTACTGCTGCTATTGTTGTGCTCGCCGCCGGTGCCATCGCTAGAGCTCAACTATCTAATATCCCCCAATGCTCTGTATGCTCTATCCGCTCAATATCTCTGCTCAGTGTCTCGTTTCTAACTAACCCGTGCTTGTTTATTCTTTCTCTTCCAGCTTACCTGTTTTACTTCGACCCTTGGCGGGGACGGCTGCTCTGAGCTTACGGATTTCGCGTGCCATTGCCAAAAGCCTGGCCTCGCAGCGGAGATTGTGCCCTGCATCAATAAAGCCTGTGATATCACGGACCGACGAGGTATGAGAAGCCACATTCCCTTTCGTATGACCCGGTCTAACTAGGCCCTATAGCCGTATCCAGCGTCGTTGAATCCTTGTGTTCCGGTGTTGGCCATCCGGTCTCTATCCCCGCGGTGGACACATCGATTCCCACAACGACTGCCATAGGAGCTATCCCAACCACAGCGAGGAGCTCCAATTCTACCACGGTCAGTGGTTTCGGGTCAAGCTCCAAGACTTCGTCCACGATCAACACAGCTTCGCCTCAGAGCACCTCCCAGTTCAACGGTGCCTCCGGTATTGCACCCGGGGCGGTTCAGATGATTGGTAGTACTATCCTGTTAGCCAGCATGATCTTTTTTGTTTGAAGATTTGTGTGGAGAGACAACAGAATGGTTTTTTGTCTGCTGTCTGCTAAACTTAATTTCGCGCTGGTACCTCCTTCCATTTTCATTTGCTCTACCAAGCCATCTCAGGCTTGACTCATTTTAATACCTTTACTATTCTAGAATAGAGTTTTCAAACATCGAATGGTGGGAGTTTGAATTCCAAGGCGCATTTCTTCAATAGATATATTCATAGTCTCAAGAGAGACTCCCGTCTCCAGGTTTCGGGTGACTATATAGAAAATACCAACCAGGATCCCACTATGCCAGCCTCCTACAACCGAGTGTGGGGAAAATTGGATGCAAGGTCGGCAACAGCGAACTAGAAAAAATGGAAAGAAAAAAAGGAAGGAAAGGGGAAATAAGTCCTCCGTCCGAAGCCACTAGATTAGTGTCGTGCGTGGAGAAACCACGCATGGCATTTAACTTCATTGCGATTGTGTCCCATGATGACAGCTCATTTCCCCGAGAGGTCTAAGCTGGCTAGATGCGACGAAATCAGCTCCTTCCAACAGATATCTAGTCGAAATAAGATCGAACGGCCAGAAGGGCGTTCTGGCAGTGAGACTTAAAAACCTCAATTGGCCCATCCCATACCCCGTAAGCCCTAATCAATTAGACTTTGAGACATATGCTAAAAACTCATGGGATACGCTCAGGTCCGGGGGTTTGAGAACTTGGAGACCTCGGTCGATGAATCTCTTGGAGAATTTGGTAGCAAAACATGTGAAAATATGAACAACAATTTTTTAGCATGCCAACTCTTTCCACGGCGAGAAATTAATTATGCGGCAAAGTGCGCTAGACAACGCCACCATAGCCACCTAGCCCACCGACCAATGATTTACGCAAGAGAAAGCTAGGAAGGGAGGACGAGAAAGGGGGGTTGGAGAAGATTTTTGGAACAGTACGGACCTTGAAAGGGTTCCTTGTCTTCGTTTTCTTCGTTCTGTAATTTTTAGTATGTACAGGACCATTAATTAAATTCTTCCCTGCCCGAACGCGCCTGCGTACTACGCACTTTAGGCCCATTGAGAACAAAACATGCAAGCCCGCATAAATGTTACAGTATTAGTGAATTAAATCAAAATCCTGCGCATGTACCCAGCTCTGCTAGAAGGTCCCCCGCCGTGACGTCGATACCGCCAGCGTCTGAATCCTCCCTGCCAAAAGCTAAGAACAGTGTATCATCAATGAACCCATGGTCCTTTTGGCCATGGCTTTTCCAACTGATGCTAGTCATGTAGAGCATCTCGGAGGTATCTTCCAGTAATCCTGTGGAAGAATCTTCATCTGACTTCTCTGCTCTAATGCTGCGACCAAAGATCCAGGTTGGTTTTGACGAGATCGCATAGATCTCAAATGGCATCGAACGCCGCATCAGCACCACATAGGGCTCATATACGGGGTGAAGACCGTGTAAAGTCTTTTGTTGGATGGTGAAGAGCACAAAGGTGTTGGTCGCATCAGGTTGGCAAAATTGGTCAGATCGTGCACATAGAGTGATAGCTAGCGAGTTTGTCGCTTGATGAATCTTTCCCGTCTCAGGCAAGAATCTCTTGAGACATTCTTGGTCAGAAGCAGAGGTCGTCAGCGCCAAGTTTGGTCCAACAGATCCGTCTAGCTCGAGTTTCGAAAACACACGTGCCGGTGCAATTTCATGGTGTAGGAACATTTGTCCCGAATCATCCCAGAAGAGAAACCAATTCTTCTCAACAGCATTCCATGGCATTGGACGTTGAAGCTCACGATACTGCCGGAATTCGTGCTCATTTATGGTGTCTATCCCCCAATCCACCAAGATTCGAAAGTCAGATATCCATTGTCCGAAGCATGTAAAGAACGAATTGGAGCCGTAAATGGTGTACGGGATCTCGGGCCCGTAGAAGACCCTCGCATCATGAGGCCCAACGCTGAGACTAAAGTACGAAATGTCGCCGAGACACTTGCTGGAGTCACCAAAGGTCGCTGGGACGGGCAATTGCAGTGGTGGCTCCAGACAGCTCAAGACTCTCTTGTCGTCCGAAAATGCGGCATTGCAGACGAGTTCAGCGAACCAGACTGAGGCAGTTCGAGCAGAAGGAGGCTTGTGAAGTTGTGCAGTGATGATCCAGGTGTCAAGCAGCTCGGGGTGGGGGATTATACTGGGATTCAAGACGGATCTTCTTCCGAAGTCGATCCTAAAATACTTTCGATCGGGATGCGATACCGAGTATATTACGTGGTGTGTCCGAAACATATCTTTGTCGGATTGTCCGGCATCAATGTGTGATTGTCTATATGGACCACCCGAGGAATAGTCCGTAAATAGAAATCCCGATTGCAAGCCGAGATGGTTGGATTTAAATTTGGCGACGAGGATCACCGCGGACAATAGCCCTGCAATAAGTATCAGGTGTGTGGCTATTTTTTTGGCCATGTTCAGTTTGACGAGTGTAGACGGGATGTAACAGGAAGAGTTTATAAGTCTTATTTCAGAGAAAGCCTTTGCCGAGATTGGTTGTTGACACTGACTAAAATGGGGGGCTTTGACTGACACAGGCAGTGGCTGAATTGAGGGGTTATAGTTTGTTTGTTACTATGGCGATTAGGGCCATCATCCACTACTCTTAACAATTTTTACCACCATGATCACGAAACATGGCTTAGTGACCCGGGTATCTTTGCAAACTATAGGAAAACTGCTTCCAGCAGAGAATTTTTAATATTGCAAATAGAACTGCCAAATCTAAGGTGAATCTCGCGATGCCATTACAGGAATTTTATGATCCACTGGTATCCTGAGCTCCGGGCTCCGGGCTAGCAGTAACTTTCGTTTCCGGTTGCAAGACTCTTATTATACAGCAATTTATCATTTAGAGGAACGCTTTGCATTAGATACTCAAAAACAAACCAGGCAGTCAGGGTTTGTCAATCAGCGCCCTTTGGTAGATCCACTGAGAGAACTTCACCGCCGGCTCATCAACTAGTCTAGTCGTGACCTCTGCCAGCCAGATAGTCAAGGGCAACAGAACCAGATTCGCGACGAGAAAGTTGACTTCAAGCCCAAGAGGACCAACGTTAGGCAAGGGGAGGCGATTAATCCACCAGGGACAATTCTCATAGTGTGAATCGCGTACGAAACCCACTGCAGCATAGATCCTGTCACCCAAAGTCCACAGAACCGGTCCATGAACCAGATAGAATGCAAACGAAATACGGCCCAAGTACTGGTTGAATGGGGCGTTAAAGAATGTCTTGAGCCACTGAAGGTGAGATGTGCATGCGACGAGAAAGACAGCGGCCCAGAACAGGTAGAACCACTTGTAATCGAACACTGCCTGTGGTTTTAGAAAGGATAAGAAGTACCACCCTGGTGAGTCACGTAATTGTTGCAAATTGTCCGTATGTGAGGGGACCCCTCCAAGATAAAGGCTTGCATAGAAGAGAACAGTCATGATGGCTGTCTTAAAGGGACCCAGTCTGAGAAAGAAGCGGGGCAAGTCATTTCGCATGGCGAGGAGGTCGAGATCTTTTAGAAGCATGCCGGCAATAAACATAGCATAGTGTGATCCATCCGCAACGTACAAAAAGTACACAACCAACGCGACTTCGCCTAGGAGCCGGGCATCGCGGCGAAATCTTGAAAAGGCGAGAACGGCGGTGTAGACAGCCAGAGAGCCTCGATGTTCGACGGGTATAGACCAAGCATGGAAATTGTATGTGAACCAGGGCTCGCCGCCTGTTCGGAGAGGGAAACTGAAATTCTTAAACTCGGCGTACCAATTCCATAGCTCCGCGCGGTAGCTTCCTTGAAGCTCTGGGACAGCGGTGATCTTAAACAAGTGCAAAAATGTAATGTAGCATAATGTTGTGCAAATGACAGGAATATATAGACGAAACCATCGGCGAAATACGGCTGAGGAAAGGCATTTACCTAGTCCAACATAATCGCCATCCTGGATGCTTACCAGTGGCCTCATTGAAAGAACGTACCCAGAGAGCACGAAAAAGACGCTGACGGCAAAATGCCCCCCGGAAAACAATGTTCGAATACCAGGAAGACATGCGAAATAATACTTGCTGTCGTAACCGTAGGCCAGCTCGAAGGCATTTCCCACCCCTCCGCCATCGTGGGCCCAAAGTTGATGATGTCCCCAGTAGACTAGTAGAGCCGCAAAGCCTCGCAATCCATCTAGGTATGCGGTGGGCTTGCTAAGTAACCTTTGCTTTTCATTCGCGTTTTTGTCGCTATTTGTCCGTCCAGTAAAGAGTATGGGTAGGAAGGGAACCATGCAAGAGGAGAGTGACATCCCATGCCGAGAGCGTGTCATATGGGCAAACTGTGGTTTCCACTGTCCATCCTCGAGGGCTCGCTCTGGGCTTGACTTTAACAACTGAGGTGAAGAGTTCTCGATTGAGGGGTGTAGCATAGGCATTGGGCGAGTGGATTAAAGTTAAGAGAGTCTTTTGAAAATTTGAAGAAAAGATCAATAGAAACCCAAATTTACGGCTTGAGAATTACACAGCTCTCAGTACAACTCTGTAACACGTGAATCCAGTGCATACAGTGAGTAGTCCTTGTCAGCGGGTGAGCCCGTGCCGAGGCTCATAAAGACCTGCTGCTAGATTGGATTTCATATTAATTAAAGTCGGATCCCCGCGGCCCTCGTCCCTTCCCCCACAAGTTAGGGCCTGAACGCAGAATTCAGGGGTATGACCCGATGTGACTAACGCCATGCAGCCACGTAACAAGGCTTGTTGGGGTCGCATGTGAGGATAAAACCTACGGAAGCCTAAATGGCGTTTTGAACTAAATCCATAATTGACTGCCCCCACCAGGTCTCTAATGGCTGAAGGTGTTTTACTGCTCTAGGAATGATCCAATCAGTTAAGCTTCAACCCTTGACCATTTCCGTGCCAGCAACAGGTACTATTGCGAAGGTGATAGGGAGTAACGGGACCCGAGGCAATGCATTGTAGACTTAATGAATACCACATGTTAATTACGATGACATGTACTGTATGTAATCTACTTCTCAGTGAAATAAGGCCCTGCCTTCCTGTACCAACAATCTTTCTCCTTTCTCGACTTCGATGCTTGTCCCAGACAGGAGGCCACTGAATTAAATCCCATCACAGGCCCAGTCATGCTGGAGAAGAATTTCGTGTCGCCCAGTCTCTTTCCGAAGAAGGCACGCAGAGTCACACATGGGGGCCTAGTGGCTTTGTGTCTGTTCATCTACTTCTGTGTCACCAGAACGTCGCACAAATCTGGCGAGAATAAATCGTACTCTACTCAGCTGACGAGCAATATTGGCGAACAATTTCCCAGGAAAATCTGGCAGATCTGGAAGGTGAATCCATTGGAATTCGACGAGAGTGATATCGGGGTAGCGCGCAGCTGGATATCTAAAAACCCGGGCTATAGGTACGAGGTTCTGACCGACCAGAATGACCTCGGCTATGTCGAAACAAACTTCGGACCCCTTGGGCTGAATCGACCAGATATCGTTGAAACATACCGATCTTTAACGGCTCCAATCATCAAGGCCGACCTACTTCGGTATCTTGTTTTGTACATGGAGGGAGTTGTCTATGCTGATATAGACGTGGAGGCATTGAGACCAGTTGAGCGATTCATCCCAAGCGGCCACGATGAAAGCGAGATCGACATGGTCATTGGCGTCGAAATCGATGAGCCACATTTCCGCGATCATCCTATACTAGGTCAAAAATCTCAATCCTTCTGTCAATGGACATTCATGTGCAAGCCTCGACAGCCCGTGATGATGCGACTAGTAGAGAATATCCTCCACTGGCTCAACCAGCTCTCCATCAAGCAAGGGAGGCCAATCTCAGAGCTTCAGCTGGACTTCGATGATGTGATCACAGGAACCGGGCCTTCTGCCTTTACAGGCGCAATACTATCTGAAATGAGCCGTGCAACGGGCAAGGATGTCACATGGAGTATGTTCCATGACATACCAGAGTCCAAAGTTGTCGGGGGGTTTCTGGTTCTCACGGTTGAAGCGTTCGCCGCTGGGCAAGGCCATTCGGACTCGGGCACCCATAATTCGCGCACGGCGTTGGTCAAGCACCATTACCATGCATCTGCGTGGCCAAACCGTCACCCACGATTCTATCACCCGATCTTTGGAGAGGTCGAGAGGTGCAATTGGAATGTGGACTGTGTGAGGAAGTGGGACGAAGAAGCAAGTGCTTTTGCTGCTCTGCCTCAGGAAGAGCAGGAACGGCAGATTGCCACATTCCAGGCAATAGGGGAAGCACTAAAAAATATGGAACCACCCCCTGAGTAGGGAATGTTTTGATTTTTCTTTTCTGACAATGTGATTATGTGTTCTAGATATAAGCGGTACGCCCTCGCAGAACCCTCACTAGAGCCTGTTGTAATATGAGGCTGGTGCAGATCAGGAATCAAGCCGCCCTAGCTGAATTAATTCCTGCATTATCTATACAAAGATCCAAGTTGATTGAAAATCAACTTGATCTTCTCATTGTATATATAGCCTCGGTTATTCCCTCTGTTATAAGAACAATCAATCTTCCTTTGACATACAACAGGTTATGAGCCCGGCAGCAATCTCGAGCATCATGGTGAGAGCTGAGCGGAAACAGGCAGGGTGAGGGAAGTGCAAGAATGAGCATCGGCGTAGGGAAGCCAAACGCTGTGAAAGCGGTGGGTTCGACGGTATCTGCCCTTACGACTATCCGCTACGCTAGAGACGATAGATTAGCTTAGCTAGTTAATATCGAGCTAAATAAACTAGCTCTACTAGTTGTTACTATTATAAGGAACAATTCTTAACGAGATAGTTTATAACCTATGTACTTGATTTCCTCTGACATCTTGGCGTTCCCTTTCCGCTTTTTGCTCACTGAGTACACTGAGCACGCCCCGGGCTTCCAGCTCAGCGGGACCCGTGAAAATTGTCTAACTGTCAACTGGCGGCCATTCTGGCTTAGTAACCATTGGGGCCCCCGGTCTTTTGACTACGGTCTATGTAGGTCACAAGTATTTTGATCTAGATCTCAAGTCGCACCGTATTTTCGCCCACTTAAGCAACTCTTCTTTCTGTTGCCTGCAATTATTGAATCGAGCTCATTGAAGTGTATTTAAGAGTAACTTCACTTCAATAGTTGTTCATGTTTAATCAGAACCAGATTATTACGATTTGCCAATGGGGGTATTCAAGTGAGGCAGGAACAATCTCGAGGCTTGCCCAGCGGGTCCAGGGAATTATAGAAGCCAGGCCATGTGCTGCGCAGTAGGTCTTTGTTTGATCCAAGTATGTGATGCAGAACTTCAAAGCTAAAGTCAGTTACCTGCTTTGATACTGGAAATGAGGCGTGCAGAGATGCCTTATCTATATTCTTACCCTTTTGGTCGCTAGGTCCGTCCCCTTCCGTATCGTTTTGGTTAATCCTGAAGTGACGTTTGATCTTCGGTCGATGCCAGCCGATGACTTTTTGCCCTTTTCTTTGTTTTCATTTTTGCGGAATTTCAAATTGTATGCTTTGCTCTGGCACTTGGCTTGGACATTTGATTATCTTTATAACATGATCAGTGTTGTTTCGAGGAGCTTTGTTTGAGAAGATTATCACGTTTGTTGACCCACGTCCGGACGTGACTTGCTTCCCTCCTCAATCCGCTGGGTATGTAGTCACTTCCACTTGCGGGTGAGCATGTGATTTTAGAAAAAGGCTACCAGGGATATCCAGTGGCCTTATATTCTTAGCACACTTTGGAAGAAACTAAAGAGGGAAGCGGATGGATGCATCGGCATCAGATACCCAAGTTGAATTATCAAACACTTTTCTGGAACTTAGCAGTAAGTATCCCCTTCCCCCTTTTCTCCCTGTACCGATATACCTATAAATTGGAAAAGACTCTCGGGATCATTGCCCATATGTCACGGTTTAGCGCCTTCACCGATACTTTGCTTCCAATCAGGCGGCTTCGACTTGAGTATCGATAAAAGAGGCTGACATGCCACACCGGATATTTTATACTCAAGTAAATTCTTTTTCTAGTCTTTACTTGGCTAATTCGGATCTTCACTCCCATGTCAGACAATATCCTCGCCAATAATACAAAACGCTCATCACATCCAACCTTGGAAGTATCTCGGGTTCTTCATCCATATCAGGAAAGAAAATGCGGTCAAGGTCACACTGTCACAGACCTCTGGAAATTGTATCAGCTGATGCAGAAGGCGAATTCAAAATCCTCCGACATCACAAATCAGTAGTTCTTAGCTTGCCTTGGCCAGTAGAATAACCCAGAGAGCCAGACAGGACTAAAGACGGGGAGATACCTAACATAGAACTCCGTCATACATCGGCTTGAATCAACACTGGAAATAGATGAGTCTCGGAAAGCAGTGCCGTTAACTGTTACACACGCGAATATACAACACCCAACATGTCTTATAGAGAATCAATACTTGAAATACTACGATCCACAAACTGCAAAACATTCAGACGAACCCTTAACGGGCTTCAGTCCCAGAACAATACAATTCGCAATCTAATAAATGCAAAACCAGCAAAAGCGCAAAGAACAGAAACCCCCCAGAAATGAAGAGAGAGGAAAAGAAAAAGATCTAAACCCCCCGTTCCTGACACCACCGCTCAACCTCCTTAGCCAACTTCTCCCGCTGATCCCGAACAAGCTCCATCATAGGCTCAACCTGCTTCCGATGCGAAGCAATCAAATCCTGCCCACCATTCGCAACTACAGTAACACCCTCCTTAGGCGCGAGGTGGGTGTCGTAGATCTTGACCATGAGATCCATCACAGCCGAGAGTTGGTTTGGAAGCCACTGTTACAGATGAATTAGCCAGGAGTCCAGACCAGACGTATAGTATAAGGTATGCAATAATCTCTTGCATTCCCTTCCACTGGTAGGGCGGTATACTCACAGTAACGATAGGACTACCACCGGTAGCAGTAGGATGCGGCGTGCGACGAATGATGTACTCACGCGCAAAGAGCCAATGTCTCCAGCGGAAACTGCGGACATGGTTCAGCGTGCGAAGAAATAGCACGGCCGTCTCGGAATCCTGCACTGCATAATCCTGGACACCGATTTCTTCGGATTTCTCACGGATGTAGGTGAGGAATTCGCGGTGGGGAAGGGGGCGATAGGCGCGGAATTCGTGGAGGATTTTTGTTAGGGGGGTTTGGGGCATGGGGATTTGGCAGAGGTGGTCCAATAGGGGGATCTTTAGGTTGGTTGATGTTAGTTGAAGGCATTGGATTGGGGTTTGGGGAGGTGAAGTACTTACGATGCTGTCGTTGGCGCCGCTTTCGCCGCGGAAGAAGAGGGGCTTGTTGTCTTCGCAGCCTTCGTAGATCACACCGTTGGGGAACATTGATTGATTGGTGATTCCGAAGATGAAGACGCGGAAGGAGAGGTACTCAGATGGTTTGGAGTTTCCCCACATGTCTACGTTATGTGAGTTTGTTTATTTGTGGAGAAGGGGGATTGATAAAATACCTTCCATGGAAGTCTCGATCTTCTCCATTGACTTCAGGATCTCTCGGAATCCGTCGTTGATCTCCTGGCGAGAGCCGTGCTGCTCAAGGGTGTCGACGACCTTGAGAGCTCCGGCAATCAGGGGACCGGTCTCCTTGACCATATCCACGTGAGTGAGGATGAAGCCTGCCTCAGAGCTCTTGGGGTCAAGACCTCTCTCGAAAGAGCGGATAAGACGGAGGTTGGAGTACTCGCTCAGCCCCTTGGCAGGGTCGGCGACGGTGTAGTTGAATAGAGCATAAGAGGCGGCATAGGACATGAAAGGTGGCAGGTCCAGACTGGGATATGGTTAGACAATGTCATAATATAATGGAAGTATGTAAATGGACCGGGAGGATAGAAAGGTAAGATGAAATAAAATGAACTTACAGCTCAGCGCAGCGATACATGGGACGAGCAACGGCCATAGGCAAAACATCACGGCCAAGACCGTAACCACCCTCGGGGTCCTTGTTCCAGTGCTCCCAGCAAGGCTCAAGGAGGTAAGACGAGGCCAGGAAGGTATAATCACGGAAGACCGCAGCAACAGTGAAACGATCTGGCGAGCCATCAGGGAGGACAAGCTTCTCAACCTCATCAGTTAGGTCAGTGAGCTCGGCCTTGACAGCAGGGCCAAGCTCGTAGGTAGCCAGCAGACCGGGCTTGCCATCAAGTCTGACGACAGGGAGACGGTTGACGAGGGACAGCAAGGCGCTGAATGCCTCTGGAAGCTCTGTAGGGGCAGTCTCATAGGGCAGGAAGCCTGTCTTGGTGGTGATGGTGAAGGGATCCAAGGAATGGGAGATGCTTGAAGGGTCATCATGGATGTGAGGGAACCGCTTCAGGGTAGCTGGGGAGGGGTAGGGCACTTGAGTACGAGTCATAATGGGAGAAGAACAGTAGTCAAGGTAAGAGACAAGGTGTCTATGGGTGATTGGTGATAGACAGTGAGGTAGGGCAGATGTGTGAGGGTTGATGTAGGTCAAAGACCAAGTCAGGAACCAGGGAAGTAATAAAAATGAGTAAAAAAGGAGGAAAGAGAAGTCAGAAGACCTTTGAGGATGATAAAGAGAACAGAAACTCAAGGATTTGGGCGGGAGAGGAGCAGATTCTTATAATACTTTGAGGCCGGTATCAATTCCGGCCTCAAGTCCACCATTACGAAAGAGATTAAGAATAGCGTGGGACTGATGACATCTCCTGCTGCATGATGCAAATGGGTTCCATCTATCATGAAGAATACTCAAGGCACTTTATATGGACATTTTTGTCCAAAACAAGACATTTCGACTTTCTTCTGTCTATACAAATGAACTATACAACTGCCCAGTCAGAGAGGGCTGGGGATGGTCACGGGGATGCGCTAGGCCCGATATAGTAGAAGCTGTAAAGGCACTTTGTCTGCCTCATCTTGGGGTTGGCTGGATATTATGATAGCGAATGTCCAGTCAGGTGTTTAAAATTGCTATAGTGAAAATTGACCACTTATTGGGGACTTATTACGGATAATTGTCTGATGAAAGCTCTACAAGTCATGATGTATGCTCTATATGTCATGCCGTGCCAAGGCCCGATCGTAAAATCCTATTTTCTGATTGGACGATAACTCAAGATTAGACTTCCCTAGCGTTCGGAGGCCGGAATGGTACCGGCCTCCGATTATAGCCGGCCACGTTTTAGTCCAAGTCACAGTTAACTTGTGAGGCTTTATACAGGCCGTCAACACTTTAAACAGGATATGAACCAACGAACAGACTTGGACAGCTCATTGCTGCCCACCAGGTATACGGTCAATCGCTTTATTACCCTCATGTCCATAATGCTCGCAATAAAACATAGCAAAAAGATAATGACCCGAGAGAATAAAAATAAATTAAAAAAAGGGAAGACAAAAAAGAAATGTGCATCATCCGTGAATCGAACACGGGCCTCGTCGATGGCAACGACGAATTCTACCACTAGACCAATGATGCTAGTTCATGCATGGAGGGCCCACTATTGACAATATGAACCAAACCAACTTCAAATATCTCATTTTTTAAACATTATCGTATTTCAAAAGTTCAAATGCTGTAACAGATCTAACATTCCATTTAAATGCTATGTCACATCAGGTGACTTACGAGGTTGCTTTCTAATCTACATGTGACGCTGGATATAATTGGTAGGGACGTGTTGGTCTTTATGCGTGGTATTGTATATTTTGGCGTGTCGTTAGGGCAACTTTCGCTTGATTAGGCTATGGGCAATGTGAACATTCACCGCTACCTCATATCCAGGTTCATGTACTAAGGAAGTATGCACCCATTTATCTTGCGCCACCGTGCTATATCATATTATCTGATCGGGAAGTAAGCGGTCGATACTTGGTGCTGTGTATATATATGTGAGGTCAGTAAGGTTACAGCTCGTCTTTTTGCTCCCATTTAGAGTCACGCATATCACATACGGACGGTAAATATCGTATTATCGTGTGTATGGTTTGTCCCACGATCCTCTTCAATAGGGTTGGCAACACATCCATCTCCTCTCGTCGGAATTACCTCTTCTCTATCATCATCGCAGTTCCCATCCAGCAGAACCAAGATGGAGACCCCTACCACCACCCCACACTGGTGCATGGAGTGTTTCCAGAAGGCCTTTGATGCATACATTTATGATCAGACATAACTTTGGACTAACCCATGTCGGCCAAGCCATACTAGACGCACAGGGATCTCACGGCCCAATAGATCTTCAGCTACCCCTCAATAGAATAGTTATCTATCACCTCCGACTCCAACCTTTGATCTATCTTCTATTCAAATTGTCATGGCGACTCAAACATTCGACTATATTGTCGTGGGCGGGGGAACAGCAGGTTGCGTAGTAGCTTCCCGTCTTAAAGAAAAGAATCCCACGCTCTCCATCGTGATCGTCGAAGCCGGCCCCGATGTTAGCAAGCACCCCCTTGTATCAGATGCGGCGGACTACCCCCAGCTCCTCGGCTCTGAGCTCGATTGGAACTATACCACAGTACCGCAGAAACATTTGGATGGGCGCTCTGTCTCTAACCATGCGGGGAGGGCACTTGGAGGTAGTAGTGTGACTAACGCCGGTGAGTTTTGGAAAGTTGTTCTATGCAAAAGACCTGTCACCTGATATGAGATATTTAATAGGAGGTTGGTTCCGAGGCGAGAAAGCAAACTATGATCTTTGGGGAGAGACGGTCGGCGACTCGCGTTGGAGCTATAGTGGCTTCTTGCCCTATTTCCGCAAGGTTGAGTCGCATTTTGATCCAAACGGCGATAGGCTACAGCATGGCTTTAATGGCCCTATGAAAGCGGAGTCTGTTACATTTACGGGTCGCAACTACCCTCTGCGTCAGTCGGTGAAGGATGCGTGGGCTGCTGTTGGTGTGCCTTTAGTCCCAGACTTGAATTCTGGTAATCCCATCGGATTGGCGGAGGTCGTTGAGAACAAAGTCAAGGGTATGCGGCAAACTGCTGCCTCTGTGTACCCACTCAATGTCACTATCTTGACGGATACTATGGTCAAAAGAGTGGTTTTCGAAGAGCGCAATGGGAGAAAGAGAGCCATTGGCGTGGAGACCGTGGGCGAGGAAACCCGTGTGATTTCTGCAAAGCGCGAAGTCATCATCTCGACTGGTACATACCGGACGCCCCAAGTCCTGAAGCTTTCTGGCATCGGACCACCCGAGGAACTGCAACGCCATGGCGTGGACTTGGTACTTGATTCACCGGACGTCGGCCGCCATTTACAAGACCATCCCGGTGTATTCCAGTGGTGGAAGTTGAAACACCCCGAACAAGGACTCGCAGTTGGATCACCGGCATTCAGTGATCCTTTGTTTTTCCGAGGTCAACCAATCGACTTTGCAGCAACACAGCCCGTCCCTCTGGACGGATTACGCGCTGCATTAATTCGAGATAATCCCAATTGCAACCCGGATGAACATCCACTTATCTCACAGAAAGGGCATCTGGAGATGCTAGTTTTCTATGCAGGAGGAAATGACGCTAACCCAACGATCGAAATGGACGGGACTCACATCGCCACGATCGTGGTTGGTATGCTTCCAACTTCGCGCGGGAGCATTACCCTCCAAGATAGCAATCCAAACTCTACGCCGCTTATCGACCCTAACTATCTCGCCACCGAGGCTGATCGGTATATGATGCGTGCGGGTATTCGGAAAATCCGCGAAATGGTCCGTGATACACCAGCCGGGCGGGCAATGATTGACGATGAAACGGTCGAAGACGGGGCCACGCCCGTTCAAGTGGATACCAGTGATGCAGAGATCGACAGTCTGGTCCGACGTCGAGCTATGTGAGTATATGAAGATATAATAGCCGTTGACTGCATGCTGATATCTCGTTCTAGGACTATGTTCCACCCCGCAGGAAGCGCCTCTATGGGCAAGGTGGTCGACAATCAGCTCCGAGTTCGAGGTGTGGATGGTTTGCGCATTGTTGATGCAAGTGTCATTCCTGTGCCACTGACTGCACACATTCAGATGTGTGTTTATGCGCTAGCAGAGCAAGCTGCAGATATCATCGGTGATAGTGTGAGGTCTGCGCATAAGCTATGACGATAGACACGCCAAGTATATATGAATTGACTCTTTTGAGATATTAGATATTCGTAAGTTGCACTGCACAGGTATTAAACAAAGAGAGGCTAGTAGCAAGTAACAAACAGAAAACAGAGAAAGACAAAGGTGGAAGGCGAACTATACCAATGCAAACAACACAAACACCTATCAGTATCGCCATTTTCCCCGCGCTACTGCGCGTCAAAGAAGAAAAAGAACAGAAAACATTTATACCAGGCCATTCCTCCCTGTATAATTGCTCAGCCAGTACTACAAGCTATTGCAATCTTTACCCTCTTGTCGATTTATTCTAGACAGACGTGGCACGCAGGTTTACCAGCAAAATGGGCAACGACGAATCTGCGCTGCCAGCCGGCATCGTGACCCTGCTGGACACCGACCTGTACAAGCTGACGATGCAATGTGCTGTTCTCAAGTACTTCCCAGATGTGTGTAAGTACTCCCGCTACGAGCTGGGAGATATACAAACTAACAGACTCGCAGCGGTGACCTACGGATACACAAATCGGACCCCGCACATGAAACTGCGCCGTGGGGCATACAAATGGCTCTTGGAGCAAATGGACAGTAAGCAATACTTACCACCAAGCTTAAACATGTACTCACACCTACGCGCTCAGAATTGGCCAATGTCCGCGTGACCGCCGAAGAACGCGAATTCCTCCGCCAAAAGTGCCCCTACCTAAACGACGCGTACATCACCTTCCTCGAAACCTTCCACCTCAAACCCGCCGAACAAATCGATATCAAGTTCACCCCGACACAAGATACAGGCAGCGATGACGACGAGGGCGATGTCGAGTACATCATCAAGGGATTGTGGCTGGACACGATCCTGTACGAGATCCCTCTGCTTGCGCTGACCAGCCAGGCCTACTTCATGTTCAGTGATAAGGACTGGAGTTACGAGAATCAAGAAGAGAAGGCATACCGTAAGGGCTGCACGCTGCTGGAGAATGGCTGCATATTCTCTGAGTTCGGGTCTCGCCGTCGACGCGATCATCATACCCAGGACCTTGTTATGAAGGGTCTTACCCGTGCTGCGGAAGAGGGGAAGCGGCAGGGGTGGGCTGGTGTTTTGTCTGGAACGAGCAATGTTCATTTTGCTATGAAATATGGTGTTCCTGCTGTTGGGACGGTGGCGCATGAATGGTACATGGCCATTGCGGCTATTACGGATGACTATGAGAATGCCAATGAGTTGGCATTGAAGTACTGGCTTGGTTGTTTTGGAGAGGGCGTATGTATTCTTGCTGTCTCAATGTCTAATGTGTTATATACTAACTGGAACACCAGGTTCTTGGTATCGCCCTTACCGACACATTCGGTACACCGGCTTTCTTGGATGCTTTCAAAAAGCCAATCTCATTACCGGATCAGCAGCCTGATCCATCCGCTAAGACTTATGCTCAAGTTTACACTGGTGTCCGCCAGGACTCCGGTGACCCAACATACTTTGTCAAGATGGCCCGGGACTTCTATGATGACCAGGGTATCACCGATACAAAGATTGTCGTGTTCTCAGATTCTTTGGATATCGAGCACTGCCTTGAGTACAAGACCATCGCCGAAGAGGCAGGCTTCAAGCCTACATTCGGTGTTGGAACATTCTTCACCAGTAAGTCTGATTTTCACAGGTTCATTGACCAATGCTAACCCATACAGATGATTACGTCAATAAATCGACTGGCGAAAAGTCCAAACCCCTCAACATTGTTATCAAGATTGCAACTGCGAATGGAAGCCCGGCCGTCAAGCTCAGTGACAATATGGGTAAGAATACGGGCGACCAGGACAAGGTCCGGGAAGTCAAGAAGAAGCTGGGCTACGTCGAGCACTCCTGGGAAGAAGGCGATGAAAGCAATCGCTGGAAGAAACAGGCATGAGCAATCCAGTCCGACCACACAAATCTCATAGAACGGGCAGGTTTACTAGAGCTCATTTCCCCTCAGCATCATGCGATACTCCATAGAGAATAAGAATACATGGTATCGTCGAAGAATCCTAGTACTACACACCAAACGCCTTTGCTCATAGTGCACATAACAATGCAAACAATTCACAGAGTCATCCAAGTGCTTCAAAGGAAAAATCCATCTTCCAGTTTCTGGGTCACGCCACCAGCCCACGAAGCAGACTGCATCTGAAAAATATCCTCGCCAACCTCATCAACATAGCTATAAAGGCCTCTCCAGCATTTCTCGATTATATGGCTACAAACATAATCATCTCTCGGAAACTGAGCATTGCGAAACCGGTGTTGGATCTCCAGTTCATGTTGATGAGAGTCTAACTCCGGAAACACCTCAGCCCCGTAATGATATGATACATCGCCGTGCCAACAGCGAATATGTCAGTCCGTTCCTCTGCATGATTGGGGTATGGTCGGGGCATGCTGGATTTCGAGCCTTCACGGCTTAGACCGTCCAGCATGTATTCCCCAGCGCTGTTTTTCAGGACTCCCTGGAAATCGGAAAGGATGACGTTGAGGTTGATATCCAGCAGAATATTCGAGACGTCGATATTGCAGTGGATGATGTTCTTGGAGTGGACGAATGATACTGCTGCGACGAGTTGCTGGCACCAGTCTAGCCGGATCTCGAGGCTGATGTCTGGATAGCGGATGAGGTATTCGCTCATGTTGCCGTTGGGATAGTATTTCAGTATCAGGCCATCTTCGTTCAGACCTTCTGATTGAATTATGGAGGGATGGGGGCCTAGTTTCTGGAGGATGTCGAGGATTCGGGCTTCCACTTTGATGCTTGTTTGGTAGTCCCTGTCATTGGTATCATTGGCGTATTTGAGGACTTTTGTGCAGGGGGGTAGTGGGTTATTTGGTTCCCTGAGGAAGGGTGTTTCGCTGTAGAGTCCCACGATGCATCCGCGGGATGAGATTATTTGTCTCACGCCTGGAGGACGTCGGCCTGTAAGTTGTGGAAGGCTGCTGGAAGATCCCAGCTTTGGAATGGAGGGCATGTTGGGCTAGTGTGGTATTTGGATGGTCCGGAGGGATTGAAGGGAAAGACTCCAGGGTGTCGTCAAGTCAAAACATATAGGAAGAAAGCATAAGACGAGCTAAAGAGAGTATTGGATGGAGAACGAAGTGAAGTGAGAACAAAGTCACGTAAAGAAGCAGCGTCCCCGAGGGCAGCCCGCGATATAGAGTGCCTTCCCTGTATATCCCGCAAACTGAATGATGTGCAAACTACCCAAATGGGTTGAGATTACATTGTATTTTGAGGTGTACGTCTGATGGCCTCGTCAGTTGTAATGGCGGAAGGTCTCAACTGGTAAGGCTGATATCACAGCTCACCGGGAAGAAAAAGCCAAAAGAACCCCAGAGTTTATTGAATTTCACCTACCACGGAATGGAGCAAAAATATAGAGAATCTTATTTCAAAGCATATATTTTGTGAAAGTAACATATACATATAGTACAAGATGGCAGCCTGCAGACAAAAGGGCCGCGAACAACAATCGATTCTCGTCCCTCG
>ERZ1673737.1879-NODE-1879-length-18903-cov-4.208829_pt1 | contig 18903 bp, 16 predicted proteins | sample MGYA00580211_ERZ1673737 | MGnify/ENA primary metagenome ERZ1673737 (study PRJEB41218, sample SAMN15661789) | gut metagenome | host: Homo sapiens | place: Canada: London | collected 2015-08-20/2019-03-30 | study: EMG produced TPA metagenomics assembly of... | reverse complement strand
AAAGTGAAGAGAGGCTGGACCGAATCCAGCGATGCCAAGCAGGAGAGACGGAAGAAAGAAAAGAAGAGCAAGAAGGACAAGGAGGAGAAATTACAACCCAAGTCCAAGTACACCGACAAGTCTGAATGCCTGTTCCGAGCAACTGTTCCACCCAACCGAGCATCCAATGCAGCTGCCGACGATAAGAAAGCCAAGAAGAAGAAATCCTCCAAAGAGACTGTTGTTCATGAGTTTGCGAAGACAGTGACCCAACCAAGCTTTTTGCGCACTGCGGAGGAAAGCACACCGCTCACAGCTACGTTTGAAGATGGCAAAGGCTGGGTGGATGCTGATGGTACTTTGAGAGAAACAGCCAACGACAAGATAAAGAAGGACAACTACCGGCCAGGGCAAGTCCCAGGGAGCAAGGAGAACCGCCGAGCTGTCAAGGACTCAGCCAGTGCCGACAAGAAAAAGCGTTCGCGGAAAGAGAAGACCCCCGAGGAATCCTCAGAGTCTGAAGATTATACCTCATCAAGCGGCTCATCTTTGGACGAGAGCAGTGACTTGGACAGCGAGGATGAATCGAGCTCCGAGGGCGCAGACGAGTCTGTCCAGGAAGAGGATACCAAACCGCAAGCCATCACAGAGAAAGAAAAGTCTCCAGAAGCCGCTGATTCCGAGGCGGAGATGCTGGAAAAATCGGACTCGGATGAGGTAGCCAGCGAGGCTGCGAAAGAAGTGGAACAGGATTCAACTGCAAAGGAAGTCCATCCACTGGAGGCTCTCTTCAAGCGGGCTCCCCCGACAGCAGCCGAGGCGCAACCAGCCCCGAAGGCAGATGCTGGATTCAGTTTCTTTGGTAACGACATCGAATCCGAAAATGAGTCTCAACCCGCTGAGCCCCAAACACCGTTCACGCCATTCACGAAGCACGATCTGCAAGACCGGCGCCAGCGCAGCGCAGCTCCTACTCCTGACACCACAGCTGCCACCAAGCAGATGAGATGGAACGAGGAGGACGATTCCGAGGATTCATCTATTGATAGCCCAGTGAAGCCTCGGATAGACGCTGGCGCAACCAAAGATGAGACCGAATTCACTAAGTGGTTCTGGGAGAATCGGGGTGACAACAACCGCGCCTGGAAGAAGAGAAGACGCGATGCTGCCAAGGAACAGAGACAGAGAGATAACCGCAAGAAGGGACTCAAGGGCAAGTCATGAAGTAAATGCCAATGAGAGGCCTGAGTTGGGTTGATCTGGTGTTCATACAGAACGAGACGCTGTCCTTAGCTCATCCTCTGATACATACAAGTAATTGAAACAACATTCTTGATCCTGCGATTCTAAATACCCAACTTAAACATAATAACTTCATAACTCTAATGTGACCTCGCCGTCCTTCGTAGGTCATGTGACCCTTCTGGCGTCGTCACCAACGCCTAGACCGAGCTTGTCGCATCTTCAACAGTTCTGCCAAGGATGTTTTCTGCTTGGTCTGCACAACGCAGCATACAGCTGCTGCTGTTGCTCTTTACATTTCTCGCCCTCACATCCCTAACAGTGGCATCCAGTAAGTGCCAGCTTGTGTTCCCTAGGCATCGAACTGCAATCCAAAACCAATGTCCCTTGATCGTCTCAGCTAACACTCTATGTTCCAGCACCAACATCCTTCTGCAAATGCACATGTTTCTCCAATAGCACTATTATTCCCCTGGACCCCGCCAAGTCGGAAACCTCCTCCGGTATCGACCACGTCCTCCACTTTTACGAGCGCAACTTTGCCAGCTCAGAACTCGAGCACACCGATGAATATAGCAAGCGAGCACAGACGTACCGGTCACTAAGCTGCAATGACTGCAATCGCAAGTTCTGCCTAGACTACGAGCTACCGACTTGCAAAGGCGCTAAGGAAGACGACGTGTTCACCACCTGCTTTCGTAAGTGATCGACCAAAGGAATCAGCGGTCAGAAATGAGAGAGGGGACATCGCGTGGTGTTGCAATATATGCTGACGCGCTCTGCGCTGTAGAACGGGACTCCCGAAAGGACGAGGCAGTGGTGTTTATCTTCATTTTCGCGACGGCCGGGCTACTTGCTTGGGCAGCCTGCAAGCCATGGATTGAGCGATACGTTGAGGTAGGTCCACGAGTTCAGTGATACAGAAATATCCCGACTAATTATAGGGCAGGCCGCACGAGAACGCAGGTCGTACATACCCGTTGCTGAGCCGGATCATTGACATGGAGCATGTACCTTATAAGTCTGTCAAAAGAGCTACAATAACACCCCATGTACAATATATAATGTACAATGTAAATCTGCATCAAGGGGTAAATGATGACATTAAGAACGTGAGATCTCCATAGATTGTGGCTGAGACTTAAGTCGATCAATGATATCAGGGCATAATGTGGAATGGATAAGCGATCAGGGGCAGTATTCGGACAAGAAACACTAGCAAGATCTATTGGATTTAACAAGTTAGCGCTCTCTTCCATTCTTAGGTTTAATTTGCGACTCATCCAATCGCCCCCACCTTCGAGGGTGTGTTGAAACAAGGTGTGTTCGTCCTATAGCATCAAGTTGGGCTACACCGTGCCTGTATCGCGGAATTTGGAGGGACGCGGTTGGAATGTAGCGAGAGAATCTCGGACTGGACCTAATGGATTCTGCAGAGCGTGATCGGTGTCGGTGCTACATATACACTCGCATTAATCTCAGACTAAACGCGAAATTTGTTGGATCGGAGTGGATTCAGGGAAAACCTGTTACCGCAAATTAAGATTGGTTTCTCACCTATCGCTTCTTCTCTCGTTTCCCTCCGTTTATTGTATTTATTATTTGCTCTTCTCTCTTTTTCTCTCTCTTCTATCTCAGACCCCATCGAGATCGGCCCGTGCTAATCAAACGGGGGCGTCGATAATCGCAATATCCACCAAATATCGATATATACAATTTTACAATTTTGAACTTATTTGATTGAACATGGCCATTTTCGATTCAGAGAAGCGCCCGCGGGGCCTGCGCGTCCCATCGCTCACAGCGATGAAGTCCAGCGCAGCGGCCAAGTCGCAATTCTCCTTCCACAGCAAGAAATCCACCGAGTCCGTTCCTGCCGACGATTCAACGCCCAAGTCAGCCCAGCCTATTCCTCCACCAGCCAAGCTGGCGCCTCCGCCGGACAAGGAATTGCCCTCTCCCCCGAAGCAAGTGTTGCAAGCCCCGAAAGTCAATCCATACTTCCCTCCAATCCCCTCACCCCGCGATGGTGTCCCAGATCGGCGCCCAATTGAGCGAGTCCCAGTGCCTGCCCCAACCTCAGCTCCAAGCCCAATCAGCCCAAGCCAACCTCGTACAACGGGCATGCGCTCGCAGCAGCCAAAGCCCCAGCCACAGCCACAGCTTCAACCAGATCAGAACTCTTTCCAGCAAGCACCAGCACCGGCACCAGTTCCGGCACCAGAACCTATACAAGCACAAGCACCACCAGTCACACTCTCGCCTCCGGAATCCCTCCCAGCACAAGAAGAAGCCACCTCCCCAGCTCTGGAAGACTTTATCCCAACCCCAGACAGCACAGAACCCCCGCTAGACGTGCCAGCCATGCCACAACGCGATCTGGCTCCATCGCCGTTCGTCCCGCCGGAGGTCGAGCCCGTGGCGCCGAAGCTGAACAAGGTGCATTTCCAATGCTTCCAGGAGCATCGCAACATGCCAGTCGCGCAGAACGTGTGGTGTCCCTTGCCATGCTTTGCGTGCCAAAAGTTCGACATTGAGATCCGACACCGCTGTGTGTTTTGTTGTCTACGCGTTTGTGAGGGGTGCTATCAGACGCTGCAGAAGTGCAAGAATCGGTCTTTGGAGGTGTTGCTTGAGCGTGTTGCTTGAGATGGGTGTATTTATTGGAATGCTTGGTTTGAGGGCGTTGAGTATATATTGCATGGTTCTCGCGTGAGGGAGTGAGGCTTCCGAGGTTCTATTGAGGCCATTAGTATAGTTCTTTTTTTTTGCTTTCTTTTCTTCTTTTCGGTTTTGTGTGCTTTTTTTATGATACCAAGGACCTCGTTTGTATATCATGGTTTAACCAGGAAGATCGAAGCTGCATGTTTATAATGAGAATACCTTTTGTGCATCCGCGAAGAGATACAAATCCGTAGAAGTCGACAACGCCAATGGTCAGCTTGTCGCTGTCATCAATTCCAATGTAATACATGAACACCACCCAGGAATCAGTCATGATCCTCTTCCGTGAGGCCAGGACAACCCTCCAACTCTTCATCCGTCTCGTAGGTGTATTTGCACCAGAAGCAATACCTGTACTTCTCGCGCAAAAATAGGACCAGTTTTTCTAGCCGCTCGGCAGGCTCGAGAGCATTGAAAGCATCAAGCTCCTCGTCCTCTTCCTCGAGCTCAATCTCCAGTGCCGACGTATTCTGGTCAACTTCACCAAGGGCCTTCTTGTCTTCTCGATCCATAGTCGGATCGTCAAATTCTGGCAGCCGCGCTCTGGGGAAGAAGGATGACGGGAGCGAAGACTGGAGAGCATGGCGAGCTTGGCGGTCACGATCGCGTTCTTCACGTTCACGGATAAGACCACGGTAGAGGACATTAATTTGAGAGGTGGGTTTGATAGGGGCTGCTTTCTTGGGACCGGCGCCAGATGCTGGCTCGTCGTCAGCGTCCCCGTCACGATGCGCAGATTCGTCTTCGTTCTCAGTAGACTTCTGGTCCTGCCTTTTTCCGTCTCCCTTCTCAGTTGTTGTCTCGGCCTCGGCCTCGGCCTCCAACCTCTCCGCAACCTTCTGCGCAGCGCGCACTTGCGCCTCGGTCCGTTTCAACTCACGCTCTTCGCGCACGCGATCCCGATAAGTGCCCTCCTCGTGCTTGATTTTCTTGACCGCCTCTTCAGCTTCCTCACGGATCTTGCGCTTCTTCTCCGTATCCAGACCGATACCCCCGCGGTTCTCTTTGAAAATGAGATTCAGCGGCTCCGAGCGCGCTTTATCCGAGGAGTCGGAGGCTGTTTCTGCGTTGGTGGGGGGTGCCTGTTTCCCAAGTGATTCACCAGGTTTGAATCCAAGCTTGGCCATCATCTGAAAGCCCTTGTTAGTGGGGTTGAGGGTGCTGGTTGCTAGAGCTTCATCTCGGCGGGCGGCTTCTTGTGCGGCGCGTTCGGCTTTAGAAGGGACTCTGCCGCGGGCTTCGGCCTATATTGCAATTGGAATGTTAGGACAAGCTCTTGTGATATGACTAGCTCGAGGTGAAAGCGCTGGGTTGGGTCGGGGAAAGGGCCTACCTCTCGTTGTTCGCGGCGCTTTTTCTGGGTGAAAGTCTCTTTTTGCGTGGGCTCCTCAATCACCATGGACATATAATCATCGTCATCAGACATGGCGTAGACAAAAATGAGATCTAGACCGAGGTGAAGAAGAAGAGATCTGGCGGACAAAAAATACGCCGAGTTTAGCTTTTTGCGGGGAAGACAGTGGAGCTGTCCATCCCTGCACACATGCAGAGTAGTGTACTCTGGGCACTCTGGGCACTCTATAACGTATTAGATTTACACTGCCCTCTATATTGCCCTCTACACTGCCCTCAGGGGTTCGGGTTTCCCCCTCAGTGGATATTTTTATCCCCCGTCTTCGCCCCCGTTTTCGGCCCTTCTTCTGAGTCCCGGGGCCGAGGGCGCCCTTTTTTAAAAGCCCATGGTGTCTGCTCTAAATCGGTCTGTCGGTCATTATGGTGCTCTTTTTGTGTACATTCGCACTGCTTTCCCTGGCATCGGCCACTTCTCCAGTAGTGAAGCTGGGATATGCTAACTACGAAGGCCGCTCGCTTTCCACTGGTGTTTCTCAATGGCTTGGCATACGCTTTGCTGCTCCTCCTGTGGGAGAGAGACGGTTTGCAGCGCCACAAGACCCGTTGCCTGTAGCTGGGGTTCAGCAAGCGACTGAGGTAATCTATGGACTGCATCTCGCTATGTGTTGACGGCTACTGATCATTTCACTAGCATGGGAGTATATGCATTCCCACGGCATCAAATGAAGGAACAACTGTCCCAGCAGGAACCTCAGAGGACTGCCTGTTCCTAGATGTCTACGCACCTACGAGAGCAGTTGGATCTAAGAAACTGCCTGTCTACTTTTTTATTCAAGGCGGTGGCTTTGCACAGAACTCAAATGCCAATTACAACGGGACTGGTCTGATCGAGGCCTCCGGACACAACATTGTGGTGGTGACATTCAACTACCGTGTTGGTCCCTATGGCTTTCTCGCCGGAGAAGAAGTTGTATCAGGAGGAAGCTTGAACAATGGACTCAAAGATCAGCGAAAGGCTCTGAAGTGGGTTCACAAACATATTAGCAAGGTAAGTCAAAGGTCAAGATGACTTCCTTTCCTCTTCGGCGGGACAGGCTGACATTATCCAAAGTTTGGCGGTGATCCCAACCACGTCGTCATTGGCGGCGACAGTGCAGGCGCTGCCTCTGTGACTCTCATGCTGTCAGCATATGGCGGCAAAGACGAAGGTCTCTTTGTTGCAGCTGCAGCCGAGTCACAAAGCTTTGCTACAATGCTCAATGTAGCCGAAAGCCAATTCGCATACAATGAGCTTGTGAATGCGACTGGGTGCAACGACAATAAGGATACACTGGCGTGTCTGCGAAACCTCGACGTCAACGCCTTACAACAGAAGAACGTTAATAGACCCTACCCTGGAGCACAGGGCAAGCCGTTGTACCTGTACAGTCCCACAATTGATGAAGACCTGGTACCAGATCACACATATAGCCTATTCCACGAAGGCAAATTCATCAAAGTACCAGTGATATTCGGCGACGACACGAACGAAGGCACGATCTTCGTGCCTAGAAGCACCTCGAGTGTTGCCGAAGCTGATACCTTCATCAAAAACCAGTTCCCATACATGACAAAAGCCCAATTGTCCAAAATCAACAGCATCTATCTCACCGAAAACCAAACAGAAGTCTTCCCAAACGCTGGAGACTACTGGCGGCCAGCAAGCACAGCCTACGGTGAAATACGATACATCTGCCCTGGAATCGACATGTCCACTGTCTACGCAGCAGCCGGAGTCCCAAGCTGGAACTATCACTACGCAGTGCAAGACCCAGATGCCGAGAGCTGGGGAATAGGCACATCTCATACGGTCGAAGTGAACGCCATCTGGGGTCCTGATAATACCGGTGGCGGTGCACCAGCCTCATATACTACCTCCAATGCAGCTATCGTGCCATTGATGCAGGCTTATTGGACGAGCTTTATCAGGTCTCTCGATCCAAATAGGCATCGGCTTCAGTCAAGCCCTGAATGGCGGACTTGGGGACAGGATGGGGGACACCAACGCATTTTCATTCGGACGGGTGAGACCAGGATGGAGACTGTGCCTTCGGATCAGAGGGCTCGGTGTGAATATTTGATTGGTATTGGGGTTGATTTGCATCAGTAGTTCAAATGTGTTGCTGGATACTGATGAGTGAACATGGCTGTGAATGATTTGCCTTCTATTGAACTATTGCGCGGCAACATATGGCACTCTGATGACCTGCTTATTCCATCTCTAGTAACACCAGGGGGGACAACGGGTCTAACACCTGGTTTCTTCATGAAGTCAGCTAGATTAGACCTTACAAGTCTACTAAGTTCTTCTACTACAAATTCGATAGAGTACATCCAAATGAACATGACTTTTATTCCCAGCCTTGCGCCAGATGAACAATGTGTATATACCAGCCCCGCAGGACATACAATATAAGATAGAAGAAAGAAAGCGCAGAAAACCAAATGCAAATGCAAGATTACCGCTTGCCACGACCATTCCTCTCGCGCTCGTACTCGTTGGCAGCACGGCCCTCCTGGCTCTGAATCTCGGCAACAAGACGCTTGTACTTCTTCTCGTACTCGGCATCGCGCTCCTTCTTCTCGCGCAGCTTCTCGCGGGCAACAAAGCTGGCATCCTTGCGGAGCTCGCGCATAGCACCCTTCTTCTCGCGCTTGTACTCCTTCTTGAGACGGTTGGACTCGGCACGCTCGCGATCCGGATCGTAGTGCTTGTCTGGGTTGAAGTTCTCCTCGAACTTGGGGATCGCGGTCTTGATGGCCAGGGGTTTGTGGTCGTGCAGGAAGAGAGGTCGACGGGCGCGACGGGCTTGGTTGAGGTGAGTATCGACTGTTCCGACACTGTTCACGATGGGGGTCCAGGCTGCGTTGGAGATCTTGCCCTTGAGAGATCTGCGGAGGTGATGCAGGACGGCACGGGTTGGTGTGAAGATCTCTGTGAAGGCGGATTTCTCGGACCAGATGTCGGAGGCGTTGACGAGGAGGGTCACGAAAGTGGTGACGAGGGAGATCTTGAGGACTTCCTCTGACTGGGTGTCGGAGGGGGAGGAGGTCACATCGCGGAATTGCAGCTTACGCGGGATGACCTTCTTGGAGGGTGTGAGCTGAACGGATTCCTGTGACTTTCTGTAGGGGAAGGCGCCGAAGTTGGGGGTAGACTCCGTAGGAACAAGGTTGCAGAGGGCATTCAGAGTGTAGTTGATAAGCTCGGGCATGTATCTCTTTGAGACCGTCTGGTATTGGAGGCAAAGACTTGCGGCAAATGCGCCCTTGGCAAGGTCCGTGAGGGATGTAGTAGAGCACTGGCCCAGGTACCGCGCCAAGCACAGGTGAGCCGGGGTGACCACTATATGGAAGTGATCAGATGTAGGGAAGACGGTTGAGATACCGGTCAAAATAATTAGGTCGCCGGGAAGGAGGTCGAGAGGGCGTTCCTTGGAAATCTCGCGAAGACGTGCACGGAATGCGAGAGCCACATTGAGAGGATGCGTCTTAGCCAAAGAGTGGATGTGACGGAGGATGTTCTCCAGAATGGCAAATGGAGGCTGCTCGTCCTGGTTCGCCATGTAAGAGACATGCTCAACAAGAACTTCGGCAAAGCGAGCGAGCTTTGCCTTGTTGTCAGGGTGAAGTCGGGGGTGGTGCAGGGCTCGAATACGCTGAACAACTGTAGGAACATCCTCGACAGGCACGTCCTTGATAATACTCAGGAACTTTTCGTGGTCCTTAGGGCAAGGGTAGGTAAATGCGAGCTTTCCGTTGGCGGTCTCGTTGACTTCAACAGCAGTCGATGTGGCGGCAGCATCGTCTCTTGGCAAATCAATGCCACTGATGAGCTCGTCCTCTCCATCGGGCCCTTCAGACTCGTCTTCTGACAGCTCTTCCTCTTCGATGTCGCTTTCGTCAATGGAAAGACTGGCGTTTGATCTCGTCTCGACTAGATCATCATCAATGATAAAGTCATCTTCATCTTCAACGGCCAGTTCCGGGCGTTGACCGGAGTTGGTTGGAAGACCGAAATGCATGGCATCATCAATGTCTGACTCTTCATCGTCGGGCATTTCATCGTCAAAGTCTTGACCTTGCTCCTCCTCTTCGTCATCGGTGAGTTGTTCGCCGCGCATTCTTCGAAGACGATCGTTCTCGAGTTTCTTCAGGCGCTCAGCCTCTTCCTCCACTTTCTCCTCTTCAGTCTTCGTGCGGTCTGTGGGTTTTGATCGCTTATCGAAAGTCAACTGCCGAAGTCGCTGGTCGTATTCCTTCTCAGCATCTTTGCCATCGTTCTTCTGCAGCATAGCAGCTCGTTCAGGGTTGATCTCCGAGAAATCTTGCTTAGGTGCTTCGGGCTTGGGAGGAGCCTTGAAGCCTCGCAGGGCATCAAAGAGGCCAGGAAGCTCTTTATCCAACTCTTCACGAAGATCTTCATCATCATCCTTGAGCTGTTGTCGTTCCGCTTTGTAGAACTTGGACTTGGCAATGACTTCTTTCATGACCTCAGCCTTGCTCTTCTTGCGCCCCGGCTGCTCTCCATCTTCGTAATCAATAAAGTCCTCCCGGTCTTCACCGTCACCAGCATCCTCACCATCGGGGAATCGCTTCCGTTTACGCGAAGTCTCGTCGTCGGATTCCGCACCCTCCATGTTTTCCGCATCGAAGTCATCCTGGATAGGTCCGTCGAAGGACAGAGACTGACCCATGTGAGTGAGCTGCATCTCCTCCTCATCATCCTCGAGGTTGAACATCGATTCCTTGCGCATCTTCCTCTGGTTTTCTCTGGCGAATCTCTCGGCGGCTCGTTCCTCGGGTGTCATCGTGGGATCATTTTCACCGAAACGGCGATCAACAAGTCCACCGATCTTGTTCCGGCTGTTCATCTCTTTCAAAAGGGTGGCACGGCGCTAACAAACAAAGGTCAGCTGAAAGTTCTCAGTCCTCGGAAGCAATACACCTACTCTCTCTTCACCAAGTGATTTAGTAACACCGGGGCGAGCGCCTCCTCCAGCGGTCGAGTTGCCATCTCTTGTGGTAACATCAAATTTGGTCGATTTGTTTGGCGCCTTGATTTCGAAGGGATTGAATCGATCTCGAATGGCCTGCAGGGCGACTTCGCGCTGGTTGCGATTCTTCGCACCAACGCCGGTCTTCGCATTTTGGCGCTTTTCCTTCTTGGACTTCTGAGGACCAAGAACACCGTTGTCACGAAGGGAAGCCTTCAGCTGCTTTAGCTGAGAGGGCGGCATTATGTATGGGTGTACTCAAAATCGAGAGTTGGCAATTTTTTTTCCCTGGTCTTGATCCCATCAAAAAAATCAGGTCCACCGCCTCCGCGGTCTACGCCGATCAGGATTCTGCCATGTACGTTCTCCGCATCCATCTCCAACTCCCACAATCAATCGCCATGTCTCCCTTTTCAGGGGATGGTGTGCTATGGCTCTGCTTAGGTAGGGCTGTGCCAGCTTGTTAATAGTGTTAGTGATTCAAACAGCTAACTTTCCCAGGTGTTTCACTGTTCTTCGCTGTCCGCGGTATCGCCACAGACCTCCGTCATGTCGTCGATCTGACAGAAATCAAACATGTCGAGAACGATGACAAGATTATAAGCGAGGGAACGGAAGAAGGTAAGCAATAATACCATCTATATATATTTCCTTCTAACAAAACACAGCTCTCAAGCTAGACACTCTCTTAAAGCTTTCTCAAAGCACAAGTCATGACCTCCGAGCTGCGTACGGTGAAACCACGATCCCGAGACCCAGTATCTCTACTAACACCTTGTAGAGCTTTACGAATTATATCCGAAAGATCTACCAAGGGTGATACCCGCGATCTTCTACTGGAACAACTTGCATCTAAACACAAAATCTCCCAGGGCCGAGCTTTGAATGCGTTGAACTTCCTAGTTTCCAACCGAGCTCGTATGTCATCAACTTTGTCTATATTTTTCTGATTCTAATTCTACGAAGTTTCCAGAACCTCGATATGCAGTCGGCTCGGAGACCTTCCCACTTATACCGCCCTAGTTAACTGCTTGTGCAATTTCCTGTCAGAACACTTGGAAAGAACATCCTTGACGAACTCACCCATCCTACCAAAGACAAGGCCCATCGGAGAGAAAAAGGCACTCTCTATCATGAATATTCTGTTGCCAGAGAACGTCCCAGAAGCGCTGGAAGCGGGGATCATCAGCCGATGGCTTTGCAAATATCCTTTCCCATGTGCGCAGACCGACCCTTCTCGTCGACGGGACGTGGTAATTCTTATGAAAACATGGTGGTCAGATGATGCAGTCATGAGCTCGATCTTCAGCACTCTTTCCTCACATCCGGACGGGATCAAGCAGCTCCGGAAGTATGGATTGATGGGCAGCATGATCGAAGAAAATGACCAGGACGATGAGGACGATGATGCAGATAGCGATGTTTGGATGGTGGATGCGGATGAGGCGGGGGGCACATTTGGACGCTCTTCGCGTAGGCTCCAAGAAGGGACTCCAAGAGAACAAGCACTTCGCCGGCGAAGAAGAGAGGCTATGGTCTTGAGCGACGGTGGACGGCCTCTTGGAAATGACGATATCATTCAGCGACCGATTGAATGATATAAGGTGTGCGTCTTACGCCTCCTGTCACGCTGTCCACCAACTCTTGGAGAACCGAGCACCACGATCAGCTTATTAGTTACTGTACTTTTATGTCCATGATACCCCTTGACCAGAAATATGATATAACATGATGCTGTTTGAGATTAACTTCATTGTATAGTCTATAGTCCCATCCATGCTGATTTGGCCAGATGATCAGTCTTCTTGCGGCTGTTCTTGATCACACCAAACATCTTCAGTTCCGAGAGAGCGCTATAGAACAAAGACATCACGACACGATCATCGCAGCCGTCATCCTTGTCATTTTCAAAAACACCATTGAAAGCCTGCCAAAGATCGTGAACGTTCACCAGAGCACCAGACTCAAGGTACAGCTGGTACAAAATCGCCGTAGCAGGTTGCTTGGATGAGATTCTCGTCGTAGTAGCATCCGAGGAAGAAAGTAAATAGTCAAATGGGGTAGCCAAGGCACGCTCAATTGCAAAACGCGGACGAGGTGCAAATGTCTCTTTTAAAGGATTCCGTAGATCAAACAAGAAAGCCTCATGAAGGAACATGTCTTGTGGTTTGATGAGAGTCTCCGTGAGATACTCCTGCAAGAAGACAACCAGTTGGTCGATGATCTTGGTGTACTCAAAGTCTTGTTCGGACAACTCAGCCTTGCCTTTGCTGAGCTGGACCCGTGATTGGACAACTGTGGTAGTTGTGACGGTAGAGTTGATGTTGTATCCACTGCGCAATGGCCCAGATTCTGGACATGTTTCCAACAAGGTCTTGAGGTCTACTTGAATCGCCCCCAGTTGCCCGTTAGGCAGAATATCTTGGAGGCGTCCAAGAAGCTCATCCAGCTTATTGGATTCTAACGCCTTTGTCGTAGCCATCATCTCATCCACGAGAGTGGAATCAGACAACTCGCCAGAGAGAGCGCGAACGGACAGATCAGAGACAGTAGCATTCTTCGTGTTCTGTGTGTATTGAAGACAGACATGTACAGCAAGGACTGCCTGGAAGATGCTCCGCATTCTTTGTTGCCCGGCATCAAGGCAACTGATCGTTTCTTGGAGGAGATAATCGTCGTTCTCTAGCATGTCTCGGACTTGCTTGGTGGACCCCTCTTCAACCAGGTCCTCGCAGAACCTAAGATAATGTTAGACAATGTAGGAATATTCTACTTGAGATTCTCACATTCGGAATGATGGCAGGTTCCTGACGACTTCACAGAGCTTCCCTCTAGAAAGGACAGTCGGATCTGGATTGGCAAATAGCACTGCCAGGGGGTTCGCGAAGAAATGAGACATGTATGCGTACTGCAGTAGATATGAGAATCCTGTTTCGAAGGCATTGGAAGGAATGCTTACCTTGACCATGCGACTAAATGCCTCTGGACTTTGGAAATAGTCACTGGTATTTTCAAACAGTGTATTAGTGATGTTGCGTCCCAGCCAGAGTTTAGTGTTCGAGTCAGTCTGAAGAGATTCATAAATGCGGTCGACGCAATTGCCAGCCTCCTGAACCTCAAAGTGTTTCCCTTGGAGAAGAGCAACACACGAGCGAGGCAATCGACCTTCGAAGAGCTCTACAGACGTAGAGATACCCAGCAGAACAGTGAATGGTATGCGATCAATCCATGATCTACCAAGAGTCAGTGAATATTCAAATGAAGGCAAGATAAGGATTGTCGCACTTAAATAGAGACAAGAGATCGGTTAATAGACCTGTATCAAAAGCTTCGCTGTCACGCAGAGCTAGTACCATTTTTTTAGTTCCCTTTCTCTGCACATAGTCGTGGAGAAGGTCCAGATCGTAACCAAGAAGTCGAGGTCCCTGGAAGGCAGTTAGAATAGAAACACAGGTTTCGTGGCGCAAGCACATACAGCACGATCTGTGAGGAACTTCTGATATCCATCATTCCCATCTGTATTCGTGACAGTGGCTCGGATGATATTCTTCAGGGCTGTTTTCAAATTGGGAGCATCGCCCGATTCCAACACCACCACACTGCCTTCTTCAGTCGATATCAATTGGTCATTGAGTCGTGATAACAGTCTGCTAAGCGAGGACACATTGGAGCCGACTGTCACCAAAGCCGTTGGAATACAGCCATTGCATCTGGAGCTCAAATTAGAGCGAATTCTTGTTTCTTGCCGGGGTAGGGACATACGTTTGAGGTGAGGTATCTCTGACAAAGGCCGAGACCTCCGTCAAAACACCAGCATCAACATCTTCGAGAATAGCCTTGAGCCCACATGAGTAATTGATCAACCCAAATTTACATCAACTGATCTAACTGACCTGGATCTTGTGTTCCTGCTCTGACCACAGCTGTTGATAGGAATCGTGTCGCAATTGGACGGATTGGGCATTCTCGTCTCCGTTCAGAAGAGGCACAAAACGCTGTCCATCTGTGTGTCCCTTTTCATTACCGGACGCTGAGACCTTGCGGCGCTTTGAGGGTCGTTCGCCTGCTTTCCCGTGTTTTTGGGGTTGGTAGATGTAGGCACCCTGTTTTGTTAATGCGCAACCCCAAAAAAGCAACGACAGGTTCAAGAACCTACCAGGTTCTGAGATTTGTCATTCGACAAGCCTAGGGCATCGTCAAACCCATCTGGATCCATGTTGTTGCTCAACTGAAAGGAAGTTGTCGCAACTGGGGATGACTTCAAGGCGGAAGCGCGACTGACGCTAAACCGAATCAGGCGATAATTGCATCTCTTCCGAGTCTGAACATCTTCACTCCGCCCACTCTTCTTGTCTTCATATATCCGATGACCGATTGACTGCCGTACTCATGCTGCGCCAGGCTATTCAAGGAGCCCGATGGTGTCAGCATGTGGCTCGCAGCCCATCGTGCGCTCCACGCCGGGCCTTCTCCGCCGCAGCTCCGCGGCGTTTGAATTATGGCGGACCAAATGACAAAGTCAACTTTTACGAACAGGAATCCCTTCAGAGCAAAAACCGACGAAAAGTGAATCCCGAAGCCGAAGACCATGAGGATCGAGACCGAGTCGAACAAGAGCTCGTGAAGCTTCAGGATGAGCTAAAAGTTATGGAGGAGGGGCCTTTTGGTCCCAACAGCGAGTTCATCACAAGCTTGCCGGAGGCGGAACGAAAGATTGCTCTAGAAGCTCTACGGAAATACGATGAGGAAAACCCCGAGCAAGCCAACCAGCCCGGGGTAGAGGAGATTTTCGACCAGGAGCTCGATGACATGGTGCGGGAGGAATTTGAGGGCCTCGCAATGGAACAAGAGAACTGGGAAGATGGAGCTAAGAGGCGGCGCAGCCTGGCTGCTAGACGATCTGCTGCTGCAAAGCGCGCCGGTGCAGACTCCCACCCATACGCTGTCAAATTCAACAATTCTCTACGACAATACCAAGTGAACATGTCAGACGAGCGGGCTCGGCAAGACTTGTGGAAGTGGTATCGAAGATGCAAGCAGACCGTTCCGCATTTTTTGTCTATCATGCCCGAGGGTGCAATGGAAGCGATATGGAACTCGCAAGCTACGGGAGATATCGAACAAGCTACACGCTCAACACACTTGCGAATCCTGGTTCAGGATGCTACATCTCTGGGTCAAGCGCTCACAACACCTCAAATATTGTCCTATATCACATCTTTACATGATGACGGCGCCACTAACCTTGCGTTGGAACAGTGGGAAGCATACCAAACAGAGCTATCCCAGGAGAAAGAGGATTTGGAAGAGTACTGGAAACTTGGAGTACGGCTATTCGCCGCTGAGAGCAACCCACAACGAGCCCAGGATATTGCATTGGCCTTTCTGGCAAATGACCGAAACCGCCAGCCGCGTGTACTTATCCCAATCATCATAGCATGGGGAAAGCTTCCCGGAAAGGAAGCCGAAGTGAAAGCATGGGCGCTTTATTTGCAGCTCAAGACATTCCTAGGATCAGAGATGACTATGGACGACTACGACCAGGTCAGCATTGGCCTCCTTACAGCCGGTCGATTGGATACGGCGGTTGCAATCTTCAAGGATATGATGGTCACCGGACAAGACCCAAGCAATGATTCAACTGCATTGTACAAATCTGCTCTGGGCCTAGCAGGTAATCTTCATGCATCGAGCATCAACGAGAACGACGTGAACAAAGTCTCTTTGTCTGTACTCAAGGTACTGCCTCGCCGGTTCCAGAACAGATTCTTCTACGCCAGTTGGATGAAGAAGCTTATTGGCATGGGTGAGGTCGACTCTGCTGCCCTTGTCATAGAACTCATGTATGAGCGAGGCGTCAAGCCGGATAGCAAGCACTTGAACGGAGTCATTGCGGGCTGGCTCCGCGAAGGGAACTCAAGCGCACGCAACAAGGCAGAGCGACTCGCATGGTCTATGATCCAGCACCGTATCAATACGGTATGGGAGCGTTTCCAACCAGAGCAGAACTCTCCTCAGGTCCAGGTCAAGCATGAACAAGTAGAAGGCACCCGCCTTCCTCGATTTATGCAGAGAGAAATTCCACCTGCGAGTATCGAAACCTTCTCCATCCTCCTTTTACATTACACTCGCCGGGGGGACGAAGATATGGTCAAATACTTGGTCAAGTGTCTAGGTGATGCACAAATCAGGCCAAACTCCTATTTCATGAACCACCTTCTATACGCAGAACTCCGCAAGCAGGACGTGCGGTCTCTTTGGTCCAAGTTCCAGACTATGTCAGCCGCCATTCGGCCCGACCTAGAGACATATGCCTGCCTCTGGGACTGCGCTAAGCTCCAATACGACCGCGGACGTACAGCATTTGACATAGGCTTCCCATCAGCTCGACAGCTCTATGCCAACATGATGTCCTGGTATTCGCAATTATCTCCACGCGCCCAGAAATTCACCCAGACCCAGATGCCAAAGGCTCTGTATGATCAGATTGTACGATGTTTCTGTCTCTCCAAAGATGTCTCCGGCACACTTGTCGCCCTTCACTCAATGCGGTCTATCTTCGGGTTCACACCAGACGAAACTACCGCCCGCCTGATTGTTCTTCAAATCGCGCGATTGGCTGCTGTCCCCGCTGACACACCCAAACGACGTCTTCGCCGCTTGTCTTCGACTCCACGAAGCAAAGAAAACATCGGCCAAGTCACTCGGCTGTTGGAACTGCTTGGTGAGCGCAAAGCTGAGGCTCTGCGGGTGCAGGGCTTGAGTCTGGACGAGCTGGATCCGCATGAAAAGGAACAGTACCAGATTGAAGTCATTGCTAGTCTACTCCGCATCGTGTTGAGTCGAACAGACAGCTTGAGCCCAGCGCAAGTCGAAGAGAGACTTGTAAAAGCGGCGGCAGAGATGGACGTCGCGCAAATCGATCTGGGTTTGCCTTTGGGTGTCGATGATAGCAAGCTGCTGTAGCCTGGCGTGGCTATCAAAGACTGCTCTTTTGTTTCTTATCACTGTATGGCACCACTCTTTGGCATTGAGAAAGCATGAGTGGCGTTGGTTTGATTTACGCCCATGGAAAGGGCCATGTATAATACTCCTCGCATCTGGGCAGACGTCTCTGATCAATGTACAATATTTTTGTCTACTGTTTTCACATAAATCTACGCAATGCGACACGTACAATCGAAAAGAGACTAGGGGTAAAATGCAATTCCTTATAATGCAAAACCCGTGGCCCAAAAACACCAATCAATGGAAGTGAATTTTGAACCCTAATAAAAAGTACAAATAGCACCAAACGGAAAAAAAAGCCACATGTCTATTTCTTGCCCTTGCCCTTCTTCTTCTTTCCACCACCTGCTGGTGAAGCAGGGGAAGCAGGGATATTCGCTGAAGGCTCGGCCTCCACAAGCACCGCATCGTCATCGCTGCCTTGAACAGAGGCGGCGGGGGCAGGGGATGCTTTCGTTTCCTCAGAGGATTTGGTGGAAGTCTTGGTAGCGGCGGGAGTAGTAGCCGCAGAGGTGTTGTCGTCCAACTCCTTCATGAAACTCTCCTGGATGCTGGTCTTCTTCTTATCCCACCATTGGCGTTCCTCCTCGACCTTGCTCTGTTGCTCTCCCATGCGCTTGCGGTATATATCGTTGTTCATCATCTCGTTAGCAGACTGGAAGATAGTCTGGCCCCAGCCGGGAGCGTATGCGTTGGCCTGTTTCATCATGTCAGCAACGCACAATGCATATTCGATCACTTCTTTGAGTAGAGTCTTTGAGTAGAGCGGCGACAGTTCAAGACAGAAATAGATGCAACCATACCTCTGAAACAACATCCTTCACCTCATCTTCCATCTCCTTCTCCGCGCGCTGGAACCGCTGCCAGAGATCATCACCGACACTACCGCGCTGGAGTAGCATAGCAAGCGCCTGCTTCTGACTGCGGAGCGCCATAATGCGACGGATATCCTCAGAAGCGCGACGAAGGAGAGAAGCCTTCAGAACGGAATCGGGGATGGCGGGGGCCTTCTTCTCTTTTGTGGAAGAAGCCGAGGGCTCAAGGTGGAGGAGGGAGAAGTAGATATCGCGCTGGAGGTGAGCGGGGAACCATGGTTCTAGGGAAGCAGCCTTCTCTGTAGAACGAATCAAAGATCCGGTGTTAGTCTACGAAGACAATTGAACACGTCGGCGCGAAGTGGTGGATGTGGTGCAGGTTTGCGCTTTTGTGAAATGGACTTGGATCACGTACGGGCCTTGCGCTTGCGGTAAAGTGAAGAGAATGTGGCTAGCGATCCCAGTAGAATACCCAGGTAGACGAGGGGGACGGCCAGACTGAGCCAGTCTATGTCGAACATCGCGGCGTTGTGGAAGGGGTGTTATGGGGATAGGAGACAGGTACTGGAGTTCCCGGGGAGCTGGCGAGATGGTCGTATAATTAAATGGCTCAAGCTGTCATGGTTCATGAACAAGAATGGGGTGTAATGAGGGCTCGAGGGAGTTGTGTGGTCAACAAGCTTGAAAGGCCAGGGTGTTTAGTGGGTCAGGTCACATGTGCAGATCTACACTCTTTTTTATACTTC
>ERZ1673737.1878-NODE-1878-length-18904-cov-4.051568_pt1 | contig 18904 bp, 17 predicted proteins | sample MGYA00580211_ERZ1673737 | MGnify/ENA primary metagenome ERZ1673737 (study PRJEB41218, sample SAMN15661789) | gut metagenome | host: Homo sapiens | place: Canada: London | collected 2015-08-20/2019-03-30 | study: EMG produced TPA metagenomics assembly of... | reverse complement strand
AGCTGACCATTCTTAGGCATTGGACACCAACACGGGCGAGCTTCAGACCATGAAAGAGGAACTCGACACAAAGGTCGCTGAGCTTAATGAGACACGAGCCACCGAGATTGAGATGCGCAACAAGCTGGACGAGAACCAGAAGGCTTTGGCTGAGAACCAGAAGCGCAGTCGCTACTGGGAAGAGAAGCTTTCAAAGCTGACCGTCCAGAACATCAGCGACATTGGTGAAGAGCAGGAGCCTACAGAGCTCCAGATGTACACCAAGGATGAACTCGAATCCATGAACAAGGAGTCACTGAAGGCCATCATTGCTGCTCTGGAGGAGAAGGTCCAGAACGCATCTGTCGATTTGTCAGTCATCGAAGAATACCGTCGCCGTGCTGCTGAGCACGAATCGCGTTCAGCGGATCTGAACACCGCACTGGCATCCCGCGATGGTGCGAAGGCTCGCTTGGACGGACTTCGATCTTCCCGCCTGAATGGATTCATGGAAGGATTCGGTATTATTTCTTTGCGCCTCAAGGAAATGTACCAAATGATCACCATGGGTGGTAACGCCGAGTTGGAGCTGGTGGACTCGTTGGATCCCTTCTCGGAAGGCATTCTGTTCTCAGTCATGCCTCCTAAGAAGAGCTGGAAGAACATTGGAAATTTGTCTGGTGGAGAAAAGACTCTGTCCAGTTTGGCGCTCGTCTTCGCCCTGCACCACTACAAACCTACTCCGCTCTATGTCATGGACGAGATTGATGCCGCCCTGGACTTCCGAAACGTGAGTTACTTACTTCCTATGAGTTGTCCTCAAACTATATGCTGACTGCCTTCTAGGTTTCTATCGTCGCCTCTTACATCAAGGAGCGGACAAAGAACGCACAGTTCATTGTCATTTCATTGCGAAACAACATGGTAGGTTGCGCCCTCTCCGCACTAAAATGAACTAGACTGACATGCTTTTTAGTTCGAACTTGCTGCCCGACTTGTCGGTGTTTATAAGGTCAACCACATGACCAAGAGCGTGACAATCGAGAACCGGGATTATATCACGGGTCGGTAATGACTGAAGATGATATGCATTGTTGTCGTTCTTGATTTTCACCACTTGTCTGGATGCACAGTGTTGTCTGCTGTTTTTGATGATATCATGGGTCCGGAGTACAGGGATTTTTGGATATTATTTTCTCTTACAATCATGCTCGTGCACTTTAGAAATGTGTGCTTTAATAGCATCTTTGTTCCTTCAATTGTATAGCCAACAACAATGCAGGGGTCATTTAGCCTAAACCCGACATAGGTCGCTCTTCTCCGCATGGATCGTCGTCTAAGCTTCCACTTGTTTATATGGCACCACGACTCTCGGGTCTTCAGTCCCCGAACAAGCTCTAGACTACCCCGATATGCCGTCCAATGTAACATCTCCCCATACTCTTGCCGATCAACTATGTCATCGCACGCATCGACCCCGGGCACAGATGCTTGTCACCGCTGCTCACAGTACCTGTACGTAGATGCGGGGTATACAATTGACTATGAATTTCATTAGGAATCCGCTCAATCGAACACAATTCCCACAGACCTGGAATGCCAGGGTTACACCGCAGATCTTCACCCTCGCGCTGGAATGTATAAAAGCACGCAAAGTGTAGCTTTCCCTTTCCACCCACCAAAACCCAGACAGGAAAAATAACCCTAACCCCTGACCTCTCATTACAAACGTAAAATGCGCCTCCGGTTTATGCTCCCGTCCACCGGTATCGCAGGACTCCTACTTCTACATCCCAACCCCACAACAGCCACCCAAACAGACCTCTCCCAGTATGTGAACGCCCTAATGGGCTCCGAAGGCCCGGAGCCAGGCACAGGATTTGGCGGAGGTGATATCTTCGTGGGTGGAGCGCTGCCGTTTGGCGTGGCTAAAGTCGGTATTGACTCTACTGCCGCGAACTGGAGTACTGCTGTTCTTAATGGTGGTTGGACGCCCGATGGGAATGTTACTGGTATTAGTATGATGCATGAGAGCGGTACTGGCGGGTCGCCTAAGTATGGGTTGATCTCACAGATGCCTTTGACTTCTGTTGATACGCCTGTTAATGTGCTTGATAATTTGACTTATAGCCAGCCGAGGGTATGTGACCTTGTGTTGGGCCTATTGAGATGCGTCGTGGGATGAAGAAGCTGACTTTAGTTTTAGGTTGGCAGCGATACTGCGAAGGTTGGCTACTACAAGACAAATTTGCAGAATGGAATCACTGTGGAGCTTTCTGCATCTCGGCATGCTGGCATTATGGAGTACTCCTTCCCGAAGGCCGAGAAGCATGTGTTGATTGATGTATCTCATGTACGATATCTGAATTGTCGTGTCATAAGAACTTCGAACTAACAATCCGACTAGTATCTACCTGGCTCTCCTGGCGATGCAAACGGCCAAATTTTCGCAGGAGGCGAGATCCAGATTGAAGCCAATGGCAAAGCATATAGTGGGTATGGCACGTATGCTGGAGGATGGAACAATGGTAATCCCTAAAACCAAGTACACAAAAACGACATCTAACAAGACAACAGGAGCTCCGTTTACTGTCTACTTCTATGGGGAATTCTCTACTCCTCCAGACAAGTCGCAGACATTCTCTGGCGTAAACACAGATCCCATGCCCCGATACCAGAATCTGGCCAACGGCGGAATAAGCGAACCAACATTCAAAAACACATCCAGAAAAGTAACGTCTGGACCAATGGACAACCGCATTGGTTTGCTACTCAGCTGGAATGATGGACCTGCTTCGCATATTACCTCGCGGGTTGGTATCTCGTCTATCTCCACCGACCGTGCCCGTTCCTACATCCAAAAAGAGATCCCATCATGGAAATTGAATGACACCGTTGCTTCTGCGGTCAAGGAATGGAACACAGATGTTTTCAACAAGATCCAGGTTCCGCTCGACGACTCTGCCAATATGACCCATGTTAGGCTGCTGTACAGCTCGTTGTATTTTATCCATCTGATGCCATCGGACCGAACTGGAGAGAATCCCCTGTGGGACTCTGAAGAGCCTTATTGGGACGACTTCTATACAATGTGTGAGTGCATTTATTATGGTATCCCCACCGTATAATTTACTAACTTTCCACAGGGGACATTTTCCGCTGCACAGTCAGCTTCTATCACATCTTCCAGCCGGAGTACTACGAGTCCATGATTCGAGGATTGATTGATATTTGGAAGTAAGTAACAACAAACCCTTAGTTTAAAAGACTTAGACTAACCGTTCCAAACCACAGACACGCAGGATTCCTCCCAGACGGCCGCTCCGGAAACTGGAACGGACTTGTCCAAGGAGGTTCCGACGCAGACAACGTGCTAGCCGATGCATACGTCAAAGGCATGCGAGGCGCAATCAACTGGACTGAAGGTTATGCAGCCATGAAAAAGGACGCAGAAGTCACGCCCTACAACACCTTCGACCCAACAGATATGACAGCAAGCACAAAAGAAGGCCGTGGTGCTTTGGATGACTGGAAGGAATTGGGGTATGTATCGCAGGACAGGAACACGCGGTGTATCTCGCGCACAGTTGAATATAGTTTGAATGATTTTGCAGTCAGCCAGGTTGCTGCTGGGGAAATGCCCGGTGACCAGGAGAAGTATCTTAATCGATCGGCTGGGTGGCAGAATATTTGGAATCCGGATGTGAGGAGTTTGGATTTCACAGGGTTTATGGCGCCGCGCTTCTCGAATGGGTCGTTTAATAATAGTGGGTATGATCCGTTGGTGTGCTATGGGTGTGAATGGCAGGATTATACGTATGAGGCGATTCCGTGGGGTGAGTTAATCATTTTTTTGGTATTTACTAGAGCTGACTTTTGGGCCTGCAGAATACTCGTTTGTGATTCCCCATGACGTGAAAACCCTCATTGAGTTCATGGGAGGGGAGAAGACATTCGAGGCTCGACTTGATTTGATGGTAAGCACGGGAGTCTCTGGGACCGCATACAATTACTGACAAAATCTATAGTTCAAACCTAACATGTCTGTTCAAAACCTCGGCGCAAATGGTGCAGCCATAACCACGCTGATCAACATTGGGTATGTAGCGTAAATGTATTCTTATAGTAAAGACCAAAAGAACTAATTGCAACATAGCAACGAGCCCGATTTTGCCACGCCATATCTATACAACTACATCAACAAGCAAGCCAAGAGTGTGAATCAATCACGCAGTCTAGCCAATCAATAGTAAGTATACCAACGTTCCGTCCAATCCGAGCCCGCTGACGATTCTCCGGAACAGTTTCAAGGATACAGCCTACGGAATCCCCGGAAACAGCGACGCTGGCGCAATGAACTCCTGGCTCTTATGGCAGATGTTGGGTATCTACCCAATTGTCACGCAGCCTGTCTACCTACTCTCATCGCCCTGGTTCCCTGATCTCAATATGACAATTAATGGAAATAAGACGCTCCGAATCTCTGCTAGTGGTCTTGAGAAGGGGTATTATGTGCAGAGCGTTAAGATCAATGGTAAGCAGTGGGGAAAGAATTGGTTCGAACACGATGATATTATGACGAATGGTGGCACGATTGAGTTTGATCTTGGGGCGGATGCGAAGGCGTGGGAGACTGGGGATGTGCCGCCTTCTCCGGGACATGTACAGTTGAACAAGGAGTAGGGGCGTTCAATCCGCTAGAAGACGTTGAATGATCACCATTGAGCAAGCCTGCCTAGGATGAAATATATTATCTACGACCAAGCGCAGCATCCAAAGTATATTGCATTGTTCTCTTGATTCCAGTTCTCGGCCTTTCTCCACAACAGGATTTTTAATCCTTCCTTACACTTCTTCCCCGCATCCACCCCACTAGACAAGACTTTCTTTGTGGCATGCATACATGTACAGTAGCGAGGTACTGTAGGTAGCGCATGCAAGTGGGTTCGCCCCAGGATTCACAGGATTCACGAGATTTCCAGTATACTCCATAACCGAGGCCAAACCAGGCTCAGGATGACCCATGTTGCAACACAATTGCAAGAAATCTGACAATTAAGCCGCTGCAGCAGCCAATCAGCAGCCCCGCTCAATCAAACAAGAAATTCCAAGTTTGAAAAAGCGAAGATCGCACCTCTTCCAGGGCGCCAAGGCCGACGTCCGCTTGACGTCAGAAGCGGGAGAGGAGGTTGGGGTTGAATAGATTGCGCGTTAACTTAGGGCTATAAGATGTGAGGCTCGGGGAGATTTCCCCCCTTCTTCCCTTTCCTCATTGTGCGGGTGATTCGTTTCAAATCACTTTATATACACACATTACCCACGTTTGGTGTGGCGAGCTCCAGTCCACTGCAGACCCACCTGTTCTGCATACCATTACCAGCCACCAGGCCAGGAACAGTTTGGAATTCTCCGAGATCAGATCGAGATCAGACCAAGTGTAGACTGCAGTCATGGTAAGCCGATTCACATATTCACATACATCCGTTGATATGTACATCTCAACCCAATCCGTGGCTCCTGTGCCCGGCCCGAACAAGAACCACGGATCAAACCTCGAATTGTCCAACAGCTAACCCAATCTACTTCCAGGCTCCGATCAATTCCATTTTACCGAGACAATCAAGCGGCGCCAACTGCCCGAGTACTATAACCAGCGGGGGAATAGCAGGCATTGTCATCGGCTCGATCGCAGGCACACTCCTGCTCCTCTGGCTGTGGCGTGTATGCCGCCTGCCGGGTGCGTGGAGCGGTGGCGACGAGCCGGACGTCGGATACCGACCCCCCATTACCCGCAGTAGTGCGAGCAGTCGCGGTCGGAGAAAGCGCCGTCGTGGTCCGGGAACTTATGTTGACTATGTTGAGAAGCCGACGAGTACGCGGCGGTATCGGGATCGTGATGATTTGCGTCGGCCGGCTAAGGTTTATTTGACTGATCCTTGAATCAGTGGATGGGGATGTGGGGGATGTTCCTTTTTTTTCTTCTTTTTTTGATCATCTTGGATTGAGATTGGGCGGAGGGGTCTTGAACTTTTGACTGATCAATTGGCGCAGGTGATTCTGCCTATTTTATTGCTTTTGATCTCGGAGATATGGGTATGAATATGGTATGGGGTGGGCCGTGATGGACATTCAGGCTTGGAGCCTGGGTTATGAGACATGATATGAGTGACGCTTTGTGATATGAAGCTTGATGACTGATGATTATGAAGCTTGGGATGAATTCCAAGATTGCCGATCGGTGCTTTGTTTCTTTAATTGTCTGATTGTGATTTGGGCGAGTTTCCCTCTGTTGCCATCTGAATGCATGTTTAGAAACTCGTTATGACCTTTCACGTTGAAGCACGTTGTATACATTTGGTTGCCTATCGAATATATGTAGGACAGCGGGAAATGAGCGGGCCTGCCCAGGTGTATAGTGTACTTGGCAGTGGTCAAGCTAGACCAAACCGTGTAATCACCGAAAACATTGGCGTTCGATCGATCACCAAGTTGACCCCTGATCACAGTCGAGTTCATCCAACAGCTCTGAAAAGAACGCCGCAGCCGTCACCGCACTGTTATCGGCGAATAAGGGGTCATGACCCTGACTAGTAATTGGAGTTAGCCTCGTGTGATGGGCGACGGTCCCACCCGACAGGGAAAGGAAAAGAAAACTTGGGTTAGACATCTCCACCGGGGAGACAGGGCTTGGCTTATAGATGAGGTTTTTATTGGTCCCGATAGGCGGATACTCATCAAAGTCGGTTCAAGAACAGGTCTGAGGAACCGAACAGAAATAGATTGACAAAATCCTTGAGTTTTCAAGGGGCATGTGCATGAGTAAGTCAAACGGGATCTTCATTGCAGATGATTTTCCTCAACTGGTCTAGACCGGAACTTTCCGCTAGTGGAATCAGGGTAGTTAATTTACTTCCTTCGGCGATAGTACATCCTTCAATGTAAGAAAAACATCCCGGATAATGTACTGTAAGCATAGATAATGTATGATCTAGAAAGTACGAAGTATACAAACCCCGTATGTAGCTTTAATTACCCCTGCGGGACCTTATCGTCCTCAGTTGCCCAACCAATCAGGGACGTTATCACCCAAAAGTAGACTAGTCTCAGGCACGGGGCCCTGGGGTTTTACCCGATGAAGTTAGTCACTGCACTAAAATGGAGCCCCTAACCATATCCAGTTAGCCTAGACCTGCCCATAATCTCTGCAGCGTAAGGAGAAACACAAAAATAATACAACGCCTAAAACACCGCTAGCCTATAAGCCCACTTAGCCTTCCCCTTTCTCTTCTTCCATGTACGGACTGCTGGCCTTCTCGTGCAATTGCACATCCACTCTTTACTATCGAGCTTCGTTCTCGAGTCCATTCTCTCGTATAGTCATTCTTTTAGACCAGCAGCAGACCAGATCACATTCATTTAGATATCATGTGGTACTCTCTTGCTCTATTGGCCCTGGCAAGCTATGCCACCGCCCAAACGTCAACCGACTGCAACCCGTTGAACGTAACATGTCCCGCGGACCCAGCTCTAGGAACAGAACACACATGGCACTTCAACACCACACTAGACGAAACCATCTGGAACATGACCACCGGAACCTACGATTACGGTGATGACGGTGCCGAGTTCACCCTTACCGAAGAAGGCTCATCCACCCTCCTACAATCCAACTTCTATATCTTCTTCGGTGTCGTGGAATCGCACGTCAAGATGGCCAAGGGCGGCGGTCTGATCAGCAGTGTGGTCCTGGAATCGGACGACCTGGACGAGATCGATTGGGAGTGGGTTGGATACAACACCAGCCAGGTGCAGTCCAACTTCTTCGGAAAGGGCAACGATAGCACGTTCGACCGCGGCGGCTACCACTATGTCGCAAATGCAGACTCCGAGTTCCACAACTACACTACCTATTGGGACCAAGATAAGCTCCAGTGGTGGATCGACGGCGATATGGTCCGTCAGCTTAACTACGATGATAAAGGTACCCTCGGCGGAAAGAACTACCCGCAGACACCCAGCCGTGTCAAGTTTAGTCTGTGGCCTGCTGGTCGGAAGGGCGCTGCACAGGGTACAATCGATTGGGCTGGTGGTCTTGTTCAGTGGAACAATGCTCCTTTCACCATGACCCTTGGAAAGCTCCATGTGAAGGATTTCCACACTGGAAAGGAGTACACTTACTCAGACCACTCAGGTTCCTACGAGAGTATCGACGTCGTTGGGTAAGTTCGAGATTGATACAAGTCGTTATAACATAGCTAACTCTACGTCCAGTGGAAACTCTACCGCTCTCACAGAACTCAACAAACCCCCGCCCAAGTCCCTGGCCGAAAAATGGGACGACCTGGGCCAAGGAGCCCACATCGGAATCTACTGTGGCGCAGCCGGAGCGGGTGTACTTGCCATCGCAGCCTTTCTCATCTTCTGCCTGCGCCAGCGCCGCAAGGGCCGCCTCGAACACGCCCTTGATGACAGCCGCTACGCCGAAAACCGCACCGAGATGCAGAACTTCCAAAACGACTGGAAGCAGAGCGAGTGGAAGCACGGTGGCTACCAGCAGGTCAACAACTAGCCTTGAAAGTTGTATTCCACGAACCTGCATCCCTTGTTTTCCCTCTATAATGAATTGTTCTGTGATTGGTTTCCGCTCCGTTGCACAGTATGTCCGGTCATTCAGCTGTCGCCATGCCACTCCGCGGGCCTCCGTGGTGACCAACGGAGTCGGAATAATGACCATTTTCTCTCATCTCAGGCCTCCTATCGCTTGCCTCTTCTCTCTTTCTCTCTCTCACACTGTCTTCGCGTTGCCCTGCAGAGCCCATTCGTTCCGCCTGCGCCTCCGTTTTCTTTTGATATCCCACCTTTTGGCCTTGGTCGAAGGTTCCCTTCGTTGGCGTTGTTTAGACCGCCCGAGTGCTGTGCCGTTTGCAATCTCATATACATGTACATACTTTAACATATAAAACGGGTTTTATTTCAATTGTTGGAGTGTGTTGTACCAGTGTTGTTCCAGTGTGGTGTATTCCTGGCGGGCCTTGCCGGATCGGGGCGATGAGTATCCGACACTTTTTAACAGACAAAGAATGACCGTCCACCGACTCTTCCAACACAGCCACCTTATTGCGATTTGATCAAAAAGGGATGGTTGCCTATTTTCATGCAGCTTGTGCGAAGATTAGCGTATCACACCTCTCAGAGACATATTCTGGGTGGTTATCCATGCAGTATGACCTCATCTGGAGAATCTGACACGAGTCCCTCCTTATGTATGGACGATATGGTCGGAGTCGGCTTGATTTGTGTACAGCTCCGTGGCTGATGGTTTCGGAGCTCCTGATCCTTATAGCACTGTGTGAGCAAGATGTGAGCATTGTGTTCATTATCAATGCCGAATCTCCGATCATAAGTTCGGGATTCACGTCAAATCCGACCGACACTTACGCTTCACTTGACTGCCAAGTTTAGCTCTCAGCGCGATTAATATACGACAACGATGATTGGCCTTCGGACACGCCTAACCCACGGTGGAACTGTTTCCAGAACAATGTGAAACACGGGATTTATTTGACGTTGTGACATCAAGTGAGAGGCCGAGGTTGGATTATAATTGTACTTGGAACCTTATAAGAAAACACTCTCCCTCCTCGATCTGCCTCTCACCAACATCGCTTTTGGGCTTCACCTTCACCATCTATCAACATCGCAATTGTCGACGCCACCGGATTTGGTCGCACGGGATCTCCCAACCCCGCCATCTGATCCACTTACACGCCAACTTTCACGTCTGCTTGACTCCCATTGAATCTCATCTTCAAGTCCACATATTATGAGCGCCGTGAAGGAGGTTCCCATCCCGGGGCCAAGGGGCGTCCCAATCTTGGGCAACATCTACGACATCGAACCCGAAGTCCCTGCCAACAGCTTCGAGCTACTGGCCGAAAACTACGGTATGCTAGATCAACCTACAACAACCAAAGGGATCGACTAATTCGGTTGATATTCATTTTGCAGGCCACATCTTCCGATTGACTACCTTCGGCAAACCCAGAGTATTTATCAGCTCGCATGAGCTGGTCGATGAAGTATGCGACGAGGAACGATTTACAAAGATTGTTTCGGCTGGTCTACATGAGATCCGGAATGGTATCCACGATGGTCTGTTTACGGCCAACTATCCCGGCGAGGAGAACTGGGCTGTTGCTCACCGTGTCCTCGTTCCTGCGTTTGGTCCGTTGATGATTCGGGGGATGTTCGATGGTGAGTATATTCCATGTGGAAAGCAATCAAGGGAGCAAGTATAACTCACATTTGAATAGAAATGTACGACATCGCCACTCAACTCGTCATGAAATGGGCGCGCCAGGGCCCTACCGCGCCTATCGGCGTAACGGACGACTTCACCCGCCTAACATTGGACTCCATTGCCCTCTGCGCAATGGGTACCCGCTTCAATTCATTCTACCACGATGAAATGCACCCGTTCGTCGAGGCTATGGTTGGCTTGTTGGCTGGGTCTGGAACTCGCGCTCGTCGGCCTGGTTTGATTAATAGCTTGCCGACTAGTGAGAACAACAAGTACTGGGCGGACATTGAGTATCTGCGGAATCTTGCACAGGAGCTCGTTGATAACCGGAAGGAGAATCCGGTTGAGAAGAAGGATCTTCTTAACGCTCTCATTCTGGGACGGGATCCGCAGACTGGCCAGGGTTTGACTGATGACTCGATTGTGAATAACATGATCACTTTCTTGATTGCTGGTCATGAGACGACGTCCGGCATGCTGTCGTTCCTATTCTACTACCTCCTCAAGAACCCCAGTGCCTACAAGAAGGCACAGGAGGAAGTTGACCGTGTTATCGGCAAACGCAAGATTGTTGTCGAGGACATGTCGAAGTTGCCATACATCACAGCTGTGATGCGTGAAACTCTCCGTCTGAACCCAACTGCCCCAATGATCGCAGTCCACCCCCACCCAGATAAGAACAAGGAGGATCCAGTTACGCTGGGAGGCGGGAAATATGTCCTGCACCCAGACGAGACCATCGCCCTCATGCTGGGCAAGATGCAACGCGATCCAAAGGTCTATGGCCCTGACGCCGATTCCTTCAAGCCAGAGAGAATGCTTGATGAACACTTCGACAAGCTACCAAAGAACGCATGGAAACCATTTGGCAATGGAATGCGAGGCTGTATCGGACGGCCATTTGCATGGCAAGAGGTCCTCCTAATTGTGGCTATGCTCCTCCAGAACTTCAACTTTGAACTGGATAACCCTAGTTACGACCTTCGTATTAAGCAAACACTTACCATCAAGCCTAAGGACTTCCAGATGAAGGCGACTCTGAGACATGATCTTGATCCTACCCAGCTCAGCATTGCTCTCGGTGGTGCGCCGACGGAGACTGCTGCTGGCAGTCGGGATCGCAAGCCCAAGGTTGCTGCACCTGTCGATGGCCAGCTGAAGCCTATGCACATCCTGTACGGGAGCAACACAGGTACTTGTGAGGTCTTCGCCCGCAGATTGGCTGATGATGCCACGGCCTATGGTTATGCTGCCAAAGTCAGCTCTCTCGACTCCGCTAAGGAAAACATTCCTAAGAGCGACCCGGTTGTTTTCATCTCTGCTTCATATGAAGGCCAGCCCCCGGATAACGCGGCTCATTTCTTCCAGTGGTTGAGTGAGTTGAAGGGAAGTGATCTGGATGGTGTCAACTATGCGGTCTTTGGTTGTGGACACCATGACTGGTCCTCCACTTTCTACCGCATTCCCAAGTCCATTGACCAGCTGGTCAAGGACAACGGTGCCAACAGGTTATGCGAGATTGGTCTTGCCGATGCAGCCAACTCGGATATGTTCACTGATTTCGACAGCTGGGGTGAGGCTTCATTTTGGCCAGCTGTCACTGCTAAGTTTGGCGGTGCTAGCCCTGAGAAGTCCACCAAGCCGAAGTCATCATTGCAGGTTGAGGTCAGCTCGGGCATGCGGGCATCAACCCTCGGCCTGCAGCTCGAAGAGGGCTTCATTGTCGAGAACCAGATTCTGACACACCCCGAAGCCCCAACAAAGCGCATGGTGCGCTTCAAGTTACCCTCCGATATGACGTACCAGTGCGGTGATTACCTCGCCGTCCTACCAGTGAACCCAAGCCAAGTCGTCCGCCGCGCAATCCGCCGATTCGACCTCCCATGGGATGCCGTGCTCTGCGTGAAAAAGCCCTCGCAGAGCTCAAGCCCTCCACCCTCCATCCCCATTGACGTCCCAATCTCAGCCTTCGAGCTACTATCCACCTACGTCGAGCTCTCCCAACCCGCCTCAAAGCGTGACCTGAACATGTTAGCCGACGCAGCCATCGACGCCGAAACCCAAGCCGAACTACGCTACCTCGCCTCAAGCCCAAGCCGCTTCACAGAAGAAATCGTCAAAAAGCGCGTCAGCCCCCTCGACCTCCTAATGCGCCACCCAGCCATCAAACTCCCAATCGGCGACTTCCTAGCCATGCTCCCACCAATGCGCGTGCGCCAATACTCGATCTCCTCCTCACCTCTCGCCAACCCATCCGAATGCTCAATCACCTTCTCCGTACTAAACGCCCCAGCCCTAGCATCCACAACCGAAGGCACAGATTCCATCGAACAATACCTCGGCGTAGCGTCAAACTACCTCTCAGAACTCCAAGTCGGCGAGCGTGCCCACATAGCCGTGCGCGCCTCCCACTCGGGCTTCAAACCCCCCATCTCACTCGAAACCCCGATGATAATGGCCTGTGCAGGTAGCGGCCTGGCGCCATTCCGCGGATTCATAATGGACCGAGCAGAGAAGATCCGCGGCCGTCGCAGCTTACCCAATTCAGATGAATTACACGACGGCCAGCCCGGCAAAGCGGTTCTATACATCGGTTGCCGTACACAGGGCCAGGACGATATCCACGCATCCGAACTGGCTGAGTGGGCGAAGCTCGGTGCTGTCGATGTCCGGTGGGCGTATAGTCGTCCAACAGATGGAAGCAAGGGTCGGCATGTGCAGGACCTCATGCTTGACGACCGGGTTGAGTTGGTTGAGTTGTTTGAGCAGGGTGCGAGCATTTATGTTTGTGGTAGTACCGGAGTTGGTGGGGCTGTGAGGGATGCTTGTAAGGAGATGTATCTCGAGAAGCGAGCTGCTAAGATTGCTGAGCTTAAGGAAAAAGGGGAGACGCCTGTTGATGCTGAGCTTGGGGATGAAGAGGCTGCTGAGAAGTTCTTTGATCGCTTGAGGACTGCGGAGCGGTATGCTACTGATGTTTTTACTTAGATTTGCGGGTTTTGACGTGGATTTATGGCATGTCACTCGTACATTCTAAACTTATTATGTCTCTATTATCCTCCTTTCCAACGTTAACTTATACCTCACCAAAGGTCTAAATGTAGCCGCAGCCAATCAGAATACAGTTCCTGACACTCCCCCACATGTCATCCACGTGACCACAAAACTTCTTACCAAATCAACCAATTAAATCAACGGAACAAATGCCGAACCACCCCCGGACTGGATGAATAAATTTCAAGCATAAAAAGTTTCGGTATTTACAATCTAGCACCAGAGACAATTGAGCATTTACCTGCATATAGAATGTGAGTTGATATCCTCCAAGGATGGCCGTGCACACTATAGATCTTATCAGTCCAGATTTGCTCAAAAACAAGCGCGATGGCGTGACAAGAGTCTAACATCACCTCAGCTATTGATCCTCGGCCGAGAAGAATTGCCCTCCTGGAGTTCAGCAGCGGTGGAATCAACCCTCGATCCTAAAACTACAATTAACCCGATACCTATAACACGCCATGACAATCAAAAGCGTAGCCATAATCGGCGCAGGCCCAGCAGGTGCCATCGCAGTGGACGCACTAGCACAAGAAAAAGCATTCGACGTGATCCGCGTCTTCGACAGACAAGAAAAAGCCGGCGGATGCTGGTATGCTCACTCACACCCCCGCTTCAAGGGACCAATGCATTAACAAACGAAACAGGGTCTCAAGAGATGATAAACCACCCCAGCAATTCGACCTGGACGGATTATCCGCCCGAACAGCAGATAAACCGCTCCAAATCCCGGCAAAACTACCATGCCGGGCACCTGTAGTCTCTCAAGACCGGTTCACGGATTCACCCGTGTACCCAACACTAGAGACGAACGTGGACGCGGGCGCCATGTCGTTCTCGCAGGAAGCTATTCCGGCCGTTCGCTCGCAGTGGTCTATTGAGCGGCATGGTCAAGATACGCCTTTCCGGCATCACTCGGTTATTCGGAAGTATGTTGAGGATCTTTTTACCGTCAAGGGGTATCAGAGTCTCGTACAGTTTGATACTACTGTTGAGCGGGCTGTTAAGGATTTGAATGGGAAGTGGGTCCTTACGTTGCGGAGGACGGAGATTGGCGATGGCGATGAAGGGGGGAAGTCTGATTATTGGTGGGAGGAGGGGTTTGATGCTGTTGTTGTTGCTTCGGGGCATTATGCTGTTCCTTATATCCCCGCGATTCCTGGGTTGAAGGAGTTTGCCGCGAGGTATCCTGGGAGTGTGGAGCATACGAAGCATTATCGGGGACCTGAGAAGTATCATGGCAAGGTGATTTGGATATTGGTGTCTTTTTTGTGTTCCAGTTTGCTGATGTGTTGCAGAAAGTTATCACTGTCGGGGCGTCTGTCTCGGCGGCTGATACTGCCGTGAGTTTGATTGACAGTGCGCAGACTCCTGTTCTTGCTGTTGTGCGAGGTCGCTACAACATGTATTTCGGTGATGAGGCTTTCCAGCATCCCAAGATTCAACGGAGGGCACCTATCTCGCATATCACGAGTGAGAACGGCGACAAAACCGTTCATTTCGAAGATGGCACCTCGGAGACCGGGGTTGACCATCTCATTTTTGGAACTGGCTTCAGCTGGACTTTGCCTTTCCTGCCGCAGGTGGCTACTCGGAATAATCGTGTGCCAGATCTATACCAGCATATCTTCTATAGACACGATCCGACACTGGTCTTTGTGGGGGCTGTAAGTTTCAGATCCCCACAAGACCTGGATTGAAAATTCTAACAAATGTTTCTAGGTCGGCGCCGGTCTGACCTTCAAGGTCTTTGAATGGCAAGCTGTTGCTGCCGCCCGTGTTTTGGCTGGCAATGCCACTCTACCCTCTGTGGCAGAGCAGGAGAAATGGGAAACTGACCGCATTGCCCTGAAGAGCGATGGTCCCGGGTTCACCGTGCTCAACCCTGAGTTCGAAGCCTACTTCGAGGATCTCCGACTCCTTGCGGGGGAACCGCATGCTGGCACGCCAGGGCGACGCCTACCTCGGTTCGACCAAAAATGGGTGGACGATTTCAATGCCGGCCACGAACGCAGGAAGAAGATGTGGCGTAAGGCTAATCAAGCAGCACGACTGTAAGATGTGAGATATTTGGGAACATTTGGCCCTACGTTGAAGCAGCAGTACATAAATAAGCCTACACATAGATCACACACTAAAGCAAGGGACCACAAACTATACGCATGGTCGAACCCTTTTCGTCTCAGTCTGACACCAATGACCTCTCAATAAGCCACTAATGCACCCACAAGAGAACCTATCGAATCAATAATGACCATTTCCACCCTGAACCCCTTCAGCTGAAGAATTGGGCTTGCCAGTCCCCACTCAAATCAATATCCCCAGCATAGCGCCTTGGCACGACGCTTCGCCCTTTAAAAAGGGTTCGGTCGCGTTTGGCGATCGCGAGTTCGTCTCGATCGTCCTGATTATCCCTTCCTCACTCGCAATTTTCTCTCTCCTCCAGTGGACATTCCTCTAGAGATCGACTTAATCCTACTGTCCCTCCCACCAACCACCAAACAACTAAAACCACCATCGATCGCATCGCATCAACTCGGATCATCCGGCTCTCACAATTAAACCATACCACCAAACCCTCAACCCCAAAATGACAAATTCAAACGGCACAACTTTCATCCAACCACCAGAATGCTACAACGCACGCGACTCAATGCCCACCCTCCCAAGCAACCTCAACTACTACAACCAAGTCCCACTATACCAAGAACGAAACCCGAGCACGAATATGCGGGAGGTTCTACAATCGTGCTGTTCGTATCGTGTGTGGATTTTCGAGGATCCTGATCCTTGTACGGCTGTCTGTCCTTCTTTTTCGTCTGCTGAAACGCAGAGGGTTATGTATTGTCTTAATGCGCATCAGGTTTTGCATGGGAGTCGGGCCGAGAAATCTGGTGCTGGACGTGTTGGACTGAGTAGGATTTCTTGGGGGTCTTTCGTTGTTGGGGGTTTGCTTTTGGCTGGGGTTTTTGTATAAATGAAGGGATTTGTTGTTTTGGAGTTTTGTTTTTTACTTTGAGATACCCTTTGCATTGTTTTGGTGCTGGTTATATTTGACTGGGTGATATGTATTATTTAATTCAATTGCTATGTGTGCAGCACTTGTGTCGGGCATTTTTAATCTGGGCGCATGCTTAATACTTACATTCCTTGAATGCTTATCTTGCACCCTGCATTACTAGTCTCCGCTTGATCTGCGATGCCTTGAGCGGGATGTTCTGGGGAAACGAAGAACATGTGAATTGCGTGCAAGAAAGACGTAAATTGCCGAGTTGGCTAGCTATTGACATTGGTTAGTTGTGCACCATCCAACATTTCCAATTTGCTCTTCGTTTAGCAAGGATTAACCTGAGCTGATTTTTATGTTTGTATCGGTGCTGGCCAGATACCTATATATCCCCTTCTTATTTTGACTATACTTTGGATCAAGCATTGGCTACTCTGTATACTCTGCACAATGTCGGAGAATGTAACCCCGAGTGTGGAGTCTGCCAATATCACTATCCCGCGGGGTAAGGGAATTGGAGAATACATTTAGCCTATAAAAAGGCCCTTCAATATACCCGCCACTCCATACATTCGACACGGAGCAGCTCCGACCCCACGCATCCCACCTGTCATTATTCATACTGTAACACTGAACCCCTCTGACCCCCATAGAGAATTGAAACCCTTCAAAAACTCCATCCTCTACACCGAAAACCTCCAAAACCATTCCATCTACCTCCAAAATGGACTCCGTCAAAGGCAAAGTCTACGCCGTAACCGGACTGGGGGGCATCGGCCTAGCAGTCGCACGCCAACTACACACGCAGGGCGCACACCTCTCACTAGCAGACCTTAGCCCAAAAGTGCTAGAAACAGCCCTCCAAACCCTCGAAGCCGAGCCTAGCACTGCAAAAATCACAACAACAGCCCTGGACATCAGCAACGCAGCCGCAGTAAAAGACTGGATCGCATCGACAGTCGCACATTTCGGCCGACTAGACGGCGCGGCCAATATGGCTGGGACGATAGGCAAAGTGCATGGTACGGGCAAATTTATCGACCAGGATGATGATGAGTGGGATATGTTGATGCGGGTAAATGTCACCGGGTTGATGTATTGTCTGCGGGCGGAATTGCGGGCGATTATGGAGTCTGCGCCTGGTGGGAAGGGGAGTATTGTTAATGCTAGTAGTATTCAGGGGCTGAGGGGGTTTGCGTTGCATGCTGCTTATTCGACTACTAAGCATGGGGTTGTTGGGTTGACGAGGTCTGTTGCTAAGGAAGTTGGGCCTGATATTCGGGTTAATGCTGTTGCGCCGTGAGTTTTTCTTTTCTTTTTCTCTCCTTTATTTGTTTACTTGGTGTGTTGTTGGGGTGTTTGGTTTGTTGGATATGACTGATCGATTTTCTTTAGTGGCTCTATTCAGACGCCCTTGCTTGAAATGGCCAAGGAGATTCAGGGTGGCATTACTCCTCCGCCGACTGCTATTCCGCGCATCGGGACTGCTGATGAGGTTGCGCAGACGGTTGTTTTCTTGCTCAGTGATGCGGCTTCTTACACCACTGGCCAGGTTGTGAGTGTGGATGGCGGATGGGATGTATGAATAGGAGAGAGAGAAGTGTATGCATTACTGCAATGGAGAGTGGAACAGAACTTGCAGAGTTGAAATCACACTCATGAGGTGCTATGCATTGATATAAAAGAAAGAACATGCTCGCTAAATAACATGACATGATACTCACAGGCCCAAACGCCGTCGCTATGATCTATCAGTGTAATTGCTCAAAACATGAAAGACGTCTCTATCCGGTGCAGAGAGGACCCACCACTATAGCCACATATACAACCATAAAGCTAGAACGAACATATGAGCAAAGGACATACAGTCCAAACGATGCACTACTCACCCAGTACCACCGGGAGATAATCCCAATTGGTAACCCCATGAATAGAGCCCGCACTGGTAGCCGTAGGATCCTGGCCTTCGACAGGAACCGGCCAACCATCCTCATAGTCCAAGTAATTCCAACCAAGACGAGCTTCCTAAAAGGAAAGTTAGTCCTATCCAACCAAACCAGAAACCAAGGAATAAAACTCACCCCATCCTTGAACCCAATAGTGGTATTCAAATAATGATAGTAAAGGATATCCCGCGTAGACTCATTAGTCGCAGGAAGCACCCCCAACCCACCAGGAGCATAAACAGCTCCATGATTCGACCCATAAACAACTTCGCCACCCCCCTCTCGCAAAAGCTTCCCATCGCGATCCGCAAACGGACCCCGGACATTCTTCGACCTCCCAACCCGAATACTATACTCATCCCCGCGATCCGGAAACACACCATCAAAATTACAACACTTCCCATGACTAAACCACGCATAGTACCAGCCGTCCCGGTAGCTAATCCAAGACCCCTCCTCAGGCTTGTGCTTCTTCCGCGGGATAAACGTCAACTGCACCGCGTCCGGCTTCCCAGCATCCTTAACAGAAAGCAGATCATCAGATAACGGAACTTGCCAGATATCATGCCAGAAACTGCCGTAGTTGAGGTATGCCTGGCCGGAAACCTGATCAAC
>ERZ1673737.1877-NODE-1877-length-18906-cov-4.641186_pt1 | contig 18906 bp, 14 predicted proteins | sample MGYA00580211_ERZ1673737 | MGnify/ENA primary metagenome ERZ1673737 (study PRJEB41218, sample SAMN15661789) | gut metagenome | host: Homo sapiens | place: Canada: London | collected 2015-08-20/2019-03-30 | study: EMG produced TPA metagenomics assembly of... | reverse complement strand
TTACTTCAAATGCATTCCTCACCAGAGTTGCTCCTTGGCTAGCATTCAGCACGAGCTTGGCTGGCAAGGACGGTCCCTCTTCAACACTACACTGTCCATCCAGAACCACTCAGTGGCGGGTGGCTCCAAGGATAAGGGGCTGTACTTTGATCTCCAGCATGCACATGACCCCAGCGAAGTAAGTACATCTGATTCATAAACTCCGTCACAATTGCTAACAATGTCTAGTATGCGGTCACTGTGAACGTCGAAATTGCCCGTGGTCAAGAGGGTATTCTCTTGAGATACTGGAACGATGTTGTGTCTGACGAGCACGCACAGTCTCTGGCTGATACCATCGCCAGAGTGTTCACTGGATTCATTGAATCCCCGACTGTGACTCTCTCGCAGGCCAAGTTTGGTGCCGATACCGCGTCGGAGTCAGTGGATTGGGATCGCTCTCAGACCACTCTCGCCGACAAGGCTAAGTCCACCGGAGAAGCAATGGACAACAGTGCTATTCAAAAGATTATTGATGATCGTGTTCATGAGATTATTGGAAAGATGTTAAGAGAAGGAAAATTGCAGGTGCCCTCTATCCAGACTACTGGTTTGTCGGAGTACGTCCGTACCGATGCTATAGCGGACTCGGCATACCAGATGGGTATTCAAGGTGCCGATGATTCGGGTGTTTGTTCGGCGACATCTCGTTCCAGCCAGGAGGGGATGTCGGCCGACGTGGAAAGGAAATTATGGAACCTTTGGAGTACCGCTCTTGGTCTCTCGCCCAATGTGGTGAGACACCAGGAGAGTTTCTTCAAGTTAGGTGGTGACAGTATCACCGCCATGAAAATGGTCAGCGCCGCCCGCGAGGAAGGCCTCGTTCTCACTGTCGCGGATGTCTTCAATAACCCTGTCTTTGAGGATATGGTTGCCACTGTCCGTGCTGCCAACATCACTCAGCAGATGCTCAATGTGGATCTCCAACCGCAATCTGCCATCACCAAGGAGGATGACTTCCCTGACAACACGCCAACCACTCTGGGGCCTACCCCGTCTTCTGAGAGCATTGAGGTGCTCAAGCCCTCGTGTGTTGACGACGCTGATGTCCAGCGTGGAATTTGCCCCAAAATTGGAGTTTTCAAAGGTGGCATCGCAGATGTTCTCCCTGTCACTGACTTCCAGGCAATGTCTCTGACAGCAACTCTCTTCAAGTCCCGGTGGATGCTTAACTACTTCTACCTCGAAGGCAACGGTCCCCTCGACTTGCGACGTCTTCGCGAGAGTTGTCTGAAGATCGTGGATGCCTTCGACATTCTGCGGACCGTTTTTGTCTGCTTCCACGACCAGTTCTTCCAGGTTGTGTTGCGCAAGATCCGTCCCAGCATCTTTGTCTATGAGACCGATCGCGCTCTCGATGACTTCACCCTGACTCTTCAGCAGCGTGACCGTGAATATGGTCCCCGCGAAGGAGAGCAGTACGTGCAGTTCTACGTGGTCAAGAGGAAGGGCAGCGACCAGCACCGTATCTTGATCCGCCTGTCGCACACCCAGTACGATGGAGTGTGTCTGCCCAAGATCATGGCCGCCATCAAGCACGGATACGAGGGAAGCCCACTGCCACCAGTCACTCCCTACGCCAGCTACCTTCGTCAGCTCCCGGGCACAATTGGCCCCGACCACTACCGCCACTGGGCTGATCTCCTCAAAGGATCTCAAATGACCCAGGTTGTGCGCCGAAAGGGTACCAGCATGTTCCAGAACATTGGAGCATTCACAGAGATTCACAAGCGCATTGAGATCTCACCAACTGCCCTTGGCAATGTCACTGTCGCAACCGTCATGCAGGCCGCCTGGGCCCTGACCCTCGCCAAACTGTCCGCCCAGTCTGATGTTGTCTTCGGCCTCACAATCAGCGGCCGCAACGCCACAGTCCCTGGCATTGAAAACACCGTCGGCCCGTGCGTCAACGTCGTTCCAGTGCGTATCAAGCTCAGCGAGCACTGGACAGGCGTCGATCTCTTCCGCTACATTCAAGACCAGCAGGTATCCAACATGCCTTTCGAGTCTCTTGGCTTCCGCGAGATCATCAAACAATGCACCGACTGGCCCGCCTGGACCTATTTCACCACGTCGGTCTTCCACCAGAACGTCGATTACGAAGGCACCCTTGAGCTGGACAGTACTAAGTACCGCATGGGCGGTGTTGGCGTGAACGACAACCTCGCCGACCTGACCATGGTCTCACGACCCTCAGGCGAACGGGGCCTGGACGTCACCCTAGGCTACTCCGAAAAGGGCCCGATAATGCCCTCATTCGCATCAAGGGTACTCAACATGGTATGCGAGATTGCACAGTCCCTAGTTGCAAACCCAAGCGCATCGCTACCATCAGCAAGCATGCTCCGCTCCCTGCCACCCCAGACAATCGACGACCTCCCCCGTCCCTCAGACGAGCACTTCCTCAGCGCGCATCTCAAGTCCCGCTCTATCGCCGAGCTCCTCGTGCACTCTGACATCCTCTCCCGCTCCTGGCACCAGGTCCTACCCAGCCGCACAACCACAGCGCCGATCGGCCCTGACACTGATGAAAAGCCAACCCACCAATCAGCCTTCCAGCTCGACTCATCCTTCTTCGATCTTGGAGGTGATATCTTCAACCTGGCCCAGCTTACTTGGCTACTTGAGCAGGAGGGTCTCAAGGTTCGTCTTGAGGATCTAATCGAGCATCCTTCGTTCCTGGGCCAGATGGCTGTCTTGGCTTTGCACAATACCAAGCACCAGGATGATATTCCCACTGAGCACCTTGCTACCGGGGCTATCCTTGACTCGCCTGAGCCTATGGCTCGCGGTGAGAAGAACAAGGCTTGGTCGAAGGCTAAGACGTTGGCGCGGAAGCTCACCCGGCGTAACAATACGTTAGTCGCTAATCGGGCTTGATCTTTGATTCAGCCTGGAGATGACTGCAAAGAAAAAGACAAAAGAAAAACAAAAAAGCAAAACGGCGTTGTATGGAAAATGGAGGACAAGTATCCTCCCTATCGTTACTTTTTCCCGTTGTTTCCTTTTGTATTCTTGTTTATGCCATACTTTACATGTGTGTATGTTCTAAGTTATTGCTGATTTTCGTTTGGTCTTGATCCTCGTTCATTGAACCGGTCAGTCTTATATTTCCTATGTCTTGGTGATGTGGTTATGTCATTTTGACCTCGATCTTCGGATCTATACACGGTCGTCTATACTTACTATTTTCTCTCGTTACATTTTCCTGTCCTGTCTGCTCTGATTTCTTGTCCTTTTTCTGCTTTTTGTCATACTCTAATATATCGAAACGTCTCTATTGAATATTCTCCCATTCGTAGTTCGGTAACCTAGTAAACCTTGAAGGTAAAGTGTATTTCGCTCGTAGATTCCATGATGTCAAGAGAAATGGCAAGTTAAGTAAGCTGATTGAAACTCAAGGGTATCTCCAATGCAAGGAGGGCACCAGCCACAAGTATGTACAAGGTATAGCACTACTAACAAATGATATCCACATGCTCAAATTACAACTCAAACAGAATCTCGCGACCAGAATCCACGCGCCCGAATCCGCTTGCCGTATATATAGAACAAATACGGGATTGGAATAAGCGCAATAGAAATGAAACCCAAAACACTAGCAGCCCAAGGCACCCCAAGGTTATGAAACATAGCCGTAGTGAAAAGCGGGAAACAACCCGCAAAGATAGAACGCAAGAAAGTGTTAGCGGCAATAGCGCTAGCAGCGTATTTCTGGAATGTATCAATGAGATAGTTTAGCGCAGCCTGGAAGATCGTGAAGAAACCAAAACCCATCATGACAGCACCGATCATCGGGCAAATCCAATGGATGTGTTTCGGGCTCGTCCAGCCGAAGACAAACATTCCCGCGGCGAAGAGGACAGAGCCGATCATCATGGGTGGCAGTCTAGCTTCTGGTATGGCGCGGTTACCATTTGCTTTGAATCGTTTGAGGTAGAAGCTTTGGTTTGCGAGGTTGATGACGCCGCCGATTAGGATGCCCACTAGGTAAGCGAGGAAAGGGAGGGCGCCGACGACCTGGTTCCAGCCGCGGTCTTCTTGGAAGACGATTGGGAAGGCTGCTAGGGATAGGTAGAGGATGCCGTAGACGAAGGAGGCGTACAGGGCGACTAGGAAGCAGATCGGGGTTGAGAGGAGTTGGAAGGGTCGCACCAGGTATTTGTTGCCGAGTTCTTTGAAGGTTACGTCCCATTCTTCGTGGCGTGCGTGGAGGGCCCAGTTTCCTGTTTCGAATCGGAGGCGGCGGGCTTTGTAGACTAGTAGTACTGGTGGGTAGCTCTCGTCGACGAAGAGGAGGTCCATTATTAGGAAGAACATCATCATTATGCCAGTGATCTAATTACTGTTAGTGGGGGTTTTGTGTGGCAATTCAGGGAAGAAGATGCTCACGTATTCGGTCCATCGCCAGCCGAGATAGCTTTGGCAAATAGCACCACCGACAATAGGACCGAGTACAGGTCCACCAACCACTGCCAAGGCATAACCAACGATGGCAGCTCCGCGCTGTTCGGGTGTCCAGATATCACCCAAAACACCGCCAGTATTCGTCACTGGAGCCGAGCCGAAGAAGCCCGTAAAGAATCGAGTGATCATAATAGTCTGCAAGTCTTTCGCAGTAGCCGTACCAAACGAGAAGACAGCTGCGAGAAAGTACGGCGCCAGCACAGCCGGCTTGCGCCCAAACACTTCCGATAGAGGCGCCCATATCAAAGGACCCAATCCAAGCCCGAACAGGAGCAATGATGTACCAAGTGTAGAAACCTCATTTGAGACACCATACTCCTCACTGATCTGCCCCTGGCCAGTCGAATACCTATGAACAATTAGCCCCAATCCAACAACAACCCAAACAAGATAGACAAATATCTTACACTGAACTCGCCCAAGTAGACCCTAAAATCGAAGAAAGAAAAAAAGGTCAGCTCAATCCACATACATCCACATGTCACACATAACTCACCCATAGTAGTCAACCCATACAAAACAGTCGTAAAAGCTTTCTTCTTGAACCCCCAATTCAAAGGCTGATACGGATCATCCAACCCCTCAAAATCAACAATCACATCCTCAGTCGTCTTCGTATGTGAAAGCGGATGCGTAAATTTAGCAGTCTGCCCAGGCTCGCGACTCCGAATGCGCGATATGACCGACTGCGCGCGCTGCTCGAAGACGGATATACCCGATGCGACTGTGGTTTGTTTTGTTAGTGATTCTGTGACGGCGCTTTCATTGCTGTGGCTGTGGTGGGATTGCGCTTCGATGTTGTCGCTTGATATGGATACGCTGCTGCGATCTGAATGGAGTTGGGGTGTTCGTTCTGTCATTTCGTGGTGTTGTGATTTATAAATTATGGATTCAATATGACATTGACATTTGCTGCAACTTGTAGGGTAGCTGTATGGCCGGTTGGGGAGGAAATTATTGAAAATTGGGGTATCTGGGTATCTGTAAAAATCTCCGATGGAAAAAGATATTGCCCTCGGAGATAACGGGGAGAAAGAGAAAAGAGGAGCCCGGTCCAGAGGTTCGCGAGTCGTTCAAAAGCAAAGCAAGCAGGGCTGAGGCTTAGCTTGAACTGGAGTCAACTGGAGGGACCCTCATTGTTTTATTCAAGCTTTTCGGACCTCCGATGGCGGATGGTGAGCCGTGCTATCCGGTTACATCGGTTTGGTGGCGAGTCAACCATGTCAAGTACCCTGGTGCCTTGATCGGAGTCTCGATCGGAGGGCTGTGAGATCCATGCCAATAGGCTATTCGGCAGGACATTGTACATGCCGCTTCAAAGCAGCGAAACCCGATATTTCGAGTACTGTACTCGATGTCGGCATGCCATTAACTCCGACGTGCCGCGTGTGGGGAAGAAAGCGGCCAGTGGGCCGTTTCATGTCACGTCACGTGAGTAGTATAGAAACAGATTAGAACTCGTTAACGTCTAAACATGTCTATCTATGGTATGATACATGCACCCATATGAACAGCGAAATAAGTAGACTCCCGAGTGAACCTAACCTAGGTGGACGGATGCACGCTCTCCCATTTGTGAACTGCCTCCATAGCAGCAGTAACCTTGAGACCAATGCGAGCATCCAATTCATAGCTTTCCCACCGGGCAGCATGGTCAAGGTACTCCTTACACTTGCGTACCTTCTGTCTCTCAGTATCAATTTGGGTACTATTCCCAGAGTTGGTGGAGGTCTTGTCAGATTCAACGGCGGGGGTAGAGTTAGACAACCCATGAAGTGTCTGGTACGTGGAACGCTCCATCCAGAAGTTAGCCGCCATCTCGAAGTGCGCAACAGGGTGCACCCAGTCGTCCTTCAGATGGCCCTTGAACAGGGACTTATCGTGATCCAACACGCGAGTCTGCAGGATCTTCTTCGCCTCGTCATATTTGCACAGTGAGCGCAAAACAGCCGCGCGGAGAAGTTCCAGGATGGCCTTTTCTTCTGTGCCTTCCCGAGACCAGGTCTTGTTGGCGTCGCTTTCACACCAGGCTAGTCGGGTGAGGGATTCCTCAAGCTGCGCATCGGTCATGCGGCTGTGGCCGTTCCAGAAGAAGATCATTTCTTCGATGGGATCCACGCCGATGGCATCCACCAGGGGAACGTCCCACTCTTTGGCACGTGCTTCCCACTTGGCAATTTTGCGGGTTACGAAGATGTCAAATGGGAGTTGGCGGGCCATGAAGCGCTTTTTGCCCGCGTGCGCTGGTGCTTCGCGGATGTATAGGGCGGCTTTCTTGGCGTGTTCTTCTGCCAGCTTGGGATCGGACAGGTTTTGTCGGTATAGGGCTACATGGCATGATCCGGCGATGTAGTAATATAGGGATCGGGACCAGGAGTTGAGGTCCACGCACTGCAAGATCAGCGGGATGTCTCTGAAATTGGGGTTAATAACTCACCTCAATGAATGCCTCGGCACAGACGTCGTATCGGTGGAGGAACAATGCATTCAAACTCTTCTCGAACACGCACAATGCTTCAACCTGCTTGAGCGGGCTCTTGGCGTTCGTGCTCAAGAGCTCAAGAGCACCTTCCAGGTCCTTATTCGCTCCCTTCATACGCGATTCTTCCAGCAGCCAGAGCTGACTGTTAGGGAATCGGCACCGCATCTCGGCCAGCAAAGCAGCGAGTCTCTCCTGCGGGTATCCCTCAACATCGGTCTCACCAGGAGTCGGATCGGGCATGATATCACAGTAGCGAACGAAGCCATTGTAATAGCCAAGCAATGCCAAGGCAGCCATACCGCCGATCAAGTTGTGGAACTTGCTGGCTTGCCAGAGCATCCTCAGTCCTCGTTGCTTGTCGCCGTGGAATCCGATAACGGAAAGTAACTTGCTGAATGCTGGTGGGACCATGGAGATCAGTAGGAGAAGAATACCGAAGCAGAAATTGGCGCCGGAGTGCACAAAAATATCGATTTGGTTCTTGAAAATATCCGAGTCGGGGTCGTGATGGATGTGCTTTGCAGAAGGTGTTTAAGTGCCTGTCGAGGCACCGGGAGATGATGTTTCAAGAGATACGGCCAACCCGCTTAATGATCGGCTGAGCTCTGCGCTTTCAGCTGTAGCCACTTTGCCGTCTTCCTTCGAGGACTGGCTCGACGAGTCTGACTTGTTGTCCGGACATTCGGCACTCGACTTCGAGAGGTCGCTGGTGGTGGGAAGTAGCACCTTCTTCGGATCTTGTGATTCCATGAACTTTTCTTCCATCTTCATAATGGCGTCTAACGTAATATAAGCCTTTCTAAGTCTATAGAAAGCTTTGATACTTTCTGTTAGGCTTTCGTTCAGTACCCCCACAACGGCACTCATCAATTGGGCGATTGCCTGGCAAAGCGCATATTCCGAGCCAGGAGCATAGATACCGGAGTGGAAGGCATTGGGGGCATTGACGTTCTGTTGCGCCCGAGTCTGGTCGCTGGCCGCGCTAGTTTCCGCTTCGCCGAGTCGTTCGGAGGCTGCACAAGTCAGAATGATTGCGTCTCAAAATCCGGAAAGTATCTCCACCTTGTCGCATAATCTCTTGCTCGAATCCCAATGTCGCTCGCACGAATGCGACCACACCTTTGCCCAGCTATATCGCAGTCAGCGGCGGTACGTCATCGGATATAGTGACGATCACGAACCAGGTGGAAAGTAGAGGACCCCGTAGCAAGATTGGCTTCGGCGCCGTCAACATCGTCATTGAGAATGAGTGTCGCCGCTAGTTGGGAGTGATCAGTGCCAAGTTCTCCGCGATTGTGCGTTCAATGGGTGCACACCTTGCATCGCCTCCACCACTATCGCAAAATACCGCTGTCAGCACGCACTTGACCTCCGGAGTAAACCACAGCGCCACTCACAGTCTTTTATTTCGACGATGGAGTCCACCGACTGTGTCGGCTTCTTGCCATACAGCCATGATCCGACTCGCAACATGGTGCAGACCAAGAGTTATAGAGGTGAAAATTAACGGTAGTAAGTGGAAAACAAGTATGGTTAAGGCCGAGGCGTGAGAAAACACCGGATTGGGAAGAATGTCAACGGTCCCATGCGAATCCGAATCCGAGCACAAATTCCGGGAACATCTGCGAAGAGTTAAAGAAAGACAAAGAAAGAAAAAACGAGGGGCCAAATCTGACGGGAGGAAGGTAATAAATCACTTTCCATGGACTTAAGACTGGACTTGCCGGCACCTCCGAGGGGCGAAGCAGTTAGCGAGTTCGAGATCGGATCGGGTCTGGAACTTGATGCTATATTAGTTCTCATTCTGACATTCTATTTATTACTTTAACCTATTAAGTATTATCTATTAGCCATCAACTGTAACTATTCACTATTAACTTCTTCTCTTTACTGTATTCTGCCCTGTATTGATCTTATCGCCTATCGCCTTAGTCACCGCTTCCAGCTCTGACAGCTCCAACTCCAACACCTCACCTCTCTCAACTAGACACATCACACACACACACAATGTCAAACTCCACCCAAAAGTCCGAGCTTTCAGAGCAGCCCCAGCAGCAGAAGCCCCAAGTGCTGGAGGAAGACGACGAGTTCGAAGACTTCCCCGTTGAAGGTACCGCAACGCAACACCTTCCCACAGAGACCGACAGACACTGACCCAGCAATACACAGACTGGCCCCAGGAAGAAGCCGAGCCAACCTCTGGCTCGACAGCAAATGGAGGTAGCGAGCACCTCTGGGAGGAGAGCTGGGATGACGACGATGCCGCGGAGGATTTCTCCAAGCAGCTCCAGTGCGTATTCCCGCAATGGTCACCTACTACCCTAGACAGCGATGTCCTTTGCTGTCTCTTCTTGCCCTTTGTCTTTTCCCCGCCGCGCCTCTATGTCCGCTCCAACTACACCCAATATCCCATCAATCCCCCTCAATCCTACCCCCAACCATGACCTCACCGCAACCATCCCTCCCTCAACAACCTCCATCAACAACACAACTAACAAACCCCACCCGCAACAGAGAAGAATTAAAGAAAGTCGAAGCCTCATCCTAAACAAAACACGAAGCACAAACCCAAGCCCAAGCATAAGACAAGCCACGCAATCCCATCCACAGAAAGAACCCCACATCGCTTTCGACATCGGTCGGTCATTCCATCCCTCCGTCTCGCACTCTCCCTATACCCCCTGTCGCTAGAACGGAGCGAAATGGATTGGAATGGAACGAGGAAGGAAATAGGAGAAGGACGGTCGCGTCTGTCATTGATGATGGGTGAAATGGGCTTGTCGGGGGAATGAGAAATGTTTCGTTTGATTTATGACCTCTTTTTTATTGCGTGAATATGAGCCTGGAGCCTTGGGCTTCGCAAATTACTTTTCCTTTTCCTTTCTTTCGTAAAATTTTGCCTTGGCCTAGGTTCTAGGTCTTGGGAATGCTGTACCGGAAGATGGGACATGGATTTACGAGGTACATCTATGCTGTGACTGGGAGTATCTGCTTACATCTCTTCTGTCTTGGGGATAATCGTAAGATTTTATATTGGCCTCTATTTACATGCATATGTAGTATCTGCGTGTCCCTTCAATCGAGTATACCACTCAAAGCTTGGGTTTCGTACCTAGCACACCAGATTTAGCTATCCAATCTAAGAACGGAAAAGATTCTCTTAAGACGATATAATTAAAGAAAAATTTCATTGGCTGTGTACATTACAGTTTCATAAACATGCTCGGGCCAAAAGCACCCCCTCCCGTCTATTTTTGATCATTTACTTACTGGACAGAGCAGCAACACCGGGCAGGTCCTTACCCTCGAGGAGCTCGAGGGAGGCACCACCACCAGTGGAGACGTGAGAGAGCTTGTCCTCGACCTTGTACTTGGCAGCAACGGTAGCAGTGTCACCACCACCGATGATGACAATGGAGCCAGACTGGGCAGCCTTGACCGCAGCATCGAGAGTCTGCTCGGTGGCGTTGGCGAAGGGCTTCAGCTCGAAGACACCGGGGGGCCCGTTCCAGAGGATGGTCTTGGCCTCGGCGATGGTCTTCTGGTAGGACTTGACGGACTCGGGGCCGACGTCCAGACCCATGTAGCCGTCGGGGATACCGGTGGCATCGGTGGCGGAGCCGACCTGGGCGTCGGCGGAGAACTTGTCGGCGGTGACGTAGTCGACGGGAAGGACGATCTCGACGTTGTACTTCTTGGCCTTCTCGACGATCTCGCCGACGATCTTGCTGCCGGCTTCGTCGAAGAGACTGTTGCCGATCTTGACGTTCTCCAGGGTCTTCTTGAAGGTGAAGGCCATGGCGCCGGTGATGATGAGGCTGTTGACCTTGGGCAGGAGGTTGTCGATCAGCTGGATCTTGTCGGAGACCTTGGCGCCACCGAGGATGGCGAGGAAGGGACGGGCTGGGTTCTCAAGAGCCTTGGCGAAGTACTCCAGCTCCTTCTTCACGAGGAAACCGGCGGCCTTCTGGGGGAGGTCGATTCCGACCATGGAGCTGTGGGCACGGTGGGCAGTACCGAAAGCGTCGTCTACAGTGGGTTAGCTGGGAACGAGAGTCGAGGGAGCAGGGTGGCACATACTGACGTAGACGTCACCGAGGGCAGTGAGGCCCTTACGGAACTCGTCGACTTGGGCCTTGTCGGCCTTGACCTTCTTGCCCTCGGCATCCTTGGAGCTACCCTCCTCCTCGGCGTGGAAACGCAGGTTCTCGAGCAGGACAACCTGGCCACCGCTGGCCTTGTTGACAATCTCCTCAGACTTGGCACCGACACAGTCCTCAGTGAAGATGACGCTCTTGCCAATGAGGCCCTCGAGGACGGGGACAACGGGCTTCAAGCTGTACTTGGGGTTGACCTTGCCGTCGGGGCGGCCAAGGTGGGACATGAGCACAACGGCCTTGGCGCCGTTGTCAATGGCATACTTGATGGTGGGCAGGGCACCGACGATACGCTGGGGGTTGGTAACGTTCTTGTTCTCATCGAGGGGGACGTTGAAGTCAACCTGTTCCAATTAGCAGCTGATGTTTGGTAATTGGGTACGGGGCACTCACCCGGATCAAGACACGCTTGTCCTTGAGGTCGACGTCAGTGATGGGGAGCTTGTTGGAGAGAGACATTGTGAGTGAGTATGATAGTCAACAATGGTAAGAATGAAGGAGGGGTGAGAAAAGAAGAACTAATCAGGCCACGGTGAGTCGCGATCAGTAAAGAGTGGAGGGTTGGTTTGGTGGGGCCCGGTGAAGAGGCCCGTAGCAACTGGTACTTACCGGTGATGTATTCGTCCGCAAGCGGTACTCCCTAGTCAGTGAGCTGCTTCGCTGTTCTGGAAGTATATTAGCAATATCTGTACCTCTTCTCTGGGTACCCCTACCAGCCCCGGAGAGCTGATCGGGCTGATGCGGGACTGATGTCAGAGCTGCCGTCGATACGGAGAGGGCCGGGCCATGAAGCTCCTTGTAGCCTCGGGGTCGGGGGTTTCTGGGGGAATCGTCTACTGATGGAAATGCCCATAGCCGCTACATTGAACATGTGACGTTGAAAGCAAATTTCCTAAAGTCCATAAACAGCAAACCACGATTTGATTCCCAAATGTGCAATATCCGACCTTTTGGAATGCAAAACCCATATAACAATATACATGAAAACCGTTCACCCCAAGCGCCTAATAAAGCAAAAACATTGCGATTTATATAACTCGGTCGTTAACGTGATACTCGCTTGAAGCGTGCCATTAGGACGCCTCCGCGGAGTTCGTAAGAGAAAGGTACGCGGTCCATGCGATACCAACGGTTGACACAAATGGCTGATTGAGAGGTTAGTCTAGGGTCTTTTGTCACAAGCTTGCGGAACTCACAATCTGGAACTGAATAGGCACGACGCGGAAATTGAGAATCTGCACCGCTGGCCAGAGTACAAAATTGGCCTTCAGAGTAGGCAGGTAGACATCACGGAACTTTTGTGTCAATGCCCGCCGGCCACCACCTTCGGCAATGGTCATATAGGTGAAGAAACACGCCAGACCTTACAAGTCAGCTCAGTTCGATGGAGTAAAGAGGGAGGACATACCAAACGGCGCGAAGATTAACTGATCAAACGCAACGCGCTTAAAAGCCGGAGCATTCGGGTTCGTCTTGGTGAGCGGGAACGCCCTGGACAAGAAGCCAAACCACTGGAACTGAATCGGCGCCATGAAGAAACCATAGGCCATGAACCTGGTGAGACGTTCGAAATCAAAGGGTGCGGGTGAACGACGGGAAAAACCGAGTTCCCCGACGGCAGGAGGCTTTTCCTTGTCCAAATCATGAATCTCTATTGAGAGGAAATCTTCGCTGTTCCCAGAGGTCTGGGCCCGGCGGGTTCTGACGGCCGTAATCAGCTGCGCAACAGTATCGGCGACACCACCAAGAACCTATATCCATGCACTGTCAACTATCTGTTCGTATTGGGACCTGTCGAGTCTGAGGGCAGCTTACAGCGTTGGTGACCATCGTTGTGAGCACTATCGAAAGATAACATGTCAGAGTGGCCCAGCGGGATGTGGCGGGTAGAGGCATACCTGGCCTTTCGGCATAGTAGGCGTTAAATTTGGCAGCAAGCCGTGCCGCTACGGCCATCTCGATGATAAAGATGATCGTGTGCAATAGAGGCTGTAGAATAATGACATCAGGCGACAGGGTTAGCCTCTTTCAAATAGGCCGGAGAAGCGACAGCGAGGAGCCGGACTGGGCGGATCACATACCACGCGACCGTAGATGTATCTCTTGTTCAGGCCATCCAGGACTTTTCGCTTCACGGAGGAGATCATGATGAAGGATGATGACGGGAGCACAATGACCGGTTGGGGCTGGGATGAGGGCCAGGTGCGCCAGTATGACGCAAAGTCAATGAAATCCGGATGAACTTGGTTATGCTAGCCCCGGAGTTCCCCGGGTTTATAGTATTGTATAAAATTATGTCAAGAAAGAGGTTGTCAGAGCATTGAGAACAGGCAGATTCCCAAGATTCCCATCAGAGTCTCCGCGTCTCGCCATGACTAACAGAAGTCACCTGGTCGTCGATTACACCGTCATCTCAGCCAGCCAATCAGAGGCCTTTCTGGACTATATAATGCTTGATCCGTCGTAGACAACATATACAACAATCCATTAATTCTATGCCCGATTCCTTGCCGTGTGTCGCGTCAATATGATTGAAACAGAACAATGGATGTATAAATAACTCACGACCCTCGCACGCTTGGGTTTTGGGGCCATCTTGGCACGCATGTACTAGCATCCACTTCACATGGAGCACCCATGGATGCATAATCATAGATAGGCTTGATGCTTTGCTACTAGCCCAATACCTGGTAATCAAAACAAAATCGTTCTTCTCTTCTAGAATACATGTAAAGTGGTAGCCACGGTTACTACGCGGCGCATACAGGCTCTCTTACGGAGACTGTGCTTGGAACATCACTCATTGCTCGCTCTCATACAGCTACGATCAATTGGGATGCGTCCTGATGTGTTTATATTGTTTGTTAGGTTACATGATGCTAGGTTATATGACACAGTAGCAGCACTACATTGCCAAGCTCATAGTCCTGCCTCGCCTAGCATTCGCATCCAGCTGATATTGGAATTGATTAAGAGAGTTCAATCAGTAGAATATGCAGACCGTAGGCAGTAGCTTGAAGGTACAATTTGCCATTACTATGTGTTTCTTGAAGTTACGGTGTGGTGTGTGCTGCCTGTCCTCACACCACGCACGTAGGTGGTGGATGGTCGCAAGCAGTGTACAATTAGCCCTACATTTCTGCCTCTTATTTCTATAAACGATGCCTTTTCACCGTCATCGAGCTGTGAAGGCACGAGACGCGAGAGCCGGTTGTTGACGAGTTTGTTCGTGCCTCGTTCGTCTTCTTTATCTTCTTCTTTATCTTCCCACTGCCTTCCTTCTCTCTCTCCATCTTCTTCGTTCCTCTCTGCGGCATCTTCCTTCCCTCTCCATCTAGTCTTTTTTTTTAACCCAAGTGAGACACAACACAAGCGCTCTCGATATCAAAATCATTTTGCAGCTCCGTATCTTTGCGGAGCAGTTGTATGGGGTGATCGCTGGGGAGCAGAGTGTGATGCCTCTGCTGAAAGTGCAGATGAAATTTGAGCGTTGAGAGGCCACACAATTGTTTAGAGCGTTACTGTAAATTTCAGATTAGCGCAGGTGATATGGTCATTGGATCTGAGCTAGCTCATACTGAAAGTAACCGCAGTGAGCAGGAAGTGCCAGTAGAGTGAGATGTTCTCATAGTCTGATCGTTAGGCATAGGGAGCCGAGGTGTAGTTGCTTGCTGGTCTGAATCTGATCAATCTGCTTACTCAATTCTAACTTCGTCACTTACCACTTTGGAGCATCAAGTTCACAAGCGTTGCCCTCTTTTCCATTCCTTTCGGTGCTGTTCGTCGATTCCCAGCTATCACAAGCAGGAGTTCGCGTACAGCATCATCAACGAAACAGGAACAAGTCGTGAGCCTTTTTCGATCTACCTATTCTCAATTATACGAACCTGACCCCCGTGTCGAAATAGAACCAACAGAGGCTCACAACAATAACCATTATGGCAGACGAACGCCCTCCCATCGAGAAGAGCTGCAATGCATGCGGCAAAACCGGCAAAACAGTCTCCGGCACCACAAGCCTTAAGAAATGCAGCCGCTGCGAGTCAACCTGGTATTGTAGCCAGCGCTGTCAGAAGATGGATTGGAAGTTCCACAAGGAGGCCTGCACCATCAAATCCCAAGCCAACGCCCACGCCAAAGCCCTCTCAAAGGCAATTGCAGGAGCAGTCGCAGCAGCCGCCGCCGCCTTGACCAGTTCTCCCAGTGACGAAAAGCCCTCGGAGAGCAATCACAGATTCGCAACCGACAAATTCGAAGTCCTAGATATTGAAATTGCCATGCCCTTCCACCAACTTCGCTCCAACACGTGGCTACACGAACGGTCTGAGAGAGACGTCTTCAAACTGCTCATTGACTCCTACCGCCTCCGCGTGGGGGATGACCGTCCCCACTGCAAGGACTTTCTCTATGCATGCATCGAGGATTTTGGTCGGTACCTACGACAAGCTGAGAGGAATAGAGAGTTGATGCCCAAATGGTGGACTAGTGAAAAAGGCGTTGAATGCATGTTGTTCGCTTCTGATGGCAATGACTGGAGCACCGCGGTGGTCGATGTCTCGGAGAGGGATATCCAGCGGTATTATCCAGAGTTGTTTATGACTTTGCAGATGCGGGTTTTTGCTGAGCAGGTGCTTGGGGGTGGGCCTGGAGGAAAGAACTTGACGTCTACTATTGAGATTTACTTGATTGCTGAGCAAGGGAAGCTTCTTACTCTGATCCCGAGATAGGAGGTGGATTGTGGCGGGATTCGGGTTGGTTTGAGACATATCCTGGTTAAATGAATTGTGTGTTGATACACTCGCGTGACTTTTGAGGTCGGTTCAATTCAGCAACAGCCTAGTTCATAAGTCAATCTACGAGTCAAACAGTCAATATGGAACTCATTGCCGCGGGATCCACAAATCATCAGCTCGTTGTGTGCAAATCATGTTCAACATTATCCCTGGCGAATAGTTGTATAGACCTTGGACGACAACGGTACCGTATGGGAATGTGCCATATATGATCAATCGTGCACTGAGGGATTGGTTTGCATCTCGTGTAATGTCATGACTAGTTACAAGTAGTCGGCACGCAGCTTGATTGTCAGAAGCCAGCCAGCTGCCCCCGTCGTGTCTCATAAGGATTTATAGATTCTATCTTTGCATCACTCATCGAGTAGCTCATTTCTGTGGGTATTATATACAGTGTAGGGATGCCCTCAACTAGAGCGAAGCTGATCATCCGCCAGGATGTCCGGGAGGTCTCGGATATCGGTCGTTTCGTTCGTGCTCACGTCTATAAGCCGGACAGCTTCCAAGTGAAGGGGTCCCGTGGCTAGAGGTAGGAGTTTGAGTTCGGTTGAGTGGCAGGTTCCCGGCAGGAGAGGACTAGAAAATGTTAGTGGAGATAAAGAAGGTTGGAATAGAGTGCGTACCCTACACGGATATCCGTGCTCAAGCTGATTAACTCAACTTCCTGGCCGGCTACACTCTTTTGTCTGGCATGCACGATATTGTCGTCGGTCACTGCCTCGGCCACATGGTCCCCCTTTCGGCTAGTGATGGATGACGAGGAAGGTCGAGCAACATGTCCTCGCGGATCCACGCGTTTTCTCCGTGGCAACGCAATCAAAGCGAATTTGCGGGGCACATTTGATCGATTGACAATGAACACATCCCAGGAGAAAACAGATCCCACTTGCACATGGGTAGGCCCAGAGAATGAGATAGTTACACCCACATCGGTGACCGAGTACGCCCGTTCTCGCAATGAGCTGCGGTTATTAGGTGGTACACCGGCTTGGGTTGACACCGACAGACTGGTAGGGCGGTTGTTTCTTTGCAGCGCCGGACTCGGACCCCCATAAGTAGGGTTTAAGGCAACGGAGAAGTCGACATTGGTTTTCCACTGCATAGAAATGCGCGGTTTGCAGTTATCGTCCACGATAATTGTTGCCCCAAGTGAGATATCTAGCATGCTGAACATGGCAGTGGAGGAGGGATTGGTCTCAGGGCCATACTCTGGCGTGAGTTTGTACATAAGGGTCACATCATCTCGTGGGTAGCATGTTAATGGGAGGGTAAGACCTGGTATGTCAGATAATGACTCAATCGTCCCTTCAGATAGGTGAAGCTCTGCTTTGTCAAACGAGACTTGGCTGCTCAAGAACGGCGTGACTTCGAAATCGAGACTGGCAATGGTTGTCGGAAGACCAGTGTATGAATTGAGTCGAGAATATCGTATCCTTGCACTCGCCGCAGGAACAACACGAAAGGGGTGGCCATGTTGTTGTTGAATGTTGTATATTGGGTCCTCGTTGTATGTCGTTGGTACAACCCTTAAGAGTCTGGATGCAGGAAGGAAAGGCTCTTTTTGGCTGATTGATTTGTCGCCAGACAAAGGCTGGAGCATGTTTGTGGATGCCGCAACGAGCGAGGGAAGATAGTCATCTTGTGAGTCCTCCTGCCGACACCCATCAGACGGATTCAGGCTAGCGGAGGCAATGAACAAAAGTGACGGTTGTTGGATACGGATACGGGGTCGTTCTGCATTACATTCGTTAGCCACTACTCAGTCGGGTCACCGTCTCAAACTCACTGAGTGTGGCATCAATGTTCCAGACTAAGTAAACATGGTTACCACTGCCTTCCTCGCCCTCGAATTCATTGAACACAACGAGTGGATCATCTTCACCGCGCACTGTCCCCGAGAATATGATATCCCGGGTTGGTGTCGGATTCTCAGCAACTGATTCGGCCGGGTCGACTGCAAACACGTCGAGCCTGACTTCGAGCCGAGGTAGGTAGTGCTTCAGGATGGTCTCTGAACAATCGGACAGTCGCAGAACGACACGGACAGGGAGAAATTCATCTATAGCACTTTAATAAGTAAGACAAAGCTCAGGAGGACTGGTGACTAGCATACCAAAAAACAAGAGAGATCGCTGCGGAATTGACGACAAAACAGAGGGGAGGTCATCAGCTCCGTCTTCTAGAGCCGAACTCAGGGCCCCCTCGATGTCGAGTGCTGGCGCATGGGGGACTACTGTGTCGAGAATCGCATGGCGTAGAAATTCACCTGGGATCTCCAAGCCAGGCATTGCTACGTCGCATGTAGACAAGTGAGAGAGTTCGAGTCTCAGGAGATAAACGATAAGTGTACGGTGCAAACTATGCAAACGCGCGGAGCTACATCAATCCTCCGTTTTCTCTTCTTTCTCACTCCAACAACCGCCATGAATCCCAACGGCCCCTCAGCTGCCTTGTGGCAGGAAGCGCGGAATACAGATGGACGCGTCTATTATTACAATGTACAGACAAAGGCGACACAATGGACAAAGCCGCAAGAATTGATGACTGCGGTTGAGGTAAGTGCCAAACCCAATTGTTCTGAACTGGGCTAACTCTTCTTTAGCTTGCTCTGGAAAACCAGCCTTGGAGGGAACACACTGCAGCCGACGGACGCAAGTACTGGTACCACACGGAAACCAAGGCGAGTAGATGGGACATTCCCGAGGAATACAAGAATGCACTTGCACAAGCGCCGGCTCCTCCAGCAGCCCCAGTCGCGTAAGCAACCCCCTAAACCTACCAGTATCCATACTAACCATACTTTAGCGGCTCATCTTTTGTCGCAGGTGGCTCAAGCTACCCTCCGCAATCTCAACATCGTGATCGCGACGACTTCGACCGAGGTGACAGAGGCGATCGAGGATATGGTGACCGGCGCATTGGATATGGCTCTTATGACAACAATGGCACAGTCGCCGCACCAGAATTC
>ERZ1673737.1875-NODE-1875-length-18929-cov-3.839091_pt1 | contig 18929 bp, 18 predicted proteins | sample MGYA00580211_ERZ1673737 | MGnify/ENA primary metagenome ERZ1673737 (study PRJEB41218, sample SAMN15661789) | gut metagenome | host: Homo sapiens | place: Canada: London | collected 2015-08-20/2019-03-30 | study: EMG produced TPA metagenomics assembly of... | reverse complement strand
AAATTAGTTTGGACACTCTAGTTGGCAACTTTGGCTTTCGTGTTCCCATTTAAGATACCACCATGCCTGCGCTACCTCTAAATTCAGATTCGAACTTCACTTGAACCATGATGTCTGCGCCCTTTCCGTCTTTGACATAAAAACATTATGGTCTCCTAGTTATATGCGAAATTAGCCTTGTCACACTCTTAAAACAATTACCATGGCGTAAATAACATGTGGGGAACTCACCAGACCCAAGGTTAACTTCGACATGCCATCGATAGCCTTAGGTTCGTCCCTTTGATTGATGCCAAGATATTATCACACGTAAATAGGACGCTTAAAATGGCGTCAAACTAAGCCGTTTTCAGCACCCAATTTACCGTCACCTAGCGTTGTGGTGTAATGTGACGATATAAACTGGCTAAAGATCCTGGAAAAGTCTAGTAGGCATTGAGGCATAACTGCATACTCAGAAGCGGGCATCAACCATCGTAACTTCAACGCCTTTTTATATTTGTAAAGACAATAAATCAGACATTAAGACAGTGGTTATCGTGCATGATCTTGCATAGCCAGGTATATGTCAGCTGGTCCTCCTGTCAACGCGGGCTGCAATGTAGCAAGGAATTTTCATCAACCGCATCTCCCGTTCTCGACCACGTCATTTCACCTTTGGCATCGTCCTCTGTATGTGATATGTTAGGTGTGCGCCGGTCCAATGGGAACTCCTAGGCCACCAGCAGCCCAGGCATTCTGGATGGTCGGTGTGGTGGCAGCATTAACATCATACGCTGCATCTTCACCGACTGTGTTATTATTATTACCTACTCCGTTCTGCGGAGTGGGCACAGGGTGTCGCGTGACGTGACTGGGGTTTGGTACAGCGTGGTGAGGCATATAGTTGGCACCGGTAACGTTGCCCTGATTTGGAAAGAAGCTTTGATTCAGTGACCCGCAGGTAGTGCAGGTAAACTCAATTTTGAAGTTTGTAAGAATCATTTGGGGGATTGCAGTGTGATCATTGCGCTGAGTGTAGGGCTGGTCTTTGGGGGGCTCAGCTACTGCTCCTGGCAAGGAGGCAGTGGTCTGGTATCCAGCTCCTGGTTGTGATAGATCCATTGGGTGTGTATTTTGGGGGAGTAAAGGCGGATTGGCGATATGAGGATGCTGCACCGTGGGTGGAGGTGGCAGAGCTTGTTGGCCAGACGGTGGAGCAGGTAAGTTGTTGCTTGATGCTTCATTTGGTTGGATGTTTCCATCGTCAATCAGTGAAGGAAGGTGATCCGGAAGCCACCGATTCTCAGACATCTCTCTGAAGGCTTGTGCCACTTCTACCTGAGATTCTGAGGGAGATTGCTCTGGAGACTGCGGTTCTCCAGCACTCATATCAAGATCAAGCGACTGCTCGCCCTGGCTATTGGTGTGCCGTGGCTGAAGCTTGGTAAGTGCGCGCTGTGCCTGGCGCATCGAGATGTCATATCCATGGTAGCGTTTCACAGCATCCACGACATCTTGAGCTTTGATTTTCGATTTCATATCGAACAATTTAGGGATCTCACTCAGCAAGAACCGTACATGGGAAGCTTCAGAGCGAGCAGGTGTAGCCGAGGGAGACTCTGCGCCCCGGGGACAGCTATGGCTATCCTGGAGACTGGTGATGTAGGTCGCGTTCTTGTTGGAACGACAAACGACACGGAAGAAGCAATTGGCCGATGATCGACAACCGATCACCACGCTCTTCTTATTACTCCTAACTACACGGAGCTCCCAGTGTTGTCTGACTGATATGCTCCGTATCACTGTTTTGAATTCCTCCAGCGAGGAGAATCGCTGGCCCACATGGAGCCCCGAGTACATCTCCGTCATAGTGAGGCTAGAGCAAGTATAGAAGGCGCAAATAAGGCAACTGGTACCGCAGTCGCAGACTGAGCGACAAGCCCCATTAGGTCACGGAGCACTGGTTGTGGCTTCGGTCGAGCTTAACAAGGTGGAAGGTGAAATGCGGAGATCGGCGTGATCCCAAGCACGCACCCGATCAATCTGCGTATTCGCGGTTCGAGCATCAGCCAGCCGCTAAGGGCCCGTAGACAAGACCGAATTATAAAAACAAAGAACAATTGCCTGCGTAGTGAAAGTCGATCGTTGGGAAATCGCAACAATCAGATCAATAGAAAGCGGAGTCAAAAGTGCCAGACCGCTCGCCTTCACTTTTCATCCCTGCACGATCGACACTTGAAAGCCGCGTAGAACGACTGCGGTCTTTTTACCTTCTAGATCTTCGATTGTGAGCTTCTTGAGATCAAATACTACAATTAGATCACCAAAATGGCTTCCTACGGCCTTCTGGGTCAGCCAGAAGAAGGTCCAGTCTCCTCCAGCTTGTCCTCTCAGCTCAAAGCTAACATTCCCGATCGCAGATGCCCTCCACAAGTCGCGCCTCTTGAATGTCGAAGAAAAACCATTCAAGCGCATCTCAAAGCGCCTCCTAAACCCCGAATCTCTTATTGTAACGCAAGCCTCGCTCCCTCTCACTCCTCCGCCCGAAGCCGCCGACGCCGACGCGATCATCGAAACGGAAAAACAGAAAAAGCTCGATGAATGGCGCCACTTCCGCGAGGATGTCTCACTCGACTTTGCCGCCTTCGAGGGCAGCATTGCGCGCGTCCAGTTCCTCTTGACCAGCAACGAGCAGGAACGCGAGCGCTACGCCACCGAGCGGGTCCAGATCTTGTCGACAATGCAATCTGTCCGGGAGAGCACCGCCGACCTCCGGAGTCAGCTTGAAGAGGCACAGAGACTCCTCTCTCTGCGGAAGACCTACGATGAGCTGGCGGATAAGATTACAAGTAACCGCCTGCTCAAGCCGCGCGAAGACCAGCAGTCGAACCTTCAGAAGTTGCGGATGGAGATCTCAGACCTAGAGAAGGAGAGCAAGGATTACGCCAAGACGTGGGCTGAGCGACGCGAGCAGTTCGGTCGGATTGTCGAGGAGGGCATGCAGCTCCGCCGCCTGATCCGCGATGAGAAGGAGGAGGTCGAGCGCCGGGAAGGTATGCAAGAGGGCGAGGATAACGACGAGGGCGATCTCACGTCTAAGGGCAAAATCAGCAATGCGAATACCCCCGGCCCGGACAGTGATGTCTTGACCCCATCGCAGAACAGCCAGGATGAAGGTGGTCGGCCATCTGCCCTACAGATTGACAAGACTGGTACTACGGGTGCTGCGTCGCCTCTACGACAGGTCATCAGTGCACAGGGTGATGGGGCCGACGACGCCGACATGATCGACGAAGGCGAGGTCTCTGCAGACTCTGAGGGCCAGCTATCGGAACTCGAGGAGGGAGAGGAACTCCCTGATGACATGTACAATGAGAAGATGGATACCACCTAGTGCATTTTGTTCTGCATATACATTACTAGCAAGGAGTTTGGGTGGGCCGGGGCGTTGAGCATGTTTTAATTTACATTCATTGATATTTGGAAGCTTTCATCTGGGTATTTTGTTTTGGTAATTCGTGTAGGCATTTCCTTTACGAGATCTCTCGCTCGGCCGTCTTAGCTTTGGCAATGGCTTCTTTGGCAGCAGTGATGTGCTCGACGTTACTATCCATGCCCTTCTTGCCCTCCTCAGTCTATATAGCAGTTAATAGATGCCGAGGGAGTAGCAGTCAGTCTGGTACTTACGATCAAAGCTTGCAAGTTGGAGACAGTCTGGACAATCTGCTGCTTCAAGCTGGGCAAGACCTTCCTAGTCTCCTCAAGTGCCGCATGCTTGATTGGTGTTAGCATCCAGGATTCAATTGGCATAAGCAATAATAGTAAAGCAGTTCGAAGCAATGCTCGAGGTACATACCTCCTGCTTAATAGTAAACTCGCGGTTCTCATCATCGCCACCAGTTTCTGCCTCGAGCTTCTTCACACGCTCGGTCTGCTGCTGAAGCTCCTTATGGTAGGAGGCCTCCTCCTTGACCAGGCGGAGCACGGAGGAAGTGACAATCTCTAGCTGTGAGCGAGGGGCCATTTTCGATTTTGAACTGAATTGGAGATCCAGCGGATGTTTGATATGCCCCTCGATGATGCTATGGGGGGTAATGTTTGTGTTGTTTGCTGTGCACGTGATAGCTAAAGTGGCAGAATGATTGGATGAGAAGAAAGGAATATTAATTATTTTGGAGGCCTGTGAGTGGTCTGCATTGGGGCTCTTTTTTATTCTCGGCCAATCAAATCGAGGACAGCGCCCCAGAGGCTCGACAGTAGGATCTGAGGGTGATTCATCCTAACATTGACTGACGTAGTTGGACTTGGATTGGACAATACAGCTTATTTTCTATAGGATATCAGATTAATAGAAAATGAACAACAGAAACAGAATAGAGAATCGATATTGCGTATAGAAAGGGCAGCCAATAAACACCCACCTTGAAGGGATCATCCGCTATTAAAGACTGCGGGTCATCCTCGCTTTCTCATCTTCACATCTTCACATATTCGCATCTTCATTTACTTTTATCTGCTGCTCCATTTTTGTCTCATTTGCGTTCATTACGACATTTCCTATGCCACCCTTGCTGCATCGCTCATTTCGGTCGAGTCCTCTTCCGTCATAAAGCAATGCCAGCCCCATCTCTCCTCCGGCTGGCTACCGCCATGGCGATTCGTCATGTTAAGGGTATGTTATTATAAGGAGACAATCATCCGCATGTTGGACGCATTTGGTCTGATCTCAGTTGTGGCTATGTCACTGTCTACGCTTGACTGTTGCTAAGCTTCAGTCGCTTTGGTCGCATTTTGGGCGGACTCTTAGTACAAAGCAATTTTTTGCTGACCTCTTCACTTATGGACCGTCTAGTTCTCGATAATTTGGGCAGCCTTCCATACGCCCTCGCACGTCCCATCCTCCTCAAAGTCGACAACCCTCAGAAGCTTGTACGTCATACCCCCCCTGGCTCTTGCGCGCAATGTTTGCTAACACTCTCTTTGTCTCTTAGCATGCCCTCGAACTCGCATCCCCCCAGTTCGCTGAACACGACAAAGAGCTGTGGATCGAGTTCATCAAGCGCGACATTCCAAGTTGGGATCAGTACGAACTGCCTGAGGAATCGAACGATTGGTATCAGGTGTACTGCGATCTCGGTGCACAGGTCGAGCGATCTCTCGAGGCCGATGCTGAGAGAATGAAGATGGCCCTCGACGGAATCTCCCACCAGCGCGCCCGTCTCACCCCCAAGATTCTCGACCAAGGCAAGAGCGCACGCATGGCCGGAGCACGACCCACCACCAAACAACGCTATGCCTCCTGGGACCGCAAGATGGGTGGTGTTGAGACTGTCTACGAGCCCAACCCAAAGACACCCATGGCCGGCTGGGTCTTCAATGTTCCAAGACTTCCCAGAGAAGGGTTCCCCAAGAAAAAGGGCATCTTTGCGCCACAGAAGCGCAACAACGCGCTATCCATCCCCAGCAACAAGCTTAACAACCGGGCTTCGCAAGTAACCCGAGCCCCCCAATCCCTGGTCGAAGAGCACCGCCGCCCCGAGCATGCACCAGCATCAAAGATGAAGACCAACCCTGCCATGATCGGGTCCCGCCAACCTTCCGCTGCGACCATTAAGCACCCCTTGCTCCCAGTCAGAGAAGACCGACTGCGGGGAGAGGACCGACTGCGGGCCATGACTTCAGGAAAGCCAATTCCGTCGTCCGCTGCCAAGAAGGCTCCCGCGACGAAGCCTGATCTCAACCGACCTGCCTCTCCTCCTCAGTCTGTCGGCAAGGCACCCGCCCCATCTCACGAATCTCCCCCTTCCTCCCGCCCGTCGTCATCCGGACCTCCTGCTCTCCGTCAGGGCATCATTCGTCGACGCCAAGAGCCGAGCATCTTCATGCCGGCGAAGCGAAAGCGGGTGTCATGATCTAAGGATCACAAATCCTTATATTTGTCTTGAGGCGTTTTGCTTTGGTGCGCGGGCGCGCCTTCATGTATATTTTATCTGCATATTTATGGCGTTGGGGGACATGCATTTTGATATGGGAGTGTGGGGAGTTCCGGCTCTAAATTCTCATTCCACGAGGTCGGGGAGACCTCACTTGAATATCAGATTGGCGACAAGTTCGCCTCACTTGACGCTCACTTACCTTTCACTCCTTTCCTTCGTAGTCTATAAGTTAAAGTTACCCTCATGGGTTACTTGTCTTACTTTAGGTCGATAGAGATACCAGAACCAAGGGCTAGTATGTCATGTTAGGCTTGCCTCTCTTCTTCAGCCACTTGAGCAGCCCTGGAGATAGGCACATTCATGGCTATAAAAGACCCGCTGCGGATCTCTCCTATCCCTGGTTTCGATCCAGCAAATGTCACTCCGGAAACCTTGGAATTGCTTGCGTATCATGAAGTCAAGGGTGTCGGTCTCCAGGAATACGAATGGTTGCGAGCTCGAGGAGTCACAGCCCAAGTCGCCGCCTTCCGGCTAGACAGCAACCAAGCAGGACGGGAAATCACCGAACTAAACCGTGAAGATTGCGTTCGCCAACACAACCAAGTTCATGCGATTCTCGAAAACGACAAAGACGCTTCCTCGCCCAGTCGTCGGGACACCATTCGCGAAGGGAAGAAGCCAGCCAAACCTACATCACCCACATCGAGCCACCGCAAGGCTGAGACCTCCGCATCTTTCAGCTCGATCCTTCTTCCCTCCTCGCCCTCTTCTCATCCTTTTTCTTCCCAGACATGCTTGATATGCTACTCTTTGCTGGTTTTCTGTTTGTCTTCTTTTGTGGCGTCCTTCAGTAGTCTCAAGCTTCGTAGCTATCAGATGCTATCATCTATCCTTGATAGGCTCCAAGATTGGCCAGTGATCGACGGTAGAGATACAACACAGTAATGTAGACATCTTGGAACTTGCTTAGGTGAAGTATGAAATTTTGTGACTTCATTACACTCTTGGGGAGCGGGTTCAGCTCGTCACGAACTTCATCTCTTCGGTTGCAAGCTAGGTTCCATCGTTTTCTCCACTCTACAGCGGGTCAACATAGGCCGTGTTTGAAATGGGAAAGGTTGAACCTAGTGAGTATGGCAGCCAAGTCTGACCTGAGATGTCATCGCATAACCAGTGATAATAGTTAACCAAACAAATTAATTCAGGACGCCGAGTATGCATATTATTGCCAGTCAAGCGCAAACTTCAGCATTGCATCTGTCAAAGATAGTCCCCAGCTAAGGGCTCCATGTGTGATGCACGATTTTTCCTCAACGTAATCTCATTGCTGTAAAAGAGTATGGTATCTAAAAAGAAATGCAGGACGGTTCAAAGGGCATCACATCCTCCACGGAGGGCAAGCACGAGATGGAGTGTGGCGCCACCCTCGAGGTTGTATTCTGCGGCTGTCTTGTCATCCGCCCTGTAGATAAACAATTATTAGATATGTTTTTGTTTCCATAGAAGAGCAAAAAGGAAACTCGGAGAGTGCAGTTTCACTCTCCGCGTATGGTGTCTTACATCTGCTTGCCGCCGAAGATAAGTCGTTGCTGGACAGGGGGGATACCCTCGCGCTCCTCGACACGCTCCTTTATCCGGGAGACCTGCATGAAGCCGTTCACATCAGTATAAGGGCAATAATAGGTGAACGCGCAGATATTTCTTTGTAGGTCTACCGAGTCGCGGGTAGGGACAGATCCCGTGCGCGGGAGGCCGAAACGCGTTCGAGCTGGGGAAGTGGCGTACCTTGTAGTCAGGCTCGATGTCGAGATCGATCTCCTTGCCTGTGAGTGTGCGGACTCTGGTTAACATAGAATGTTAGCGCGGTGCTTTGCGGTGGTCTTTGTGTTAGGGTCATGCGATGACGCATTGGGAACGGGCTTGTGCCAGAGCCAGATAACGTACTTGATCAACATTTTGAAAGCGTGGGTGGTTTTGTGATTTGGAGAGGAAATGTAGAGGAGACGCTGGCTTAAGTTGGAGGTACGGACAAGCAGGTGAGTTCGGAGAGAAGATGTGAGTCGGTGGGGGTTTGGTGGGGCTTGTGGCCTTGTGGCCTGATTGTGTCAGAGCCTCACATTCGAGATTGTTCGCAAGCAAATTAATTATTAGGTACAATTATCACATCTGGCTTGTGAGGTGTTAGCTCAATATATTGTAGTTATAAGAATGATCTCGTTTTAGTAGCGATATACCGGAAAACCTTGTTTGCGTAACAGCTTCCCCGGATTCTAGCAATATATATCTTAACGCATACTACTAACTAACTACCACCATAACTTCAAGTACGGAAATATAAATTCCAACTCGACAGTCAAAGAAATATGTATCTCTATAATCTCATCCTTAACCATTCGCCTGACTGAAAAATTGACCATATTGACTTACTGTTCTGTATACTTCGACCGCTCGGTTGTCGCCCGTCTGACTTTTCTACCCCGACTACCCCGCTGAAACAGCTCGGCATCAACAGTCAAATCAAGTCAAAGTCGACTCAAAATATTGAAAAAGATGAACAATGAATCGGTGCCATTTGCGCCTCCAAATCCATTCCAGGGTTTAATCGATCAGCTCAATGATGATCCAGTAAGTCCGAGTCACTCCCTAACAACGTAGCACTAACCAACCAACCAGAACCAATTGCAAATTGCCTATACCGTTCATAGATCAAACAGGAATGCCGTCTTCCGGAGCCAGCTCCTGCAATCCGGATTTCGTGAATGGAACGACGACGAAATCCTTCGCCAGGTTCTTGAAGCAGAGAGAGGATTGATAGGCTTCGTCGATCCAAGACACAATATTGCCTTCTGGGCGCGTCCACCGCAGCATATCCGAGACTTGGCCTACAATATCCAGCAGGAGGTTGCTCCCTTAGCTGGACCAGGTAATGGTTGTCTATGACCCCCCACAGGCAGCATACTAACTGCCTTTAGGCCTCTGGCTTGTCCCATCAGATTACCTGCACATGACTACACTCGAAATTAGATCTGAACTGACAGGATCCGATGTTGATGAGATCTGCTCTTCTCTTGAGCAGAGTGGATCTCTCCAAGAGCTGATAAACTACACCCTTACCCACCGTGCCCGACTAGTCAAGCCAATAGTCAGCATCGATACTTCTGCTATTGCCTTGAGCTTTCTTCCAGCAGCTGGCGAGGAGGAAATTAGCCCGTATAGTGGAAAAGATGATACGTTTACGTATCACCACCTTCGGCGCGATCTCTACGATCTCGTGACTCGTTCTGGCTGTTCAATCGCAGCTCGATATACGCTTCCATCTGCACATATCACTATTGCTCGTTTTGTTCGGACTGATGGTTCGCAAGAGGACCCGAGGACAACTGGGACGTATGCTGCAAACCTCGTTTCCAAGATCGACGACATCAATGAGAAGCTTGACTCGAGTGAGAATGCGTTCAATGCAGAATGGGTGATTGGGCATGAGAAGGGGCTGGATTTGATGAAAGGTCGGACGTGGTACGGGAAAGGAGACAGTGTCGCAATTGGAGAGGGCTTCCCATAGGAAGACATACACATAGACGCATGTAGACAGAGCTACTTCAATAAACTTTGAAAAATGATGTCAAGCATGCCTCAGGCAACAAGGGCATAATGACTCAGCACGACTTGGCGATTTACCCAAAGCGGCTAGCGCCAACCCGATAGGGCCTAAGCGAGCACAATCCCACAACCCAACAATCGATCTTGCTCTCCTCCGACAAGCGACAATCCAACGACCACCACCCAGCTATCCGGCCAAGTCAGTCAAAATGGTAAGGATACCCTTCTGGATAATGTCATACTCTGTTCCGAAGTCCTTCGAAGTTCCCACCGGAGATATTGTGCGTGATTCAACTGTGCGGTCCAACTGTGCGGCCAAGCTCGAAATCGTCAAGACCACCGACCATCGCGAAGTGCTACACCACCCGACACCCACACATCTGCTTTTTACCGAAATTCTGCAGGATGATTCAGGAAGTCGACGTTGAAGTGAACAGGGGTGGCGAAACCCCGAAACAACATTTCATGATGGGACTGAGGGATCCAGAAGCCGGTTGAAATGGTGCACAACTTGGTTCTTCGAATCTTTTGCCTGCTCACTACGCCCGCTCTACGATGAATACACGGCTTGATCAGAACAACGACTGATATCTCCGTGACCGCACGAATTTCGAATCGGACTTCGAACACGAACCTGACATCCTCTCATTCGCACAATTATACCAAAAACAAATGCTCATGAAATCTCCGTACAGGTCAACATCCCCAAAACCCGCCGGACGTACTGCAAGTCCAAGGACTGCCACAAGCACACCCAGCACAAGGTCACCCAGTACAAGGCTGGCAAGGTACGTGCCCTCACCACACCGACCGACACCCACGAGCCAATTTGCTGATTCGAATCTTTTGTGAAAATAGGCCTCCCTCTTCGCCCAGGGTAAGCGCCGTTACGACCGGAAGCAGAGTGGTTACGGTGGTCAGACCAAGCCCGTCTTCCACAAGAAGGCCAAGACCACCAAGAAGGTTGTTCTGCGTCTTGAGTGCACTTCTTGCAAGACCAAGAAGCAGCTCGCCCTGAAGCGCTGCAAGCACTTCGAGCTGGGGTATGTTGATCCCCGTGGTCTGGACTGGCTGTTCAATGCTGACGTGACTTTTTCTACAGTGGTGACAAGAAGACCAAGGGTGCTGCTCTTGTTTTCTAAGTGCGATTTCCTTGTTCGGCTTCTGGGTTTCCTGCATTGCACAACGTGTTCCGCTGCTGCGGAGCATCTATGACATTGGCAATGGAAAAATGAAATAGGAATTCAACTATTCAAAAACACCATCTATGACTACCGGAAACGAGTCTATTGAATGATTATTCTGTTTCACTGTAGAGCTGCCAGTGGCTGCACGTAGTACTCACCTTTGTGGTCATGCCATGCCCCACGTTGGGCCTTGACGCATTCCCCCAGAGTTCTCTATCACAGTGCTGCGACCATGTGGGTTTGGGGTTCCAGTCCTAGCCAAGTCCTCACAAGCTCCTGACCGGGCCCACAGCAGGTGGACTTGGATGTGTCGCTCCCTCTACATCATCGTTTAATTGGATCTTTGCATTGGAGATCCGCTGTCTTAGCACTCAGGGTCCATACAGACGGACCGTTACGCCTGCCTTCTATTGGAACTCAAGCCATCTTCTCCATCGGTCTCCTTGGTTTCTAGGATCACCCCGTCAATGAGTCCCACCTACATATTATACCGACATCCATTTTCGTCCGACTGTTACCCAGATTCAAATTTATTGCCCCCTCAACAAGAGGACAGTATGCAGTAACACGCAATCAACGAAGTGACAACAACCTGCCCAGCAGATGGAAACCTAGAATACTCATCGGTGCCTCCCCGGTCTCTACAACCCTGGTCTTGGAGCGCCACCAAGCAACAGTTCGCCTGCAAAACTCAGAACCTCTTTCTTGGCTTGAATCAAGATAAGCCGCCAGTGAAAACAATGAATGATCAGTGCAGATTCTAGCCGGACATAGAAGCACCGAAGGGCGAGACGTGAACCAAAGTGGCAATCCGAGCATTTCACGATATAAAACGATTGGACGGGAAGTGATATCAAACCCCCATTCTGTAGATCCAACCCCACGCATTCCGGGGGATAGGGATGAAAACCCCCAAATGACAATGTCACCAAAGCTAAAAGGCTTCCCCAACATCAATCAAATGACTCGAGAAGACTGAGTGGAGACTCGACTCGTATACAAGATTTACTTCCCCGCTTCCCCAGATCATTTCCTCTCGGGTCTTCTCCGACCTCTGCTTTCCAGCTTGTTTCGCTACTGTGACGCCCCCTTCCTCGGCTCATCGGACGTACCCCGGCGGTCGCTCAGATCATTCTATATCTGGGGTAAACTCTGGGGTTCTATAAGCTGTGACTTTGCTGCTGTTTTCTGCACGTTTGATATCCTTGCTAAGTTATTTCCATCGTTACTTTTATTGGATAGCGACACTGAAGGGTTTACATCCTTATTCTGACCAAGATGGCTATGTGGTACGCGCTTGGTATTGCGTTCTTCGCTGCTATCGGCACGTTCTTGTTTGTATGGTTGTCTCTTTTTCCATCATTGAGAGTTGATTCTAATGTGTTGGATAGGGCTTTGATACCGGCATTGCCACGACAAGTAAGTTGCAACCGCCATTTATCCAGGACTCAAACTAATAAACCCAAAGCAATCGCCCACCAAAGCTGGATCGATTACATGAAAGAGCCCTCAAAGGGCTTAACAGGAGCTGTACGTCCAACAACCCCACACCATCCAGCGTTCCCCAATCCTAACACATAACCCAGGTCGTCGCAGTCTATATCGCCGGCGAAGCCTGCGGAGCCCTAACGCAAACCTTCATCGGCGACAAACTCGGCCGCATCCGATTCATGCAACTAATGTGCATAATCGTCACAATCGGCACAATAATCCAAACCGCTTCCGTGAACATCGGCATGTTCCTCGCCGGCCGCGTGCTAGCCGGCTACGCCGTCGGCGGGCTTGTAGCCACAGTCCCAATCTACCTAAGTGAGATCTCCGACCCACGCTACCGTGGCCTGATCGGTGGTATTTCCGGCTGTGGTATTTCCTTCGGCACGATGATGTCGAACTGGGTTGGCTATGCGTGCGGTTATGCGCCGTATGGGCATGTGCAGTGGCGTTTGCCGCTGGGCATTCAGATCCCCTGGGGTATTATTCTGTTTATTGGGCTTGCTACTTTCATGCCGAATTCGCCGCGGCAGTTGATTCGCGTTGGGGATATTGATCTTGCGAGGAGTGAGTTTGCGAGGATAAGGAGGGGTGTGGATTTGGTGGAGATGGAGGAGGAGTTTGGATTGATGAAGGCTCAGATTGAGTATGAGATGGAGAGGGAGATTACTTCTTATCGGGAGATCTTTAGGTTGTTTAGGCATCGGGTTCTTGTGTGGGTTCTTCTTTCTTGCTATTTTCTGCTTGGAGTTGAGACTAACTCGGGTCATAGGTCTATTGCTGTGCAGACTATGACCAGTTTGACTGGTGTCAATGTCATTCAGTATTATCAGAGTGAGTTCTGAGAGGCTGGGGATTGGATGTCAGATGAAACGGATACTAACATCGAACTCCTTTTTCAGCTATCCTATACAAAAGTCTCGGCATTGGATCCCACACCATTCTCGCTCTAGCCGCAGTCTACGGCACCGTCGCCTTCATCTCTAACTCAATCACGACTAAATATATGACTGACCAATGGGGTCGCCGAAAGTATGTATACTCCTTAGGTTGTATCTTGTGTGGATGCTAACAATCTGAAGGATGCTCATCACCGGATTGGCGGGCATTGTCTTGATAGAAATCTACGCTGCTGTGATGCAGAGAGAATTCCAGCACACAGATAACAACATCGGAAAAGGATTCGCTATTCTTGGAATCTACCTCTTTGTGGTTTGCTACTGTAAGCCCACTGACTGCCTTTGGTTTTGCGTGGGATTTGCTAACCTGATTAATAGACGGCATGCTTAACAGTACTACCTGGCTGTATGGCGCCGAGGTCTTACCCATTGCTCTCCGTAGCAAGGTTATGGGTCTTGCAGCAGCATCTCATTTCATTGTCAATGTTGCAGGTATGTCACTTATATAAAAACAGTTGCCTGGGAAAAGAATGACCGCTAATACATCACCCCGAACTAGTCACCGAGGCAGGACCCAGTGCATTTGCCAACATCGGCGAGAACTACTACTATGTCTTCGTGGCATGCTCTTCTTTCTTCCTGGTCATCGCTTACTTCTTCTTCCCGTATGTTACTGATGCTATCCCACCTGTCTAGAACAACGCTAACCCAACATCCACAGGGAAACCAAGCAAAAGACCCTCGAAGAAGTGGCAGCAGCGTTCGGCGACCGGGTCGTCGATCAAGATGACAGCCTTAAACGTGCAGCTAGCTTGGTGGGCGACACGAAGCATGTGGAATCGACAGAGGAGGTAGTTTAAGCAGTTTCGTCTTAAAACTTATTCACATAGGGCTCAGTGGAGACGAGCCTTTATCCAGTTTACATTCCTACTTCAGTTTCAGAGACCTAATAACCACAAACTTACCAGCGTAGTGAATTTGTTAGCATTGGAAAACACTTCCGGTGCAAAGCCTACAGTATGTCAGTGTGCATGTGCATGGCCATGGATCCATTTCCCTTGCATGCGCAACGCAACTCTATGTTATGGACACATGTAGATTCTCTTTGAAAAGCCGTCCCCCACATATGCAATGGATAAGGGGAAATTTCGGTGGCTTTCTAGACGCCTTCCATGTCAAATCTTATGTCTATCTGCCCGTGCTCGTGCCCTTTTGTTGGAGCGTGCGTGGCTTTCCTGCATATCTCGGATTGGAGGTACTATGCGCTGATCAGGCTTTTACATAGTCGGTGCGATACTTCATTGGATGCCGAATATAAAAAAATCTTGTTTTCGTCAACGGACACAGTTGTCTTTCGTATTAGTGGATCCTTGTCTGTATAGCGGATACTTGCAAAAGCCACTGCCAAGTTTAAACGCCCCATAGTAAAACTGTAACAGGAGTCTTCATAGTGGTTTCCAATCATTGTTGCCTCCGGTGTGTATTACTGGTGCTCATGTAGCATTCACGTGTCTGGGCGATGACGAGATCTGAGCTAGTAAATTCCAGGTGAATCCTTTGGACTGATCTGAGATTGCTCATTGCTGATCTCAGTCTTCTAGAAGAGAAAGGACTCCCTCCACGTGCACACCAATTCTCCCAAAATTCGATACATGGTTTTCGGAAGCCTCCCTCTATCGCCACGCGACAGGATGATCTTTTCAATGATCAACATGCACCGACAAAGTTTAACGTGAAATGGGACACTCAGAGAAATGCAAGAAGAAAAGTAAAAAGCAAAAAGTAAACTTATATACGCCCTTTCTCCGGGGGGCAGATATTCGGAAACATGGAACTGAAACGTTGCTCTGTGTCGATGTGTGTGGACTGGAGAAGGTTGTTTGCCACTTTGTACTTCTGTCAGCTCGCACAAGTTGATATCGGGCTTCTTTCGGGCTTTACTTCACAGACATTATTATTTATTGCTTTAGACGACTTAAACAAGATTTGCTGGAATGAGAAGATGCGCGTCGATATTTCCATGTGTGGTTACTGCGATCCCAACAGCCAGGCACAGGGGTCCGAGCCCGCTAATTAGACGATAGCTCGCACAATGGGGTTGACGATCGTACCATGTGGCAATTGTGAGCCTCAGTGGAAATTTTTGGCGATCGGAGTTAGATTTAAAAAAAGAAGAAAATAGAGTAGAATGATCTCACTCTATTAGAATATATACCTCGGAACCAGACGGTCACCGCCCATGGGTTCGATGTACAGAAAATAAACAACATTTCAAGGCTTCTGTCATTTCCACTGATGTCTCCGGGGAACCGGTACCTGCAAACTCAGTCAGAATTTTCTCACATGTCGGCTTGTTCAACGGTAAGTTATCGCCGCCAGGGCGTCCAAAGGGCAAGGCTGGCAGGTGTGGCTCAGTCGGGAGAAAATAGCCGTGCCCAATCCACAGTCAAGATGCTCCTGCACAGGGTTTCGGCTGAGATTCCAAATGACAATCCAAATGACAAGTCACGCAAGGATGCAGATCGGCATCCCCTAGTGGCTTGGACCTAGTGGCAACGGCAAGCCGGCAATTCCTGAACATGAATCATCTCTTACTTCCTTGCACGATCTTCCGATCTAGGCACGGAAAATGGCAAAAATGTAACAACCTGCATATCGGCATACTCGATCCCTTGAAAAGATTTCCAGATCAAAGAGCCCGAGGCTGGTACATGACAGGGCCCGAGCAACATGCAATCCATGGATGCAGGGAATTAAAGCCAATCCAGCAAACCTTCTAAGACTAAACAACTCACAGAGTTTCCACTAAATACCTCATTCTGCATAGTCTCATCTGAAGTGGGACTCTACGCTGAAACAGAGATCCGCAAGGACCCATCCACAGAACATTTTGCTCCCTTCTAGAAGTGCCATGCATCGTTACTGCCTAAGCTATGCTGTCCTATGTCATAGTCTACTATATTCTAATTCATTATTTTCATTTATTGTTTCTCTTGGCTTTCTTATTTGGTCCGCTTGAAGGTTGGGGCAAAGGATTATGCGGCCTTCAGCTGTCGGCTAACATTGGGAAAAGGGTTTCCTCCTGATAATTTTTTTCATCATTATAAATCCGAAAATATATAGAATAGCATTACTCTTCAACTTATTTTTTTTTAAAAACGTTATCTTCCCCTGGCCCACTAGGTTTTGGCCTTGTTTTATTACTCCGCGATATCTGGAAGTCGATGGGTCCAACTGAACTCAACAAACCATCGGTCCACAACGTGTATCGCGGAGTACCTGTTTCCTGAACGACTTCTCCTTTATATCAAAACTGGTCCATGTGTCCTTGAACATCTCCGCACTCCACAATCCAACCCAAAAAAAAAGCGCATTGTGCGGCATTACCCCCATCAAGTCCAGTCTATACTACCCATTCAACCATATGGCCGCATCATCCCGGTCAACAGGCAAACGCCTCCCTATCAGCTGCCAAGCCTGCCGAATGAGAAAGATCCGGTGTTCGCGCGATGGCAGACCCTGTCAAACCTGCGTACGCCGTGGCCTCGGCGCCGAAGACTGCATCTACCTCGGCCAGCCCCGTCTGTCAGCTGAGCAATCCTCACCAGGCGACAGCACAATGCAAAGTGAGCTACTGGCTCGAATCAGGAACTTGGAAGCCTTGCTTCAGAAACAGATGGCTTCACAAGTTGGAACGCCCACCGGTGGCGCGGTTTCGCCACTGGGTGAGACGAGTGCTACTGGCAGTTTCTCCGAGTCTGATATTGGTCCTGGATTCGAGACATGGGACTCTTTAGGTCCCATGCTGGGTAATGTGGGATCTTTACATACCTCGCCTTCCGGACATGTCCGTTATGTGCCTTTTGCTTCTCAGTGGGAGTCGATTGTTGCGAAGAGCCCGGCTGCGGAGTGTTTGAGAAATTTGGATTCGGAGATCGGGGATGACGATGATGATCTGCAGATCCCGTTAGTGAGGAATGGGAGTGTTTCGAAGGCCGAGTTGCTTGGGGTTCTTCCGCCTGGGAGGTACTGTGATACGCTGAAAGATGTCTATTTTCAGGTTTTTTCTACGGTATGTGATTTGGAAGAGGTTGGCTAGTACTAGCTAACAGATTGATAGGTCTTTCATATTCTTCATGACTTGACATTTGAGGCAGAATATCAGCAATTCTGCCATGATCCTAGCAGTGTTTCAACGTCATGGCTGGCTCTGCTATTTGCTATTCTTGCCATAGCTGTCAGCGCTCTTGACGATGATCATCCCCTATTAGCAGATCTCGGCCGTGAGAGAACAGTCAGTCGAAACATCAAAGCACTATCAGCACGATATCGGTCTGCTTCGCTGCGATGTCTAGCTGCAGATGGAGTCATGTCTCGTCATTCTATCAACTCCCTACAAGCCTTAGTGCTCATATGCTACGCAAGACTTCATCGAGGTCTTCCGGTCTGGACATTGCTCGGATTTACACAGCATGTTGCCATTTCCATGGGCTGTCACCTCGATCCAGAGCGATTTGCTCTAGGTCCAATCGAGCGCGAAGAACGACGACGGGTCTGGGCCGGATTGATGATGCTTTACACTATCCAAAACACATCATTTGGCAGCCTTGATCAGCAAAAGTTAACACAAGACGTGAAAATGCCCGCCGACATCGACGACGTCGATCTTTTAACCGGTTCCAACCCTCGATCCGCACCCTCACCTTCTACCTCTCGCCCGACGCAAATGACCTACCTTCTCTTTAATTACCGCCTCTACAAAATCACATCAAAAATCACCGAGTCAATATTCACCTATCCCCACGCCTCCCGCTTTACAGTATCTAATCTCGAAGCTGAACTAATATCCGTACGAGATATGTGCGACGCCCGCTACCAGCTCGACTCCGAGCCTCTGCCCATTCACCACCAGGCAAACCTCCACATACTTTATAGCCAAATCCACCAGCTCCTCCTCCTTCTATTCCGCCCAAGTTTATGCCGCTATATCCAGGGCGAGATTACGCCCGAAACATGCGTCTCAAGGGCCAAATGCATCGCCTCTGCAAAAGCCTCACTGGCTATATTCCAAGCTCTCCTCGAGTCCGCTCAGTTCAAACCATACAAATGGTACACCAGTGGCCTAGGAAGCTTCCACGCTTTCCATGCTGCAGTAGCACTAGCAGTAATGCTCCTCGTTCCAGAGAGCCTGGCTGAGTATGAAGAGATGAAAGAGATTCTCGACAACGCACTCGAATCATTCGCTTCGCTCTCAGTCCGCAGTGTCTTCTGCAGCAAAGCTGTACCCGTTCTTCGACAAATTCTGTATGTTCCACGAAAGCTTTATACCATGATTCCACTAGGAAAAACGACTAACACACAAACCAGCGACGTCGCAAGCACAAATTACAACAATCAAAAATCCCACTTCCAATCCCACTCCCAAATCCACCTCCAGGCCCATGCCCAGGCCCAGGCGCAGACTCCCGTTCAGATGCACAATCCCCTCCTCAATGCAGTCTCAACACCGGTATCCACCATGTCACCGATATCCACCATGTCAAATCTCTCCCCGGTGGTCACGATGCAAGATACTTACGTCCTTTCTCAACCACATCCGCACTCGAACTCTGGATCTCCAGTACCGACAATGGCATCGTCGTCCAGTGAACCAATCATGCATTCTAGTTTTGGCGCCCAGCTTCATCCGCAGAATTGGATTGGTCCTACCTCTGTGCCGTGGGACGCGTTGGGCTCTGTCATTGGGGGATATGGGTATGGTCCTAAACCTTAGGGGATGATCTGGCGGGCGGTTGGCTTGCTTCTTTTCAAGGTTATAATGTTGGTCATGAGTC
>ERZ1673737.1859-NODE-1859-length-19014-cov-6.389156_pt1 | contig 19014 bp, 15 predicted proteins | sample MGYA00580211_ERZ1673737 | MGnify/ENA primary metagenome ERZ1673737 (study PRJEB41218, sample SAMN15661789) | gut metagenome | host: Homo sapiens | place: Canada: London | collected 2015-08-20/2019-03-30 | study: EMG produced TPA metagenomics assembly of... | reverse complement strand
TTATAGAAGGTAACTTGGCAAACATCTTCCATACCGTCGATGAGGTAATTTAAAACATCACCCATGTTATCTTTTTCGATATCATACTGGTTGAATTCTTCATCCATGAATACATAGAGAGGATCATTGAAATAAGAGTAGGTGCAGTCTTTGTGATCTAAGATAACATCATCAAGACGATCATCAGCACGGAAAACAGTCTCAGTGCCAGCGTTAGAAAGCAGACTCTTTAACTTCATTTTAACGACAGCGGCGTTACGGCCGGATTTGCTGTACTCGGTCTTCTGCACAACCATCGGGTTGTTGTTCAGCATAATAACATTACCAGCACGAACTTCTTGAGCTAATTTCATTTAGTACACCTTTAATTAAGGGTTAATTTAGTTGATTGAATAAAAGTCTTAAGTGCATTAGCACTTAAAATCCTGACAGTAAGAATACTGAGAAATTAATCTATTATTTTACCAGATATAGGGAATGATTTACTAAAAAAGCCTTATTGAAATTTGATATTTTTAGATCAATGCCCATCTTTTAAATGATTTTCTATAAATTTATGTAAATTAGTGGTTAGAGAACCTAATGATTGCAAATAAAAAGACCATTTTTTGCTTAATGAAGCCCATGAGGTATAAATATCATCAAAGTTTAATGTTTCTAAGGCTAATCCATAGTTGTTATAACTAAGATTTATAGCTTCAATTTGTTCTATAAGATCTTTTTCTGCAATAAATTCTTTCATTCTTGCAAATAAAGCTTCAAGTTTAAATTTATGTGCATCTTCTTTTTGTGGATAAATATTCCATAAAAATGGTTTACCACAAAACATAGCTCTTACAATTGAATCCTCTCCTCTGACTAAATTTAAATCTGAGGAAATTAACATTTGGTCATATTCTCTTTGTGAGACCATTGGTTGCACCTTGAAATTGAGATTATCAATAGTAATGCTCTCTCCTATATGTAAATTTGTATTTAAATTTTTATTGATAGCTTCAAGCTGCAAACCTTCAAATACATTTATTTCAAAATTAAATTTACTCTTAGATAAGGCTTTGATTAAAGATTTATAGTTTGCTTCGTGGTATGAAAATAAGGTTAATTTTTTTGTAGATGATGTGCTTATATTAGGGAACTTATTAACAGACTCAATAAATTCTGTCTCAAAAATAAGACCACCTGTTTTAGAAGTAAAACCAGGGAAAAAGAAATACCTAGGTAAACCATCTGAAAAAGATGTTAAACCATGACAATCATCAGCAAAAGGCTCTGCAGTTAAATATTCAAGTTCAATTATAAGAGGGGGAGTCTTTTTATACTTCTCAATAAGATAATCTGGAGCCCTACAAGAAAAAGCTTCAATCACAATATTTGGTACTTGATAGGAATCATTACTATCAATCCATGAACAAATTTGCAATTTAGAAAGTGATAAATCTTCTTTGTTAGTTATTTTTTTCAATACATCAAGATTATTGCAGAATAGAGTGACGTTATAAAACTTGCAAAGATCCCTTGATAGGCGCAAGCAGAAGCCTGCATCTCCAAAATTATCTATCACATCGCAGAATATATGGATACTTGATGTCAATAGCTACTCCTGATTTTTTTGAAAATTTTTAGGTTGAATAAGCCGTCTCATTTAGTCATAATATATTAACATATCAAAACTAACTTATTAAAAAATAAAGAAAAAATTATTTTTGCTAATTAGAAATAAGAGTGTTTCTAATTAGTTGTTTTACTGTAAGTTTTGTAGATTTTTATAGATATTCAAGGGCCAGCTCAATGATTAAAGTAATTATTAAAAGGGACGGAAGAAAAGTTTCTTTTAATGAAAGAAAAATTGCTAATGCCATCCGTAAAGCTTTAATTTCTATTCATCCTGATGATAAGTCTACCAATGAGGTAGAAGAAAAATTAATTGACAATTTAACCAATCAGGTTGTCATCAAAATTGAAGAAAGAAATATTGAAGAACCTACGGTTGAAAATGTTCAAGATATCATTGAATTGGTATTGATTCAGTCTGATATGGCTAAAGTTGCAAAAAACTTTATTCTTTATCGCCAGAACCGTACTAATGTTAGAACTTATAATGCTGAATTGACTAAAATCTATAGAGATTTAACCTCAAAAAGCACCGCCGATATGGACTTAAAGCGTGAAAACGCTAATATTGATGCTAATGCTCCAATGGGATTGATGTTACGCTTTGGTTCAGAGGGCTCTAAGGATTATGTCCGTCGTTATATTCTTCGTCCTGAGCATTCTATAGCTCATAGTCGTGGCGATATCCATATCCATGATCTTGATTTCTATCTTTTAACCATTAATTGCTGTCAAATAGGTCTTAAAGATTTATTTAAACGCGGATTTTCTACAGGTCATGGTTTCTTACGTGAACCTCAGTCAATTCTCTCTGCAGCCGCTTTATGCTGTATCGCTATTCAATCTAATCAGAATGATATGCATGGCGGTCAGTCTATTCCTTTGTTTGAGTATGATTTAGCTCCTTATGTAGTTTCTTCTTACATCAAGCATTTAAGAAAAGTTATAAATATAGTTTTAAGAGACGATGAACTTGATACATCTGATATCAAAGAATTTTGTAAGAAACTCTATGCTGAGCATGAGTCTTGCTTGACTGCTTTAGCCCAACAGCAGTTACGTGAGTATTTAATCTCATTCTTTAAAGAAAAACAGCTTTCTCAAGTCAATGATGAGGATGTTGATTATATTTTGAGTGAGGCTTTAAAGCTTACAGAGCGTGAGACTTATCAGTCTATGGAAGCATTAATTCATAACTTAAATTCCATGCAATCTCGTGCTGGTGCGCAGGTACCTTTTTCCTCAATTAACTATGGTACTGGTACCACCCCAGAGCAACGTATGGTTATGAAAAATGTACTGTTAGCTACAGATGCTGGATTAGGTGGTGGAGAAACCCCAATTTTCCCAGTACAGATCTTCAAAGTTAAGGATGGAATTAATACTAAACCAGGTGATCCTAACTATGATCTGTTTAGATTATCATGTAAGGTTTCAGCTAAGAGACTTTTCCCTAATTTCTCTTTCTTGGATGCCCCTTTTAATGCAGAGTATTATATTCCTGGACATCCTGAGACCGAAGTTGCTTTGATGGGATGTCGTACTCGTGTAGTATCAAATTATTATGATAAGACAAGACAAATTATCCCAGGTCGTGGAAATTTATCATTTACAACTATCAATTTACCTCGTTTAGGTATTGAGGCGCATGGCTCAATTAGCAATTTCTTTGAGTCTTTAGATAAGTTAGTTTATATGGTCTTTGATCAGTTAATGGATAGATTTAAATTAATTGCTAATAAGCAAGTATTAAATTATCCATTCTTAATGGGGCAAGGAGTATGGATAGATTCAGATCATTTAAATCCTGAGGATAAGATTGAAGACGTTATCAAACATGGATCTATGTCTGTTGGTTTCATCGGTTTAGCAGAATGTTTGGTTGCTTTAATTGGTAAGCATCATGGTGAAAGCAAAGAGGCTTATGATTTAGGCTATAAGATCATCAAGCATATGCGTGAACTTGCTGATAAGCATACTGTTGAGACTGGTTTAAATTTCTCTTTATTCTCAACTCCAGCTGAAGGCTTATCTGGACGTTTTGTAAAGATTGATCGCAATATTTACGGTAGTATCGAAGGTGTTACTAATCGCGAATATTATACTAATAGTTTTCATGTGCCTGTTTACTACAATATCTCAGCTGCAGATAAAATTAAAATTGAAGGCCCGTTCCATGAGCTATGTAATGCTGGTTCTATTTCATATGTGGAAATGGATGGTGACCTAACTAAGAACATTGATGCCTTTGAAAAGGTAATTTTATATATGAAGGACTGTGGCGTTGGTTATGGTTCTATTAACCACCCTGTAGATAGATGTCCTGTATGTAATTATGTCGGCGTTATCAACGATGTTTGCCCTAAGTGTGGTCGTCATGATGGCGAAGGTGTAACTATTGAGAGATTGCGTAAGCTTGGTGTAGGTTGTATCTACTCTTGCTAATTGAATTTAGATTTTACTATTAACCTTTTAGGAGAAAATAAATGCAGACAAGATTGCATCCTCATAATGGCGTAGTTGGTGAAGGTGTTAAATTTGAGAGAATCCGTCGTGTAACAGGTTATCTCGTAGGTAGCCTTGATCGTTTTAATAATGGTAAGAAGGCTGAAGAGCGTGATCGTGTTAAACATATGCATGTTTAATTAAAATGGTAAATCCGGATTTTAAAATTCTGGATAATACCTTTTTAAGGATTGCCGGGGCGGTTTCTGAATCTATAGTAGATGGCCCTGGAATCCGTTATACGGTATTTACCCAGGGATGTCCTTTTAGGTGCAAAGGTTGTCACAATCCTCAAGCTCAAACCTTAAATGGTGGGATTGATGTTAAGCTTAGTATTCTTTATGAAGAAATTAAAAGTGACCCCTTAATTACAGGAATTACTTTTTCCGGTGGCGAGCCTTTTATACAGCCAACACCGTTAACTGTTTTTGCTAAGTTTTTACGTGATGCTGGTTATAATTTATGGTCATATAGCGGCTATACTTTTGAAAAGCTTGTTAATGATAAAAAAAGACTAGCCTTACTTGAGCAATTGGATGTTGTTGTTGATGGGCCTTTTATGATGAATAAAAAATCAATGATGATTGATTTTAGAGGCTCTACTAATCAGCGTATTATTGATGTACAAGCATCATTGAAAACAGGAAAAGTAATTTTAATGCCTGGTTTTGTATAACCCCTCCTTTACTACTTTTTTGATAATTTGCGTCTATAAATTTAGACGTAAATTATGGATGAAATTATAGCTTTCTTTTTAATCAATTAATGTTTGATGATTTTTATAAGTTTTTTTAGCAACTTAAAGTTTTTTGTCAGGGAAAAATATTGTTATAAACTAAAATAGCGGTATGGTTTTAGAAATCGATATTTTAGAGTTATTCTCATATGACTAAAGTTTTATGTAAATCTTGTGATTTAGTTGTAGATTTACCCCCATATCAAAAGGAATATCAGTGTACCTGCCCAAACTGTGGGGCCTTATTAAGACCAGCTCAAATTGAATCTGAATTTAATATTGCCCTGGTAGCTGTTTCTGCTTTTATCCTGGCTATAATTTGCATTTTTCAGCCCTATATGGAGATTTCTTCAATGGGGGTGAAGTCCTCTTTAACTCTAGCATCTATATTCACTATACTTGATTATGAGTGGTCTTTTTTACTCTATATTTTTTTAGTTGTAACCTTTTTTTCTCCATTAGCGGTATTGATAATCATTAGTATGGTCGGTTTTTGTAAGGGATATAAGCCTAATGTCTTTATCGCTTTGATTTACTCCTTTTGCCATTATTTTTCTATGGTAGATATTTTTATTATGGGAGTTTTAGTAAGCCTTATAAAATTGTCCTCATTAGCAGAGGTTAATTTTTATTTAGGGTTTTATTTGTCTTTTTTATTTTCTTTATTGCTTTTATGGTGTTGTATTCGCTATCGCCCAGGACGTTTGTGGGACAAGGTTATGCCAATTAATCTTGAGAAAGCTATAGCTGGAGTTAGAGGCAATGAGCAAAATTTAAAGAGTTGCCGTTTATGTGGGATGGCTTTTTATTCAGATAAAGAATCGGATAAATGTCCACGTTGTGGCAATAAAGTTCATACACGTAATTCTCAATGGTTTCAAAAGTCTTTAGCTTTATTATTTGCAGCCTTGATTTTATACCTACCTTCTAATTTATACCCTGTAATGTATACAGAGTTTTTATTTTCAGAAACAGGGGCAAATATTATTGAAGGTGTAATTGCTATGTGGAATATGCAATCTTATTTTGTAGCTTTGGTGATTTTATTAGCAAGTATCTTTATTCCGATTTTTAAAATCATCGCTATATGTTTTATTCTGTATGCTGTTAAGAGACTTAAGTCCTTTAATGGTAAATTGTTAAGTAAAATTTATAGGGCGGTTTTATTCATTGGTAGATGGTCAATGATTGATGTTTTTGTAGTTATTATCATGTCATCTGTAGTACGTATGAGTGGGTTACTTACTATATCTCCAGGTTTTGCCATTGTATGTTTTTGTGCTGTGGTTTTTATTACGATTTTTGCAGCTGATGAGTTTGATGAAAGATTAATTTGGGATAAATTTTATGAATGCAGATAATCAGCACTTGGAAAATAATTCTGCTAAAGCAGTAGTAAAAAAAACACGAAAAATCTCTTTAGTTTGGATTATTCCTATATTAGCTTTCATTATTACAGCAATTTTGATTTGGAATAATACTTTAAATGTAGGCCCTAGTATCAAAATTATCATGTCTGATGCAGAGGGTATGGAAGCTGGTAAAACATTAGTTAAGTTTAGATCTGTAGTTGTGGGGACAGTTTCTGAAATTAATTTAAGCAAAGATTTATCTAAAACAGTACTTACTGTAAAAATGAAGCCTGATACAGATAAACTTTTAAATCGAAAGTCCAAATTTTGGGTAGTAAAACCACGTATTGAAAATACCACTGTAACGGGATTAGAGACTATATTATCAGGTGCTTATATTCAAATGTTGCGTGGCGAAGATGATAGTTTTGAAGATGAATTTGTTTGTTTAGATACCCCTCCTGTAAATACAGAGGTTGGTTATGGCAAATATATTTATTTGGAGTCAGCAGACAATAAAAAAGTTCAAGTTGGAGATCCTCTAATTTATAAAGGTTTTAAAGTTGGATCAATAACTTATGTAACTTTAGATGCAGAGCATGATTTGATTCGTTATTCAGCTTATATTGAGGAGAAATATAAGCAATTAATAGGAGAAAACTCTGTTTTTTGGACCTATAACGGTTTGAATTTTTCTTTGGGACCAACAGGTATAGATTTTAATTTTGATAATTTAAACAATATCCTACAAGGTGGAGTTATCTTTGATAATATTGCTAGTTTCAAACTAGACAATAAAGGCTCTGAAAATAATAAAACTTATACCTTATATCGTGATCAAAAGCAGGCTAAGCTTAGTGTTTTTTTTCAAAAGCCTAATTTTGTAGTTATGTTAGATGATAATTTAAGAAATATTCGTGTTGGCAGTAAGGTAACTTTTAAAGGTGTTGGTGTGGGTGAGGTTATTGCAGTTCCTTGGTATGAAAATGATTTAGATATTTATAAAAGTGATTCAAAGATTCCGGTATTGATTGCAATTGATGCTCAAGCAGTAAATATGGATTTTATTAATGATTTTTATATTAGTGCTTTAAAAAATAAGCAATTATGTGCTTCTATGGGGTCATCTTCACTTATTACTGCAGATAATGAGATTGCTTTGATTATGGATAAAAAGCGTTGCGGTTTTGATTATGCTCTTTATCGTGATGTGCCTGTTATTTCAATACTTCCTTCAGTAACCATGAGTGCGCAGATTGACTCTATTTTATCTAAGATTAAAGCTGTAGATTTTGATAAATTATCTAGTGAAATGACCAAGGCTATTATTTCATTAGATGGACTTATACATAGTTTAGATAAGGTAGTTACATCAATTGATGATCAGGATACTGTAGGTAAGCTTAATGAGGTTTTAAAGCGTTTAGACGAGGTCTTATTTAGTTTAAATAAGACCACAAAAGATTATGGAAAAGATTCTAAAATTTATAAGAATATTGATAAATCTTTAGAACAAATTAATTCTTTGATCAATGAAATTCAGCCTGCTGTTGAAAAGATTAGTAAAAATCCAAGCTCAATTATTTTTGGTTCTGATAGTTCAGATCCTGAGATTAAGGTTTCAAAAAAATGAGAAGTTTATTGATTGTAGTTCTGGGTACAGTTTTATTATCAGGTTGTATTAGCAATGCCTTTCAAACTCAGGTAAATGATAGTTACACTCTTATAGATAATATCAATCCCTCTGTCCTAAATAGCGATATAGATTTAAATGTAGAGGTTGAAGCTCCTTTAAATAGAGGATCTATTGTGGTTAAAATCTCCGATGTGAGTTTAAGGGTTACTAATAATCATAAATGGTCACAAAAGCTTGAAGATCAATTACGCTTATTAGCTATAAATGAATTTTTTAAATACCGTTCTCTTTCTAAATTTAAATATGAGATTAAGGTACTGAAATTTTATGGTAGTACAGATGGTCGCGTTTTTGTTTCTTTAGTTTGTAAGGTTCAAGATGGCGATAAGCTTGTATCTAATCAAGCTTATGTTCAAGAGCTTATACAAAGTGAAGATGGTTATGATGCTTTAGTAGCAAGTCTTAAAGATGGCTATTTAAATCTTATAAATAAAATAATTTTAGATATTAAATAATTTTTTTATAAATTTTTATGGATAAAAAACCCCCACTTTAATGTTTTTTAAAGTGGGGGTTCTTATAAGTTGTTTTAAGGTATTATTTACCAATACAGAAAGTAGAGAAAATTTTTCCTAATAAATCATCAGAGGTTACAGTACCAGTGATAGTACCAAGATGATCTTGGGCTTCTCTTACCTCTTGAGCACATAAAACAAGATCGCCAATATCAAGAATATCTATAGCTCTATTGATAGATTCAATTGTTTCTTCAAGCTCTAAAGTATGGCGACGGCGGGCGGAGAATACACCTTCACTTGGAATAATGCCTAAAGCATTAGATAGTTCCTTATAAAGATTATCTAAACCGCCTTTAACTTTAGTAGAACTCATCACTTTTGACATTTCTGCAAAAGGAGCTTTATCTAACATCTGTATAGTCTCATCATATTGAGGCTTGTCGTTTTTAGACAATACAACCAAGATATGATCTGGTTTTACATCATGAGATAAAATTGTTTCTAATGTAGCCTTAGCATCAGGAGCTACCGCTGAACTATCAATCATAAAAAGAACTAAATCAGCTTTTTTTAGTTCATTTATAGCTTTTTTTATGCCTATAGCTTCAATTTCATCGTTTGGAGTATCTCGAATACCTGCTGTATCGGTGATATTTACAGGAACTCCTTCTATTTCAATTTCTGCAGTGAGCACATCGCGGGTAGTCCCTGGAATATTAGTAACAATAGCCTTGTCTGTACCCGCTAGAGCATTTAATAGGCTTGATTTGCCTGCATTTGGCGAACCAGCTAATACTATGCGTGCTCCTTCATTAAGTTTAACTCCTTGAGCGGCAATTTTTAACGATTCACAGGCAAGAGTGCGAAGATTTTGGAGATCTGCATTAGCTTTACCTGAATCAAAAAAGTCTTCATGTTCTTCAGGAAAATCTAAACACCCTTCTAGGCGAATACGGAAGTTTGTTAATTCTTCTGTAAGTTCGTCAAGCTTATGTGCAAAACTTCCCTCAAGTGAGGCTAAAGCGGCTTTAGCTGCGCTTTCTGAACCTGCTGAGATAAGATCTTCAACAGCCTCGGCTGCAGTTAAATCCATTTTATTGTTAAGGAATGCTCGACGTGTAAACTCACCTGGTTGTGCCATTCTGACGCCAGGAATGCTTAATACTGCATTTAAAACGCGGTGGGGAGCAATATTACCGCCATGACCTTGTAATTCAATTACATCTTCGCCTGTGTAGGAGTTTGGCGCTTTAAAGTATAAAAGCAAGCCTTCATCAACGATTTCATTATTGAATTTAAAGTGTGCAAAGTATGCTTGGCGGGGTTTTGGAGTGATTCCGGTTAAGGTTTTTGCAACCTCTAAAGCTTGATTTCCGGAAACCCTAATAATGGCAATGCCACCCCTGCCCTGAGGGGTGGCAATTGCTGCAATAGTATCTTTAATAGACATTATTTACTTAGCTTCTGAATTAGCCTTCTTCATGCCTAATCCACGCTTCTCTAATGAGCGGAAAATAATTACCTGCTGGAAGATAGTAAAGCAGTTGGAAACTAACCAGTACAGAGTTAAACCTGCCGGGAAAGTACAGAACATGAAGGTGAATACAAAAGGCATTGCCATAAATACTTTCTTCTGAATAGGATCTGTTACCGGGGTAGGTGACATTTTCTGTAAGAAGAACATTGAAATACCGTAAAGAATCGGCGTTACAAAGTATGGATCATAAACAGATAGGTCAGTAATCCATAAAATAAAGCTGGATTGACGTAATTCAGTTGATTCCATTAAGGTCCAGTATAAAGCAATGAAGATCGGCATCTGAATAATTAACGGTAAGCAACCACCTAAAGGATTAACCTTTTCTGTCTTATAAAGACGCATGGTTTCTTGACCTAATTTAGCACGATCATCCTTATAACGCTCTCTAAGCTCAATCATCTTAGGTTGTAATAACCTCATCTTGGCCATAGATGTATATTGAGCCTTAGTTAACGGGAACATTACGCCTCTAACTACTAAGGTTAAGAGAATAATAGAGAAACCCCAGTTACCTACTAAGCTATGGAAGAAAGAAAGGATCTTAAATAATGGAATAGAGATAAACCATAACCAACCATAGTCAACAGTAAGATCTAAGTTATTAGCAACAGTAGCCATTGCTTCTTGATCTTTAGGGCCTACCCATAACTTAGAGTTAAAGTCATAAGAAGAGCCTGCATCAATGTTGGTGTTGTCGGTTCTAATACCAATAATAGCAGCTGTGTTGTTATTAGCAGCCTGACTATAAATTATATTACCTTTAACATCTTCGTCACCAATCCAAGCTGAAACAAAGTAGTGTTGAATCATGGCTACCCAGCCAGACTTAGTGTTGATGTCAGCATGCTTTTCCTCAATGATGTTTTCTAATGTAGCTTTTTCATAGCGTGAATCATCAGATGAGTAAGCTGTTCCACGATAAGCACTTGCTACCATAGCAAAGCTAGAGTCATTCTTTTGTAACGAGGAGATGTCTTCAGTCTGCTTTAATTGGCTATAAAAAGACATTTGTACAGGCTTATCACTGTGATTATCTACTTTATAATTTAATTTAACAACATAGGAGTTACGATCAAGAGTATAAGTCTTAGTATAGGTAACGCCATTTGCTTCATAAACTAAGCTTGCAGAGACAGAATCTTCACCTTCTTTAAGCTCGTAATCTGTAGCAGTAGTTGTATATACAGGTCTTACCTTAGAATCAGGACCATCTTTTCCTACAGCACCACTTTGAGCCTGATAGATGAATAATTTATTAGTCATCAATAATTGGAACGGCTCATCTTTACCTTGCTCTTTCATTACCTTTAATAATTTGGCATCAATAATATCGCCACCATTAAGGTTAATGCTGAGTAAAAGATTATCACTTTTAAGGGTAACGATTTTACCTAAGGAACTTTCAGAAGTTGCGGTTGAGTCAACCATTTGAGCGGCAATAGCTTCTTGTTCTGCTAATTTTGCGGCATTGACTTTATCTGAATTCCAGTTCCAAAACAGGAACAAGGTAACGCACAGTAAGACAATCAATAAAATATTTCTTTGCTGTTCCATTTGTTCTTCTTAGCCTCGAGGAATTATTTGGGCTTCTTAGGCACAGGATCTAGTCCACCAGGATTTAAAGGATGGCATCTGCAAATCCTTTTGAATCCAAGCCAGATCCCGCGAATAACACCCCATTCCTTGATAGCTTCAATGGTGTACTGTGAGCAACTTGGGTAAAAACGACAATGTTGCCCTAGCATTGGACTGATGAGCACTTGATAAACACGAATCAAAAATATTGCTATTTTTCCAAACGGCGAGAAATTTGTTCCCATAATCTCTTCAACGATGAGGATAAATCCGCATTACTTATCTCACCAATCTTAGGCTTAGCCATTACTACCAAGTCAGCCTGAGGAAGGGTATGTTGAGATAAACGAAAAGACTCTCTGACTAATCGTTTAACACGATTTCGCCAGACAGCCCTTTTTAAAACCTTTTTAGGTATAACCATTCCGAGTCTAGGATTCTCTAAATCATTATTCTTTACAGCAAGAATTAACAAACCTGGAGCACTAACTCGAATAGGATTTTTAAATACCCTATCATAGTCTCGCGAAGTCAAAAGCCTGACTTCGCGAGGAAAGGTATAATTAGCCATTAACAGTGGTCAAACGCTTACGACCTTTGGCACGGCGACGGGAAAGAACTTTACGACCGTCAGCAGTACGCATGCGAACGCGGAAACCGTGGGTACGCTTACGCTTAGTTGTATTAGGCTGGAATGTACGCTTCATTTGAATACTCCGACGACGGTACAAAACCGCCATTATTTTTATTTAAGTATATTAATGGGATATTAATATACATCTTCACGAAAAACAATGTATTTTACTCTTATAAGGCTATTAAGGTCAACACATCATATGTGTTAAAATAGATAGACACTGCTAATAATTAATTAAAAGGTTTTTTTATGGATTTGGTCCAGCTTTGGGCAGAAGTAATTCAAAGAGTTTCAAATCAGCCCGAATATTTGTCAAATAAGGATTTGATTGGCCTTTTAGGCAGTCAAACTTCTATTCAAATTGCAAATAATAAGGTTACTTTTATTTGTAATTCCGATTTTGTTTATCGGATGTTTTTTAAATATGTTCCGGCATTTTTTACTGAAGTAACTCATTTGATTGGCAATGAATCTATCGGTATGGAAGTTATTATGGCTTCTAATTTGCCACAAAATAATGTTCAGCAATTTCAGTCTCAGGCTTCTTTGGGTACAATGCCTGGAAATCAAAACAATTCTCAATTTTATCAACAATCAATGGTTGCTGCTTCTGGAGCATTTGCCAGTTCAGTCAATCAAACTGAAGATCCTCGCAAAAAACTTCCAAAGTTTATGCGAGAGGATCATATTAACCCAGAGAAAACATTTGAAAATTATATTACTGATCCTGAAAATGAATTGATTTTTACTATTGCTAAAAAAGTAGCTACTGAACCAGGATCATCTAAGACAAATCCTTTTTATATTTATGGTGGTTCTGGTTTAGGAAAAACCCATCTTTTATTTGCTATTGCAAATAGGATTAGACAGACTAAACCTAATATTTCGCTTATTTATACTCGAGCTGAAGAGTTTATAAGAAATTATGTAGAGTCAATGTCTCGCAAGAATTCTTTTGATTATCAGCAAGTACATTTTCAAGATTTGTTTACTCAACAGGATGTATTTATTGTTGATGATATACAGAATTTCATCAAAGGGCCAAAGGCTAGAGATACTTTCTTTGATATTATTGCAGACTTTTTAGAGAAACCAAATCGTCAACTAATTTTAGCCTCTGATGTACCACCAGGAAATTTAAAAGATTTTTCTCCTCGATTAAAATCTAGATTTGGATCTGGTGTTTGTCGCGAAATTTATCCGCCAAGTACTGAAACAAGAGCTGCGATTACATTGAAAAAATGTAGAGAATTGAATATAGAGTTACCTGATTCAATTATGCAGTATATAGCAAATCATATTCGTTCTAATGTTAGAGAAATTGAAGGAGCTATTAAAACTTTAAATTCTCATATTTTAGCTTATGGATCTATTACTTATGATGAGGCTGTTAAGAGCTTAGCTAATTTAGTAAATGTTTCAAGTCAAATCACTACTATAGATTCAATTAAAGAACGTGTTTCTAAAGAGTTTGAAGTGACTGTTACAGCAATGGAGTCTGCAGAGCGTAAAAAGGCTGTGTCTACAGCTAGAGCCTTTGCTATGACATTAGCCTCTGATTTGATTCCAAATTTATCACAAAGTGATATTGGTAGAGCTTTCAATAAAGACCATTCATCTGTATTTGAGGCAATTAGACGTACTAAAAAGAGAATGGAAAATGATATTGAAATGGCGGCAATATATCAAAAATTGACTTTGTCTTTGAAAAAAGATTAATCAAGGTATTAGGGTGGTGGTGCACTTATGAAATTTTCAATCATCTTGTCAGAGTTAAACAAGCAATTACAGGAAGTTTCTTCTATTGCAGGTATCTCTCCTGGAAAGGATGATATTACCCAGAATATTTATATTTCTGTATATAACAACTCACTACAGCTTAAGGCCACTGATTACAGTATTGAGCTTATTGCAACTATTCCTCTTGTTGATGTTAGTTCTGAAGGTGAGATTATTATGAATGCCGCCAAACTTAGGGAGGCTCTTAAGAATCTTGATCCTAAAACCAATATCTATTTTGATTTAGATGAAATAAATCAAAAGATGATTTTAACTGCTGATAGTACTACTTTTGAAATTAGAACTAGAAGTGCAGCTGATTTTCCTAAGTTTGAGGAAGAAACAACAGAACAAGAAATTACTTTAAAGCAAAGTCAGTTAAAGTTTTTATTAGATAAGTCATTATTCTGTGTATCTCCAGAAGATTTTCGTGATTATCTTAAAGGTGTACGTTTTGAGGTCAATGGTTCTACATTAGCTGTTTTTACATCAGATGGTCACCGTATGGCTATTTTAGAGACGGAGATCGATAAACCTGTAGATAAGTTTTTCGGTGCAATTTTAACTAAACGTGGAGCTTCGCAATTAGCTAAAATTATATCTCCTAATTCAGATGCAGAGGTCTCTTTATCATTCACTAAGAATTCAATGAAAACTGTTTGTAATGGTTATTGTTTGTCATCAAAGTTGATTGTATGTGCTTATCCCAATGCACGAGGTCTTATTCCTGCACAGATAATGGCTCAAATCAATATTCCAAGACAAGCTTTAAGTTCATATATTAAACGTGTTTCTGTTTTATCCTCTAAGCGTTTAAATGGTGTTTCATTTAATTTTGATAAGAATGTGGTCGATCTACATTCAGAGAATGCTGAACATGAAGAAGCTAAAGCTCGTTTGCTTTTGAATTATGATGGCCCTAGTATTGAGATGGCTTTAAATTCAACTTATGTTATAGAAATTTTAAATATCATTGAATCTGATAATGTGAATTTCTGTTTCAGCTCTATGCTTAACAGTGTGTTGATTACTCCAGATGATAATGGCAATAGTGGTATTAGTTGTCGTTATATTGTAAGTAAGGTTGTAATTTAGTTCAGTGCCGGGCATTTATTATGCCCGGAATGTTTACATGCATATTAGTCGCTTATTCATCAATAATTTTCGTAATATTGAATGGTTAGATTTTGAACCCTCGCCTGAGATAAATTTAATTTTTGGACCTAATGGTTCAGGAAAAACTTCTTTACTAGAGTCTATATGTTATTTGGGTTTAGGTAGATCCTTTCGTAGTTCTCGTTTTCAAAATCTTATTGCAAATGGTAAAAGTGGGTTTATTGTTTCAGCTAAAGTTTTATCTGATGATAATTTGGAAAATACTTTAGGAATTGCACGTAATCGTAGTCGAGGCGATGATTTACAGATTAGTATTAATAAAAAACGCGTGTCTAAACTTGTAGATCTTGTCGATCATATTTGTGTGCAAATTATTCATCCTCAAGGAATAGAACTTATTACAGGTTCTCCTGAGTTGAGGCGCCATTTTATAGATTGGGGCGTCTATTTTATAAATTCAGAATATAAGAATATTTGGTCTGAATATAAAAGAATTTTGTCACAGCGTAATGTTTTGCTTAAAAGAAGAGCAAGTGGAGATGAGATTGTTATTTGGGATGATATTCTCTGCCAGTTATCAGAAAAAATTACAGTATTGAGACAAGATTATCTCGACAAATTTATACCTATTTTTGAACAAAAAATTAAAGAATTTTTGCCTGATTTTGATATCAATATTTTCTTGTCAAAAGGCTGGGATAATAGCGTAGATCTCAGGTCTTTATTAAGCTTAAATCTTGAAAAAGATAGACTTTTAGGGTATACTTTTTATGGTTGTCACCGTGCTGATTTGAAAATAAAAACATCTCAGCTGTCGGCAAGCGAGACCCTTTCTAGAGGACAACTGAAACTTTTGATGTGCGCAATGAAATTGTCTCAAGGGGCTCTGTTATATAAACAGACAGGGCATAGATGTATTTATCTCATAGATGATTTCACGTCTGAATTAGACCTTAATTCAAGAGCTGTGCTTTTAAAAGATCTTTCTTGTTTCAGTAATCAAGTCTTCATAACAAATATTGCAGGTGATATTGACTTGCCTAGCCATAAAAATATTTTGCGCTTAGACATTTCCAAGAGTATTCAGGTTTCTGCATAAATTTCCAAGAACAGAGGAATAAATGTCCGAAGAAAAAAACAACAGTGGTTATGATCCTTCGAGCATCAAGGTTTTGCATGGTTTGGAAGCTGTAAGAAAGCGTCCAGGTATGTATATTGGTGATACTGATGATGGATCAGGTCTTCATCATATGGTTTTTGAGGCTGTTGATAATGCTATTGACGAGGCCTTAGCTGGTTTTTGTACCCATATTGAAGTTGTAATTCATACTGATGGCTCCGTATCTTGTACTGATAATGGGCGCGGTATCCCTGTTGCTATGCATCCTGAGGAAAATCGCTCTGCTGCCGAAGTTGTAATGACTGTATTACACGCCGGAGGCAAATTTGATTCTAATTCCTATAAGGTCTCAGGTGGACTTCATGGTGTAGGTATTTCTGTTGTTAATGCCTTATCAGATAAATTAGTTTTGACTATTCGCCGTGATCATCATGTTTGGCAACAAACTTATCTAAATGGTGGTAATCCAGAAGCTCCGATTCATATTATTGGAGATACTGAAGAGACTGGTACATCTGTAAGATTTTGGCCATCAAATAACATCTTTAGTAATACAACTTTTGATTATGGTGTATTACTCAAGCGTTTAAGAGAGTTATCTTTCTTAAACTCAGGTATTCGAATTTCTATAACTGATAAAAGAGAAGATCCTGTTAAAACAGAGGTGTTCCACCATGAAGGTGGAATTCTTGAGTTTGTAAAATACTTAAATAAGGGCAAAACCCCTCTTAACCAGAAGATTTTCCACTTTAGTAAAATATGTGATGACCATATCTCTGTTGAGGTTGGTATGCAGTGGACTGATGGGTATAGCGAGAGTGTTTACTGCTTTACTAATAATGTGCCACAAAAAGATGGTGGTACTCATTTAGCAGGATTTAAGAGAGCCCTGACCACTACATTTAATAATTATTTAGAAAAGCAAGGCTATACTAAGAAGCATAAAGTTTCTACATCTGGTGACGATGCTCGAGAAGGTTTAACAGCTGTTATTTCAGTCAAGATGCCAGATCCTAAGTTTTCATCACAGACTAAGGATAAGTTAGTATCATCTGAAGCCTCTGCTGCTGTTAGTAACTCTGTGATTAATTATTTAGAAGATTTTTTAGAAGAGAATCCTGCTGATGCTGATACAATCTGTATGAAGATTGTTGAAAGCGCACGTGTCAGAGAAGCTATGCGCAAGGCTAGAGATTTATCTAGAAAGAAAGGTATTGATGTTAATTCAATGCCAGATAAGTTAGTGCCTTGTAGAGAAAAAGATCCTGCTTTATCAGAAATATTCTTGGTAGAGGGAGACTCAGCAGGTGGTTCTGCAAAAAATGGAAGAGATTCTAAATTCCAGGCAATTCTTCCTTTAAGAGGTAAAATCTTAAACGTAGAAAAGGCTAGATTTGATCGCATGATTCAATCTCAACAAATTGGTACCTTAGTATCTGTTTTTGGTTGTGGAATTGGTAAAGAGGATTACAATCCAGACAAATTTAGATATCACAATGTCATCATTATGACTGATGCTGATGTTGACGGTGCTCATATTAGAATTTTATTATTAACATTTTTCTACAGACAAATGCCTGAGCTTATTGAGCGCGGTTATGTTTATGTTGCTCAGCCACCTCTTTATAAATACCAAAAAGGTAAACAAGTACGTTATGTATTAAGTGATAAGGAAGCTTTGCAGTATAAGACTAATATGGCTCTAGAATCAGGATCCATTTATGTCAACGCTGATGCAGCTCCGCTTTCAGGCATACCTTTAGAGAAGTTGTTTAATGATTACAATAAGGTAATGTCCAGATTACCTAAATTAACTCAAAAGTACGAAAAAGATATTGTTATCAACCTTGTTTACTTTAAATTATTATCTGAAGAAGATAGAAAAAATCGTGACGTAGTTGCTAATTGGACTGCTGAGTTTATTAAGACTTTGCCATCTAATGCTTCAGAAGGCGTATTCTTTAAATCAGATGTCGATTATGACGCTGTAGCTGATAAATATAATCCTGTAATTATTCAGCATATTCACGGAATTGATTATCGCTATGTTTTAGATGAAAACTTCTATGAGTCTTTAGATTATTCTATGCTTCGTTCTATGAATGAACGAGTTTCAGATTTAATTGAGGATGGAGGTTTTGTTCTTTCAGGATCTAAGAAAATCTTGGTTAAGAATTTCCATGAGGCTTATGAGACTCTTATGAAGGAAGGCTTTACTGGAGTTAAGATTCAGCGTTATAAAGGTTTAGGTGAAATGAGCCCTGAACAGTTATCTGAGACGACAATGAATCCAGCTAGCAGAAGCTTGCTTAAAGTTAATATTACCGATGCTATGGAAGCAGATCGCTTATTCAACGAATTGATGGGTGAGGATGTTGAAAATAGAAGAGCTTTTATTTCAGAAAATGCTTCGCGTGCAACTATTGATATTTAAGTTTTAATAAAAAATCCAAGACATATTTTAGTATGGAGCAAGAAATTTAAGTTTCTAATTCATACTAGCAGAAATAAAGGCTTGTTTCCTAAAATTAATTGGAGATAAGCCTTTTAACTTTTACTGTATTTAAATTTTTTACTTCATATTTTTGAGCTATTTTTAATTTTGTAGTATTTATACATATGTAAAAATACTTTTATCAAATTTTGGGCACACAAAACCTCGTACTTAAGTTTAAGGATGTAGTGTGCCGATTAGAAAAATGAAATTTTTCTAATCCGGTGTGTTCTGCTGTTCTATTATATTACTTAATAACTGAAATAGGCGCATCTCCTCAACTAGTAGCAAAATAAGATGAAGAGAAAATAGCTTTCCCAAAAAGTCTTATGAGAAAAATATTTGTTTTTTCCATATACTGCTATACTAAGGTCATAAAAAAACACAGGAACAGC
>ERZ1673737.1857-NODE-1857-length-19018-cov-4.344355_pt1 | contig 19018 bp, 16 predicted proteins | sample MGYA00580211_ERZ1673737 | MGnify/ENA primary metagenome ERZ1673737 (study PRJEB41218, sample SAMN15661789) | gut metagenome | host: Homo sapiens | place: Canada: London | collected 2015-08-20/2019-03-30 | study: EMG produced TPA metagenomics assembly of... | reverse complement strand
CATGCTAAGGACCTCTATAACGCCTACTGGGACGGTGAAGAACTTGTATTTGGTGACGGAGACGATATTGTCTTTCATGGCTTCACGGATGAGCTCGATGTAATCGGTCACGAGTTTAGCCATGGCGTGGTGGAGTATACGAGTTCACTTCCATACCAGTACCAGAGTGGTGCTCTCAATGAGTCTTTTGCAGACGCCTTTGGTGTCATGATTAAGCAATGGGGTGAAGGCAGCCCCCAGACTGTTGACCAAGCCAACTGGCTGATTGGGGAAGGGATCTGGGGGCCTAGTGTTAAAGGCAGGGCTCTCCGGGATATGGCAAATCCTGGAACAGCTTATGATGATCGTCAAGTGGGGAAAGACCCGCAGCCTGCGCATTGGAGGGATTATAAGAAACTCAGCTTAGGAGAGGACAGGGGAGGTGTTCACATCAACTCTGGCATCCCAAATCGCGCTTTCTTCCTTGCTGCTACCAAGATTGGAGGATATGCTTGGGAAGGTGCTGGTCCCATCTGGTACCGCGCTCTGAGCAGCGGTAAGCTTCCCACCAATGGTAAAGCTACATTCAAAGAGTTCGCCGATCTTACAATTGAGAGTGCTGGCGAGCATGTGGATAAGGTCAGGGAAGCTTGGACCGCCGTTGGATATCCATTCGCTGAGAAAAGGCATGAGCTGTAACGATTATTCGGAAGAAGCTGAATTACTATTTAGGGGTCGGAATTCTCTTTACGCAGAAGTCTGTTATTTCATGTTTATTATCGCAAACTCACACCAGTCTATCCTCACCTAATTAAGATTGAATCGAATTATTTTCAATTTGGGGCACACATTTCTTGGTCAAATGTATCTTGAGGTTCTGATGAGGCACTGAGCCAAAAACGGCACATGCGTTGTTCCAATAACCAGGCTATTGTTCCTACTAACATCATTCTGACGCGGGACCTGAGATCTTCGATCGGTCAAACTCCCCGAATCTGCTAGAATTGGCGCTTAGCAGGAATTTTGGTTGGCTTTAGGGGTTCAATGTGTAGAATGAAGCATTTCCCCGGTGAATAAATTCCGGGGTGCTTCAACAGTAGACCTCGCCCATCGACCTAATAAAAAAGAAATGAAAAAAAAAAAAAAGAAAAAAAAAAAAAAAACCATACTTCCTCAGAATTCTACTAACTTCACTATTTTCCAGTCCTTGCGATAGAACTTTAGTTTAAGAGACTTCAAAAACATGGTGAGGTTGTACGGCGGCTCTCATACTTGCTGGCGTCAAGTCCCAGACTCGTCCCGCCACTTCTCTTCTTCATCTCCCCACATCATGACTAAACGTTTCCAGAATCCACGCCAACGGATTTATTCTTTCCGCTTAAAGTTCTTTGCCAAGGATAACCATTAAACGCGGCATGTTAGAACTCATCACACCAAGGAGAAACCATTTGTCTGCACGATCTGTAGACAAACCTTTGGTCGCCAGTAAGTACCACGTATAACTCTACCTAGTCTGTTACTAATTGAGTTTCAGTGATTCTCTTCTACGACATTCAAGACACCATAAATGTACGTCATGGCTATTTATGTTGCTATTATAGGACTAAGGCGCCCTTTCTGAATTCCTTGGAAATCTTCACGGATGCATGTATACGACACAATCTTGAAAGGGTAGCATCCTGCCATTCCAAGCATCATATGTCTTAAGTAGCTTTTGTGTTGCGCGTATGCATAAATATCGATCACGGTCCCAACGTAGTGCTGAACAAGTTCTTTCTCCTTCTAATTGTCATCAAAGATAAAGATGAAACAGCCCGATGCCAATGGCATGTTTTACCGCGAGCAGGAACTAGCATGCATACTTTCTTTTTTCTTTCCAGGGAAATTAAGTGTTGACGAAAATCTCCAGCAAACTTCCGTTTCCTATTCGGGCGTGAGGTTGACATCGTATCATACGATTTCGCAGGCTGCATAATGGCATTTGCATATGAGGCGTGCAACGGAGAGAGATTTAAGATTACGCAAGCTTACGCTGAGGATTTGCTGAAGACGTTGAAGGCGTTACAAGACATGTCATGCCGGCGTCTTGCGAAGTTTTTCGCGGATTGCAACCATATCTTGCTTCCTGGGGACTTAGCCGAGTGCTATATTGCTATGCCTATGGCCACACAGTAAGTTAGTCCTACGGGACTAGATATTCCATATGGGGCTTGATTTTCAAGCCAGAGAGTCATTAGAGCGGATAGTTTTGGCAACCCTGGGTCGCCGATCGCTTAGTTCACCTGATCTAGCCGAAAGCTTGCTACCTGATGAGTTGGTGTGCTGTAAACGGAAAAGTCTAGCCGTGCTGAAATGTTCCAGCCAATCTGGACACTAAGCTTTTCTCACACAAATACTTCTCATGAGTCAGTCCCACGGCTTTTTTAATGAGGTAGGTGATCACAATTCAAATTTGGCTTTTCTAGGTGACTAAAGTTTTATACATAGCTAGGGCTCGCCCTAGGAGGGGTTTTGTCGCTCTTCAACTCACGACTCAATTCATGCCTGTAAAGGCACCATTTAGTGCAGAAGTCTCTATTTCAGGTACATTCTATACGCCTGCTGCATTTCGCGACGAGCACTATACGCCCTGCAGGCCTACCGCAGATATCCCCCGGTTTTTACAAAATGGACCTCTCTGTTGAAGGGCTCAATGACATAAAGACTTATGATCTGCTGGGCGACCCATGCTGCGTAGACCCTTAAACTATCAGGCCGCAACGTCACGAGATATTGTCTCAGATGTGAGAATTGACATGCACCTGGTGTGGGAGCACTCTCGGCGCATCCATTTGAAGCCGATCCCACGATACCTCCTAAGCCATAAATTTTGGGAATCTCACCTGATCTGCGAGGAACCCTGTCCCTGGGTATCTCATCATTTTTACTACCAGGCAGATAGAGGGGGACGAGGTTTGTCAGCGAAAGAAATTATATGAATATGGCCTTGGATTTTTATTTTCTTACATTGCGTTAATTGAACGAGAGTGTGATTTTGCAAATGCCCAGGACCATCACCTACTAGCAGAAAACGTGACTGGGAGGAGTGGGTTACATTGGTTCAACAACTCTTGGAAAATGGAGCCGCTAACCTAGCGATATCAATGCAAGATACTTGTTCGGCGAGCTTAGGCTTTCACGACTCAACAAAATCTATGCTTTTCGTTACGGCAGTATCTTACGGGATTATCAATTCAACTATCAGACAACTAATTTCAGATTCATCAATAGATAAAAACGGACGAATATGACATGCAGATGATCAATTAGACTCGGAGCACGACGATCAGATGATGGTTGTAAGTGGCCTGAGATTTATCGATACATGAAAACGGACAAATATGACATGCAGACGATCAATTAGAAGTGGCGCATAATGAAATTCCGGAGGAGGGGCCATGGTTCTGTATCGTAACTGCATTTATTTGTTTCTGGCTATCTAAAGAGAGTTCGATTTACTGGGAATTTGCTGGTCTAGCCGTCCTGTTATTTGGGGCGCCGCAGCCGACATTGTAATACGAGGCCATTATAATATTAAACCAAACTCAGATGTCTATTCGGTCGGTCAGACTACCGCTATCGTTACTGCAGCAGCAATATTTGGGCGCTGCTTATAGGTAACTTATTCGGGGTTACGGAAACACAAGTCCTATAGATGGATTTTAGCAATAGTGCCTATTGCAATTTTCGGAGTTTGTTGGTTACCTAGAAATTAATTGCCGCAGTTTAACGCATCAGTTGATAAATTCCTGTCGGATTTCTATGCTTGCCTACAAGCGTGTATCGCCAGGAAGGGAGTTCTAGCCTATCAAATAATGTATATTACTCGTCTTTGTGTAAGACGATCATGATGCATCTTGTGAATCGCCAAGACCATAATCATAATTTTAAGGTTTCCGCGATCCATGTTTTTACGGTGTGGTCTGTTCTGTGTACCCGCCCCCCGGTGGAGGCCGACAATTATTGTTCTCCCGTCATAAAGAAGTTAGACACAATGGCTTTACCAAGGTAATAGTTGCGGATCATGTCTCAGTTGATATTCTAGACTCTATGCTATATCGTCGCCACCTGCTAAAATGCCCTATAGCCTTTTGGTTTTGACCATTCGCGCGTAAGTGACAAATTTAGGACCCCCAAGTAGTTTGTTTTCGGCAATATAGGATAGCCTAGAATGATCGATATAGCGCTATATGAAATATAAAGTCTATTACGACGCAATGTTCCACTAGATGTCTGAGGAGTGCATTGCTCTTCTACATACACCCGTCAAAACCCTCTGGCTGGCAATAACATTTCTTTTCATTGCCCAACAGCATGATAAGCACCTAATATAATTTCAAAATTAATGAATCTTATGTTGGGTCCCCTCCAACCGGCTAAACCTTACATCAATCAGGTAAATTACTCAACATTGAATCCACCGAATAAACTATCGCCTTAATACAAGGGTCCAGGCCAAGTCTACGCTAGGTTGAAGTAGAAGCTGAATGGCAACACTGACCCAGGCTTTCCGAGAATAAAAAGCCACCTTGCGGACTGTCAATCTCCTTTCCCCCTTACCTTTCCCGAACGATCCAGATTCGTTCCGTTATGACACAACAAATGCCTAAGCTGGCCAACTACAAGCGCATAATCCTTTGCGCCGACGGGACATGGCTGGCGTCTGACCAGGGCGACAAGTCCGTGCCTTCGAACGTCGCGAAGATCGCTCGAGCAATTGCGACCAGTGGCCCCGATTCCGACGGCAACATCGTGAAGCAGATCGTGTCGTACCATTCCGGCCTGGGATCTGGAGAACTTCCGTTCCAGAAAGCCATATATGGTGAGTACTTAGCTCGAATAAGCCGATGACTATTTATTGAACGAGTGTGACTTATGTGCTGCTTGCCTTATAGGCGGTATCGGCTGGGGTTTGGAGGTCGACGTGTGCCAGATCTATGATTTCATCTCTAATAACTACGAACCTGGCGACGAGTTGTTCTTTTTCGGCTTCTCGCGTGGAGCTTTCACGGTGCGGTCAGTCGCTGGCCTGGTAGGCGACGTCGGTGTGCTCTCTGCAGTGCATATGTCGCACTTTGCAGAGATGTGGAAGGCCTACTGCGGCAATACGAACGGGGAGCCCTTCAAGAAGACACCGTGGTATCAGCAGAACAAGGACAAGCTGCGCTTGACAGAAGACCTTAGGATTAAAGTTGTTGGGGTTTGGGACACCGTTGGTGCTCTGGTATGCAAGATGAGAGATGGTTCGTGGATATACTCATAAGACTGATCTCACATTGCTAGGGAATCCCTGAATGGCCGCTGGTTAGATACGCCGCAAAAGCTGGCGTCGGGATCAATAAACAGTACGCATTTCACAACACGAACCTATCAAAAAGTGAGTGATCGCAAGTATCTTACTATACCGGCGCTAAACAGCGGTTCCCATCAGATCTGGACTATGCCTTCCAAGCCCTTGCCATTGACGAGAACCGGCTAACCTTCCCTCCTACCCTCTGGCATAAGACCCCTGACGCCCCAGCCAAGGATCTACAACAATGCTGGTTTCCCGGCGTCCACGGCAACATCGGTGGCCAAGCAGAGGATCCACGTACCGCTGGTGACCATGAAGAGATCGGCAACATTACATTTGCGTGGATGGTAAAACCCGCCCTATCCTCCTAAATCACTATTGTATTTGACTAAATGCCCTTCGCAATTTAGGTGGACAATCTCTCAGGCATGCTAACCTTTGAAGAAGCCGCGATCAACGTATTCATCCAGCAACACCAGCACGCACTGGCCGAGAACAACACCAAAAACAACGTCACAAACGGCTGGGGCTGCGGGCCCCTCGTTTCTAATTTTTCTGGGCTGCAAGGCGCGTTCTTCCGTATTCTTGGCAAACAACACCGCACGCCGGGCAACTACCCGCAGGCCCCGGGCGACGGAATTGGTGGTGCCACGAACGAGTATTTTCATCCTATCGCCCGAATCAGGAAGAGCAAACTCTCCAATTTCAACCCAATGTCGCTTTACGGGTATTCCCTCGAGGAGCCCGATGGCGATGCCGGCTGGAAGTGGGTCAAAAAGGGCGGACAGGCAGTGCCCGAGTATGTGATGCGCCCGGAGAAGAAGATGAGCGTGGTGCACGAGGGAGGTTATAAGACTACGCGTAGCTTGTCAAGGTTGCTGTGTCCGACGATCCTTCTGGCAGATCTTGATAGGGATAATGGCGTGCCTCCTGAGTGATTATGGGTTGGGAATGTAGCGTCTCACGTGACTGAATTGCTAATTGACTCTATATTTTGGCGTGTGGATATTTTATTTGCGCACCCAACGCAAATAGCACAAAAGTATGTTCCTATTCTTCTGTATCTCTTCTTCCTTCCGTTCTCAATTTGCGTTAATGTATACGTTGCCAGTAATTTCTACTCGTTGGCTCTTACCCCAATCGTGACAAACTTCGACGAAAGCATCTTCTTCATATCGTTTGGCTTGTTTATGATTGCAGCAATTCTTTGCATCTTGTGCAAATTTGGCTTATGGCCAACGTGGTCCCATTTCGTTTTAATCAACCACTCGTTCCTAATTTGTTATTTTACCACCAACTCACCAAGCCTTTCCAAACTGTTGCTTGGTTTGCTTGCGATATATTTGTCCACAATGTATGACATAATCACGGTTGATGTGGTCCACGTCGGATGGAATGCACGTTGGTTCTGGAAATTCCAGAGAAGAGCCCGGAGTTGTGTATTGTCAAGTGTACTAGCAGTAAATGATGTCTTTGCAATAGCTGGGCAGATTTATTGACATACCCTGAAAGAACAAACCCATCAAAGGCATACGCAGGCTAATACATGGCTGGCTTTGGTAACTTCAAATGATTCATTCCTGAGAAGTAGCGCAGGCAAGTCGCGTAGGAAACTGGATCACGGCAGCAGAACCAGCCTAATCTTATTCTAGACTACATTATATCTTCGGTATATATTCAAGATTGTTAATGTTGGGAAGGTTGTTGAAATTAAGACCCTAATTTTGTGGTTATTTTTTGATAGGGTGTGACTGACGGATCTTAATACAGTACCCCGTACGTACAATTACCCACTTATATTAGCACCACAATTCTTGTAGCATGTGTATGATGGTTGTATTGTTATGGAGCTCTGTGGGTCATGACCCAGTGTTATAGATACAGGTCTAACCCTAATGCATGAGTAGTGCGTATCAGGGTGACAGGACAATACCATCAGTACAGTGGATCCAACACAAAGCACCACCATTTTCGGGTACGCCACATGACGCACGTCGATCACCCGAGCCCGCAACCTAGTGCTAAAATCGACCGTGGTTCGGCCATCCGCGGTTCCTCATCACTGTCACTCCGCTTGCATGCAACCAATAGGTATCAACTGGGTACGAGCTTATGAGAGCAGTGTGCTTGGCAAACTTACACTTGCTTTTCGAATAGTTGCTAGATGTATCATAGATACGTATTGCCTCTAGAAATGGCCAGAGCTTAACCCTAGGACTATTTGGACTCATGGTTTGTCTAAGAGAGTCACCGAAGGTTTTGTTAGCCATGTTAATATCAACTACTTTCTTTTGCAACGGGTGTGTTTGCAAAGCGTGAAAAGAGCTGGAAAAAAGCTTGGCTCTATCTTATAGGTTACTTCCACCTATTTCTCAACGATATTCGGAGAACTTGATGTCTTCATTGCGGTTGGGTTGGATATGCAGATGAGTCCATAACTTGGGAAACTCATTTTCCTGGCCAAGTATCCGACGTAGGTTGCTCTAGGCCCTTCGGCTAGGTTACTCATCAGCAATTCTCTCGCCTGAGAGGCTACCATGAGCTCTATTTCTTGCATTTTAGGTGTTGTGTCATGATTCGCTTGGATCCCTTGGAGCTATAATGAAAAGAAAGCGATGACGTCTGACGACTTCATCTGAGAACCAGTAGAATTGACGCATTGTTGTTCTGACTAGCAATGCGGTGGTTTAAACGAATTCATGCGAGTATTATATTATCCCCATTCGGTTATTTAGAAATTCTTTCTTTACTGGTGAGAAAATGGAAATAATATGCCCAGTGGATTGTTATTGATGTTTGATGTCTATCCCCCGGAAAGCAGGTATAAAACGCTGCTTAGACGGTCACATATGATGACCAATAAAGTTGATAACACCGTCAATGGTTGCTTCTTATTTAATAAAGGAGTGAGTAACAAGCCGTAGACGAAGTTGAATATGATTAGTTACGCGAAATACGAGATGACCCTACCTACTGTTATCACAGCTTTCCCTATCGCTCTTGCCCGGATATATAGTTTTGCGTAAGTCCAGGAAGAACGAGCGAAAGGCACGGGGCCTTTAGACATGGCTTCTCTCGCCAATATCTTCAAGGATCACATCGGATGCCTTCTCACTAATCATGTAGATGGGGACGACGATAAAGAAACCGGGAATGCGAGGAAAGACGGACGCATCCACGACGCGTAGGTTGCTCACACCACGAACACGAAAACGGGAATCCAGAACGGCTTTTGGGTCTCCATCCCCCCCTATCGGGCAGCTACAGGATGCGTGATGACCCCAGGCTTCATTTCTGATGAATTCTTTAACTTGCTCAGAAGAGGCCACCTGACGACCAGGCGATGCCTCTTCCAGGGAACCAGTGAAGATCGGTAGGACGCCGTCCATAATGCGTCGCGCAAATTCAAGGCCTTCGGCGATGGCACCAAGATCACGGTCCGATTCCTGAGCCTCGTCCGGGGTCGTGGTAAAGTAATTGAAATCGATATCGGGCACGTCTCGCGGATCGGCTGAGGTGAGCATGACTGTTCCGTCCTGGTTATGCGTGTGAGCCTTGAGGACGGCCCAGGTGAAGTGTTTCTTGTCTAAGGTGGTGAGTTCTGAGTATCCAGGATAGTAACCCCGGAAGAACGCTGGACCACCGAAGATGAAGAGATCAGGGTCAATATCGGATTGACTGGATTTCTTCACGATCCCAATAGTGAGCCCATTCGATAGGTAGGGCCCACGCTGCCGGTACCAGTCTTCTAGGCATGGGTCTCCCGGTCTCCCGAACGTGCAATTGGCTATGACGGGGAAGTCATCTTGTATCTTGGTAACGACAGGAATCTCGTAGCGGTCCTGGAGATTGGTTCCAACGCCCGGTAGATCTCTCACGACAGGAATCCCAAACTTCTGCAACTCGTCTTCAGGACCGACACCGCTCAACTTGAGAAGCTGCGGTGTGCCGAAAGCTCCCGCTGCGAGTATGACCTCTCGAGAGACGAAAACGCAATGTTTGGTGCCGGTGGCGGATGAACTGGACCGGGGATCGGCCTTATATAAACTGCTCCCTTCGAGGAACTCGACCCCAATCGCTCTCGGAGGGGCGTTGGTGCTACCGCCCTCTTCAAACAGTACACGGGTAGCAAGACAGCATGTCCTAATTTCCAGCGGAAACTCCTTGGCTGTATCCACAACCAAGTCACGAGTGCCACTTCGCTTAGCGCGACTCACGGCCAGGGGGAGCTGGTAGATGCCCTCAGTCATATCCCGGCGAGCATCAACGGAATTGACGTCCCGCAGTAGGAGTCCGAGGAGCTGGGAAACCTTCTCGTGGATCACGCTCAGGATACGATTGCCCATGGCTACAGCTGCTGCACCGATGATAGAGAGGATCTTGAAGTCTTTCAGTGCCAATTTGAGATCAGCACGATTAGTACCGAGCCAGCCATCAAAGCCATGACCAGGGGCATCGGTTGGAAGATACTCGCAGCGCTCCAGGCGCTTGAAGTATTGGCGCATATTCTTCGGCTCCCACGAAGTATCGCCGGTGAGTTGGGCAACGTTAGCCCAATCATTCTCGTGCGGATAGATGGTGATCATAGCATTATGTGAAGTACAGCCACCCAGTGTTCCAGCACGTGGATAGAGGATCCCTTTAGGTTTTGATCCACTCGGTGGATTCAATCCGACATACAGGGTTCCTGTGGGTGTCTGCCAGGTCATTTTCGAGTCCTTTCGCGCGATAGTCTCATCTGCGTAATGTTTGACGAAGTAGTCCCAGCGCATGTTTTCGTCCTCTGTGGATCTGAAATGGAAGGCAGGAACCTGCTGGTTGAGATTGGAGCCCTGATCATCTCCGGCCTCCAGGAGGAGAACTTTATGGCCTTTACGGGCCAGATTGGCGGCCAAGGGGCCCCCGCCGGCGCCTGAGCCGACTACTACATACTCATAACCCTCTAAATTGTCGAATTCCACCTCCTTGGTACCCATGGAGTTGATAGTTACCTCTGGCACGTTGGTGGCTGACGATTGGCTCATGGCGGAATGCGGGAGTTCGGGTCTTTGTGTTTGACGACGGGTCAGATAAAGTTATTGTCACTTTTTTCTTCAGGTTTCATCTGTGATGGGCTTTTGTACCGTACACTTGTGGCAAACTTACGACCAAAGGCCGGCGATCTAGACGCGTGACGTGACCAACACTCAATGACCTAGCTGAAACATCCTCTGTAAAATATATATATATATATATATTAAAATTGAATAAAATTAAGGTTAAAAAAAATAAAAAAACATGTGAAAAGTATGAGGCGGAATGACATAGTGGTCTCCAATGGTGGTAGTGAGCCTTGGGTCAATAGTTTCCAACCTGTCCAAGCTTCGAGACTCATGGTCTTTAAGGCCTCGCCCAGTGGGGACCGACCTGATGTTGTCCCTTCGTGTTTGGACTCGTGACAGCGCGGTCCATATACGATGGTCACGCGGAAGGGTATGTAGCCTTGTAATGGTATTTTGTGCGCAGTATCGGAGACGTAGGTGCGTTAGCAGTACGTATGCTTCTACCTCAGTGTGGAGGTCGCTATGGTTCTGAACGCGGAGAGGATGCGGCTGAGCGTATATCGTTGAACCGTGTCCAGCAGTCGGTCGCTTGTGCCACACTGTTGATGCGCGGTCTACCACCAGTGCGATATACGCCTGGTAGAGCTGTCTTATCTGCTCCGGGCGAAGCTGTCGAAGCCCGCCGAGGGTAATGTTCACTTTCGTCGCTCGCTTGGCTTCTTGTTGCACATGTTCCTTCTAGCGTAAATCTTAGTACATTATTACGCCTAGTAGCTTCGCGGTGGTCAACGCTCAATTACCTTGCCACCTATCATGATCTGGCCCTTGCCTTGCTCGCGTTTCTTCCTAATCAGGTGAATAAGTTCTGTTTCCTCCGTAGCGAAGCAGGACCCAGTTTTCTGGGCCTATGCCATACTACAAGGGATGTCCTCGGCCTGCATTTTCTCTACGTTATCTTCTGTCGTCCGGCCAGCCCGCCACCGGAAGTAGTCGTCGATGTAGACCGACGAACCACCGTGAAAGTCAAGGTCCACCAGTGACCCTTGCGCCAGTCCAGCACTCTTCAGTGGGGCTATCTCCGTCTCAAAGCCATCGAATCTAATGTTGACGAATGGGTCGCTCGTAAAGCTAACGATCTACCTTCTAGCTACCGCTGGTATCCTCTTAGAGTGGAGGCGGATATCTAGGCTATCTTTGTTAACCCTGTTGAATGCAGCTTTCAGATCAAAAGCTACGAGTGTGATAGCGTGTTGATTCTACTATACGCGGTCTATCGCGTTAGCCAGTACTAGGAAGGCCTGCTCTATCGTCCGCCCCGGCCGGCCCCTAAAGTAGGTATCTAGTAGCAGTCCGTGAGTCTCGGCAAAATAGGATAGTCGCCGGACCATCGCTGGTTCTAGTAGCTTGCCTAGCGTGTTGAATAATGAGATCGGACGATAGGCCCTAGGAATCGAATAATAGGGCTTCCGACGATTTTAGCGCCTCTCTCTATCGTTTCGGGTGGTAACCAAGAGTGATAGAGTGAGGTAAACATCTGAGTAATAGGTTTTGTAAGCATCGGCAGGCCGTCCTCGCCTGGTGCTATAGTTCCTTTCGGGGCTTTTAGGGATCGTTAGATTTCCCGTTCGGTAATCGGTTGCCACTGGATTTTAGGCAGCAATAGGGTTAAGGAGTCCTCCTAGAAGTCCGCCATACTGGGGAAAACCGTGTCTATAAACGCTTTGGTTTTATGTTCGTTGTTAGTTATCCCTAGAGTCGACCTTGAGAACCTGGATACTCGCGAACGATTCCCCGGTTTTATGTATATGACTGCCTTCTAGAGGTGTCCTTCACCAGCCGTGTCAAGAAACTCTTCCTAATACGATGTTTTCGCCTTTTCGATAGCTCAGTTCTACGCTCGGCGTTTCTGTAGTAGGGTCTGAAAGAAGGTAGTAGAGGTCGTATGTTCTCGTCCGAGTTCTGCGTAGCTCTCCTACCATTTTCGCCGAGCGTGATTAAGATCAGCCTACTGTTCTTTAAGTTTTAGTGCAAACCATCGTTTAGAATAGAGCGAGGGGCGCGATAGCGGTGTATATCGATTAACGTTGTTAGTTGTTACCCCGAATAATTTCTCTACTACTTAATCTACTTGTTCCTGTTCTATTCGTGTGTTGATAGCGGTTGACATTAAAGGCTGATTCCGCAGAGGCTTCTAGGGGTATAAGGAGGCACCGGAAGGATATAGACTGAGAAGAGAAGCATCTACGACTTAAGGTTCCACATTTTGATTGCCGTCAGGTCTGGGTGGTCGCAAGGAATTGGTCGACGGGAGGACGTCGAGAGGCTTCTGCTAACATAGATTAGGCTTCTAAATAGGACCGAATCACTGTGATGGACGTGTGTTCGATAGGTAGTGACTGATGGTTCTTACTGTAGATGAGCAGAACTTCCAAGTTCAGACTTTAATGGTCGTTGATGAGGGCTTGTATACCCGCCCTCGATTTCATAATGTTCAATTTTTGCGTTCGTAGCTTGGACTCTAACATTGTGAGGGGGTTGAATTTGCGGGGATCGAAATCTTCCGTTGGGGTGCTGTGCACGGCGATACCAAACCGTGGTTTTACCCGTTTAGTGTCGTTGCCTATTTCGTTTAGCCACTCAGTGTTTTGGCGGGCTATCTCTGCCGACTGTACGTTTTGGAACCGAATCACGTATCCGGCCTCGGTTGTGCTGACCCCGGCCACTTGCACGTCCTTAGTGGGCTCCGAGTCTAATAGGGCAGATCTGATGTGCGTGTTGGCTGAGGTGATAGCGAGGTACCGGGTGAATGTACTTACATCATCGCCGTCGTTCTCTTCGCTGTTATCCTAAGTTCGTTGAGTACTGATATAAACGCAAACCTGTTTCTTGCTGACCTGACGGTTGTTTACAGTACACGAGGTCCCGGGTTGCTCGTGTTGGCTGCTACAGTAGCCCCGATGTTCAGGCACAGGCATCAGTCGATCACAGCTATTTTTTCGAGGCGGTAAATCTACACAAACTCCAGCTATTGGAGGCCTTGGATGAAATAGCCAGTCATTATTTCCAATCATTATATTCCCCAAGCACATGACCAATTTGTGTTGCACAAAAGAACGCTGGCTTCAAGAAAGTGTAGCCAATCAAACAACATCCCACTTTTGCACAGTGCGATTGGGATGCGTTATAAATGCAGACGGACAGCTTTGCGGTAATAGATGAATGAACAGTGCAGACAAGCCAGAGTATCGCATCTACGCCCCATTGGGCTTGAGGTAAACCGCATCCCCAGGCCTGAGCTTCTGCTTCTCATTGATGTTGAACTCGATACCGAGTGAGGTGATTTGCGCTTGCTGTGTGCACCACCATGTTCAGAATGCGGAGAGATCGTGCAGGGAAGAGTAGAGAACTTACTGCTATCGTGTGCCCGAGCGCCTCCTTGTTCTTCGGCTCCCACCCGTCCGGAAAGCGCCCCTCGGCAAGCCAGACCCGTAGGTCTTTTATATCGCCGCCAAAGATCGAGTACATGAGTGCGCCGTTTCCGGAGCCTAGCGCGAAGTATGCATTAGTGAGTACAGAAATACAATGCTCAAATTGCAAAGGGTGGCCTACCGAAGAACTCGTGTAGGAAGCTCCACGTCAACGAGTATTGGCCATTGGTGCGTTTGCACTCGGCACGGCGAAGTCCGGAGAAGTACGCAATGTCATCGAGCGAGAGGGATTTCCCGTTCGATGCGTGGGCGAGGAACCTATCTACGAGGTTGGAGTGCGGAAAGCTTTGGTCGGGGCAGAAGGCGATGTCAGGACGGGTGAACGAGGCGTCGTGTTGGATAACCTACAAGATCAGGGATTAATCGGCGTACACACGGACCTGACAAGAGGGGATTTGTATTTATATTGCGCTACTCACGTTCAGGGTATTGAGATCATGCAAGTCGATCCAACCCCGCCCTTGGTCGAGTTGCACGGCGGAAGCAGTGAGCTGGTCGGCAAGTGACGGTGCAAGGTTATATGCGTGCTGGATTGCATTCGACATCTGCTTATAGGTGATATGTCTGCCATCGCGGGGCAAGATGCCTGGACCGTGCACGTTAGCGAAAGACAAGCCCTGAAGCTACTGCGCTAGTACCTACCGTGGTTGGCAAGGCAGTTGAGTCTGTACGAAGCAAACATGCGCGTCAGAAGTGTAACTCAGGAATGCGGAGAGGATGCGTACCCGGGACACGGGGACCGGCTCTCGCTTCCGTGGGTAGGAGCGATGTACTTCGGCCAGACGCCACGATGGCCTGGGCGGCCGGGAGGCACAACGCTCCCAACGCAACGACCGAGGAGGAAAAGGTTTGCGATCTATACAAGATTCCGTCAGACTTAGGATTAGTCGCTGGGTAAAAAAAATAGAGAGGGATCACCCACGCTATAGAACAGGTCGCGAGTGTGGAGCCAAACGATAAATAAGAGGAAAGGAGCAAGGGCGATTGATAGATTAATAAACCTTTTAAAGATGCCGAAAACGGTAGTAAATAAGTTGACCATTATGGGCGAAGAGCGCAATAGAACAGGAGTGAGAAAAGGTTGAGGATAGGGCTGAAAGAGGTCACCTGAAATACTGAGCCTATATGTAGCTTGATAGTTGAAATCTCAACCACCTCATCAAATATCAAGAGCATATGACAATGCGGTGCCAAAAAATGCTGCATGCGTTTCCAAAATTGGGACGTGCTGCTAGATGCACTTTTGTCACATTATCGAGGTTGGGCATGATATCACCACTTTTATGATCTAGACCTCGCCATAACCGCAGAATTTGCGGTTAGAATTTGGAACCCGAACCTAACCCTCAAACTCGAACAGGAAACCCGCAAGTTATGGCAAGGTCTGCCCTTATCACTAACTTTTCCCTTCGAAACCCAAGTTTCTTGGTCGCTCTAGCTTTTTGAGTTTAACTGCTTAAACTGAGGTAGGCAGCTTTAATAGACTTTTATTAAAAAGTTACTAGAAATCTTTATTTATGCATATCAACATCTAGACTTAAAAAGTTAGGTAGCTGAAAAAGTTAAAACTATAACTTAAAAAGAGTTTGATTTAAGTTAAGCTTTCCAGATTTTTGGTTTCAGAATATTTAAAACAATGGCCGGATTCAAACTTTGTTAGATTATCAAGTTAGGGGTGACATTGCTTCTTTATTATAAATCTTTGAGATGTAACTTCTTGGTCATTCTACTGCTTTTGGTAGCTTTACTGCGTGAACTATGTAGCGCAACTCTAACAAGTTTCCGTTAAAAAGGCACCACGACTCTTTCATCTACACATATTTACATCTAGGCTCTCGATCATCAGAACTCTGGAAAGTTCAAAAGCATGACTTGAGAGGGATGTCCGTTTTTGGATTCAAACTTTGCCGGGGTATCAAGGTTAGGCATGAAGTCACCACTTTTAACGCGAACCGTCTAACTTGACTGCTTCAACTGTATCGTGCAACTCTAATAGCCTTCCTTCAAAGAGCTACCAGAATATTTTCATCTACACATATTAGGATACGAGGGAACTTGGTAAACTCTGGAAAGTTCAAACTATGTCGTAAGAGGGCGAGCTATCTTTCTATTGCCTTCCCCAACATAACCTACTTACACTGAAATAGAATAAAAAGACACTCCACGCTGCAAATTGCAACTCTCGAACCTGCTTTTGTTTCTCTACAATATCCAACGAAATTTTACTACCGCCTTACCTACATCCAATCTCCTCCTCCTCCAGTTTCCCATTGCCTTCGTGTATGGAGTAGTAGTCCCACCCGCCTATCTAAAATTCCCTCGTAACCATCCCCTCCCGAGCCCAACCATGTCCTTATTCCCCAACCTCAAAGAATTCCGCGACATAGTTAAGTCCCACGTTGGCTCCGACTCGACGGAAAAATCCGAGCCGCTCCTCTCCAAAGTGCTCAGCCGCTTCGACTCGGTCCTCAGCAACCTTGGCGATGACGACAACACAACTAAGACTGCTAAGCGCGAGCAGTCCACCAATTGGGGCTTGTTGCTAAAAGACACGGTTGAATTTCTGCAAAGCCACAAGGGCCTCATCCAGGACGTGCAGAGCCAGACCCTCAGGATCGATGAGGATATTAGAGTCCTCATTGACATTGCCCATACTAAGGCTGTGAAGGAGGGTACTGATGACAATCAATATTTAGTAGGTTTTGCTTTTGCTTGGAGGCGGGGAGAATAGATAAAGGACGGTTTGCTGACGGAAGATTAAATGCAGATGGAGCGTTTCATTCAGCTTGCGACTTCGTTGCCCGATGGCTCGGAGACACAGACAAAGCTCACGGGGACCCTGATCAAGGGACTCTGGGATAGCTTGCAACACCCGCCATTTTCGTATCTGGGCGATGAGAATGAGTATCGCACTGCCGATGGGTCGAACAATGTAAGATTATCACGGCAGAACTTTCCAACGTATAGTCCATTGGCTAATTAAATTTTACTTATAGAATTTCTTATATCCAAGGCTCGGAATGGCAGGCACGCCATATGCAAGAAGTGTCACTCCGCTGACTCCTGGGAGACCGTACCCAGATCCGGGAGAGGTGTTCGACAGTACGTGCTTAAGCAGAGAACCACCGGGTGTTTGCCCAAGCTGACGCTTGACAGAACTGTTGTCTCGTCGGGGACCGCCCAAAGAACACCCGAACAAGATCTCGAGCATGCTCTTCTACATGGCTACAATTATCATCCACGGTCTGTCTACTCTCGCTGACCTTCTTTGCCAGTATCGCACCTGATATTGAACTGACAAACATCCAGATTTGTTCCGTACCGGCGACGACACCAAAAAGCACCCTAACCCGAATTTCAACATCTCATCCACTTCCTCCTACCTTGATTTGTCTCCCTTGTACGGCAACAACATCCAGGAACAGGAAGCTGTTCGTACTATGAAAGACGGCATGCTCAAGCCTGACACCTTCTCTGAGCATCGTCTTCTTGGGTTTCCGCCCGGTGTCTGCGCTTTTCTGATCACATTCAATCGCTTCCATAACTATGTAGCAGGAGAGTTGAAACGCATTAACGAAGGAGGAAGGTTCAGTCCGAACCCCCGCCTAAGCAAAGAAGATGCAGAGAAAGAGATTGACAAAGACCTCTTTAACACCGCAAGACTGTACGTATTCTAGATCTATTTAGGGTTAGGGCTAAAGTATTTCTTTGCTGACAAGCTAAACAGTGTCACATGCGGTCTCTACGTCAACATCATCCTCTCCGACTACACCAGGACGATCCTCAATTTGAACTACGCCCCAGATTCCAGCTGGATCCTGGATCCGCGTGAGTCCTTCTCCGAAGTCTTCGACAAGGGCGGCTTCCCCGTGGGCACCGGCAATCAGGTCTCCGTTGAGTTCAACCTTATCTACCGCTGGCATTCCAACGTTAGCGCGAAAGACGAGAAATGGTCGCAGGAGTTCTTCCAAAAACTGTCCCCTGGCCAGGATGTCTCTAAACTGCCCCTCAGAGAATTTCTCACAGGGCTGTCCAATTGGAGGGAAGATATCATGGCTCAGAAACCGGAGTCTCGCACTTTTGCAGGCTTGAAGCGAGACAGTTCCGGCTTCTTCGACTCACAGGCCCTGGCGAAGCTCATCGCGGAGAGTACCGACGATGTTAGCGGTAAATGCCCCTCCTTTCCACCCATCCCTTCCTCCTCTTACCACCTCACTTACACAAACCTCGCAGCCGCCTTCGGGGCGCACCAAGTTCCGGAGGTGTTCAAGCTCGTCGTAATACTTGGCATCAGTCAGGCTCGCGGCTGGCACGTTGGCACGCTGAACGAGTTGCGCAAATTCATGGACCTCAAGCCGCACAAGAGCTTCGAGGACATCAATCCCGATCCGGAGACTCAGGAGGCCATGAAGGCCCTGTACAAGGAGCCTGATCTCGTGGAAATGTACCCCGGCGTCCTTTTCGAGCATGCGAAGGAATCTGTTTATCCAGGCTCAGGACTCTGCGCGGGCTTCACGATGATTAGGGCCATCTTGAGTGATGCTGTTACCTTGGTCAGGGGTGATCGGTTCTATACACTCGTATGCTTGACCTTCTCTCTCTGTTTTCATGTCCACGTTTCCCCCAGAAATGACACGTTGGCAGCAGCTCCTTACACTGACTTAACTTTAAACAGGACTGGACGCCCGCCACAATGACGAACTGGGGTTTCGATATCATCAAGCCTGACAAGCCGCAGGACAAGCTCGCTCGCGGCGGGAAGACACACCATCTGCTTGACATCGCCTTCCCCAAGTTCTACAAAGACAACTCCGTCTGGAAGCTGTTTCCCTTCACCAACCCCGACGAGATAAAGCGCATCTTTGAGAAGCAAGGCGTTGCAGGGAAGTATGACTTCTCGAACCCGCTCATGTAACCGGTAACCGAGTGGTAATTGTAAGCGGTGGTAATTATAGGAGAGGGGTAACAACAAGCCTTAATATGGGTTTTTCCTATTCACTTAGGTTTCCCCATATTCTATAATGCAAATGCAGAGGCCACATGTTATTTTTGCGAGTGATATACGATATATTTAAGAAATTAAAGGACACGGTTTTCCCGCTACTTGATAACCCTACTCCTGATTTACGAAAAATTCGGAAGCACGTACGGCGCGCAATTGATGCCGGAAAATCGTC
>ERZ1673737.1856-NODE-1856-length-19025-cov-4.318661_pt1 | contig 19025 bp, 18 predicted proteins | sample MGYA00580211_ERZ1673737 | MGnify/ENA primary metagenome ERZ1673737 (study PRJEB41218, sample SAMN15661789) | gut metagenome | host: Homo sapiens | place: Canada: London | collected 2015-08-20/2019-03-30 | study: EMG produced TPA metagenomics assembly of... | reverse complement strand
GAAGTCTTCCTCCAGGACACACTTGCTACCAAACTGACTTGTCTTGGTCGTCAATTGTTCCTTGGTCTGTGAGTTGAAGGCTGGGTTGACAATCAGGGCTTTCACGAAGATGAAGATATGGTTCCGAATCTGTGCTGACTTGAGAGTGGCACCTGTCTTGTTTCTCTTCTTCACCTGATCAGCCAGGCGATTACAGATCTGGTCCGCGATGTAATTGACGTGAGTTCCACCAGATGTTGTCGCAATGGAGTTGACAAAAGAAACCTGCTGGAATGAACCATCTGATACGGCAAAACCAATCTCCCACCGAGGGTCTGGGCTGCAGGTAATGATCTCATCCTTTGTGGGAGCGCCCTCGTCGCCACGCTCCTTGCGGATGGCTTTGGTGTACATTTCCATGTACTTGCGGAAGTTGCGAATGGGGATGCGTGTGCCGTTCAATTTGACGGCGACATTGGCGGTACCTGCCAAATCGTAGACTCGACGCTTGACAAGGGCTTCGAAGTCATCGTCAATACCTTCCATGCCGAATTTCCCAAAGTCGGGCTTGAAGGTGACCTTGGTGTAGTCGTCACCTTTGGCCTCGGTGATCTTTGCCTTGCCCATTTTTGTCATGTTTTGCGTCCATGTCTGCTTGTACTTCTTCTTTTGGCGCGAATCTTGGGTCTCAAGTGAGAACTCGGTGGAGAAAACGTTACAAAGCTTGGCACCGAAACCGTTACGACCACCGGTCACCTTCTGTTGACTATCGTCGTAGTTGGACGACGTGAGCAAGTGGCCGAAAATGAGCTCGGGAACGTAGATCTTCTCCTTGGAATGGATCTCGATGGGAATACCACGTCCGTTGTTCCACACACTGATTTCACCGGCTTCGCGATCAATGGTGATACGCATCTCGCTCATGCTCGAGTCGTTTTGCTTGTTATCGGCGGCGTTGACAACGATTTCGTCAAAGATCTTGTACAGACCCGGGACAAAGGAGACTTCGCGGAATTCCATGACCTCGGTCACTGAGTTGTAAACCCACATTTGCTGGGTGGTGCGTTCTGTCGAACCGATATATGTATCGGGACGCTTGATGATATGTTCGAGTTGGGTAAGCTATGATGATAATTGGCATTAGTATCCATCCTCGATAATGTTGATGCAACGGCAACGCGGCTTACTTTCTGGTACTTCTCTGATGCATCGCCGTTTTTGCTCTGGCCCTCGCTGGGCGCGTCTCCCCCGTAAGACTCATTTTCGACGTCAGCAAGCGGCTTTGAGCCAGCTCGCTTGGGGGCAGCTGTCTTCTTAGCCTTCGGGGGGGTGTCCATGAGCAGAGAATCGGCATCGGACATTTGCGCGTCGGACATCTCGTTCTCGCTGTCGGCCTTAGCCTTCTTCTTAGCAGCAGTTGATTTGGCAGCTGGCTTGGCTTTGAGTGTGGTCTGGGTGGTCTTTTTGGCGGCGGGCTTAGCGGCTGCTGCTTTCTTGGGGGCTGCTTTCGCTTTAGGTTTCTGGAGACGTGTAATGTCAGTGATAAGGCCCCTGATGCGTGTTTGAGGCGATTTCATACCGGCGCAGGCTCGGGAACAAAGTCAGAGCTACCTCCCTCGTCCTCGAAGACAGAGTCTTCCATCAGAGAGTCATCCATGATGAGAAGATTGGTGAGCGGTTACAAGACTGATGTAGAAAGGTTGCCCACTGGTAAAGGATCCGGAATTGGGCGAAATGAATGACAACGCCAGTTAAACAAGCTTAAATGGGGAATCACTCAGGACCCGACATACTCTGAGAGCAGGTGAAGAAAAGAGAGGAATGCAGAGGGGAAGCGCCGCAATGTTGTTTTTTGCCTGAAACGCGACTTCCCCGACTATGAAGGCGGTGTGTACTTTCTGACCACTCGGATCATCATTTTTCCTCACCGCCTGCAGATGCGGCCCAAATAGGCAATTTCTAAACAAACGACACGAGGTTCTGCTTCCCCTCATGCTCTAATCCATGTCAAAGTGAGTGGCTCTGATATGATGTAGAACTGATACCCCTGAAACACCCATGCAGTTAGATGAAGCCTGTTTTGTCTCTTAGAATCCTATTTCTGAGCGCATCCAGCGCCAATCGAGCTATCAGTATCTATATATAGTTTGGCGTGTGCGTTTAAAATCGATTGACCCCACTAAGGCGCTAGAATTGACAGTAAGCCGGTATAGAGATGGATTATGAGACAAAAGTTTTATATACCCTGGAAGCTTGAAAATTGGCTGTTTTATAATGATCCCGGTGGTCACTACATATACGCAAGCATCTGAGGAACTCTCACAAAACCAAAGCATCATTGCTTACTCAATTGGGACTGTGGACTGTGTTACCTTGAAATGGCCCTTGGTGTCACAATATACAATTTAATAGATGGTTGAATGTAAATCACAAGAGTGTAAAGGCAATTCGAGTCGTATCTGAACGGCAGTGGATGGAATACCGACTTCCTCTGGTATATATCAGAATCTGGCCTTGCAGCTAAAGCTTCACAGATGACCAGAGTAAGGAAGACATACTCATTTGCCATGTATTGTGTATATTTTGCATTGATAGGCCCAGCCGTGGGGTTTTGTACATCATATGGCCCTTGCATGCTTCCAAGCATCATTCCAACCGGGATATTTAGAGTTGCTGGCCCTGAAACGGCTGATCAACATACATGTAGTATAATAACTAATTAAGCAAGGGGGATATCCTTCGATTTTGCCAAGTAAAGCCATAATGAGAACACATTAGGAAACAAGCCAAGTATCTAGCTTTTCTGATAAGGTAGCCCCTAGCCATGAAAGCCAAAGGATGAGCATACCCACCAAATAAGCAAGATATCCTTCAAAATCGAGAAGTATTTCGCACTGATTACATGTAGCAACTGGATTGTCCACAATGAAAAAATCTCGAGGTCTCCAAGTGGACTCAAAAACCTCGCCCTGACAGGCGGACTGCAGGGGCCACCGGGTGATCCATAGAACAAAGGCCAGGATGAGTTAAATGTATTTAGGTCTCGGATAGTAGAATAGCTTGGCTTTCGGGGTATATGCAGACTCGCATTAGAAGAGACATGACGCTGGCCAGCCTCTACAGTAGTTCTCCTGTCCCAGTGACATCCAGAAAGATTAAGGTGAAACGGTGGCGCGTAATTACAGTACAGGAGCAACGCTGCAGACTGCCAATGATGAGCCAAGTAATAGAGGGCTGACCAATGGAATTGTACCAGAATTACATATGGAGCCTGCGGTGTATTACGCATACAGAGGTATCGTCAGGGGATACATAAACAATAGTTCAAGTGCAGCTGCAGGTCATATGCAGAAATGTGATAATAGCCCGAAAAGAGGACACATCTTATTGAGTGCGCAAAATAGCCCCCTACCTATTCTACTACTTGTACACTGTACTCCGTACTGTAGCTCATATTAACGTGGGGCGAAGATCCATGGAACGTCAACGGAAGATAGTAGGAAACTGGTATACGTCCACGGGTAGTAAGTGTAAATAAGTATAGACGTCAATAGTGTAAACATAAGTTAATATAAAAAAGAAAGGTCAAAACAGTCGGTGTAAGAGGATCGTCGGGGCCGAGACTTCAGGAGGGGAAAGCTAAAGGGGCTAAAGTGGATTTGCTCTCCTGACTCCCTTTTCCTTTCTCCAGCCTCTTGTGCGGGTTAAGACTGTGAACCGTCGCTTTTACTCGATTGAGCTCAAGTGGAAATCCTAGCTATGCAGTGGATGCCCGCGCTTCTGTCCCGCGTCGAAATATAACCTACTTACGCGCCCTGTGATCCATACATGATTTCCACAATGGAAGGTCCTGAGCCAGTATCCCCCGGTCCGCACGCGTTGAACCACGATTCCATGGTCACCGTCTCTCTATCGGATATCCAGTCCAGTTCCGAACATACTCAACCCGATTGGCGCAACCTCGACATTCCTCCAACGCCAGTGGTGGCAAGCCACATGGAGGAGACCGACTCTTTTGGCCCAGGAAGCCAGGACGGCAGGACAACCCCTACCCCCGAGGACGATATGCCGACACCCGACGCGAACGGAGAGAAGCAATTGGAGGAAGGGGACAATGACGTGAACTGGGAGAATCTGGACAAGACTGAGGAGCAAGAACCGCGTGGGGAAGGGTCCGATGATGTGGGTTGACAGTTTCGAGTGGTGGAATGCGGGCACTGACATTCTTTCTAGTCCACCGCCCTCCTCCTCGCTCGGCTCGAACAAGAGAACAACGCGTTAGCGACGAACCCCAAATCAGGCATTACCAATGTTCCACACAAGACACATCAGCGGCAATCCCGCTCGGAGTCGCTGCACCAGATCAAGCGACTCATCAAGGACCCGGCGCGGGCTGAGCTGCGATACTCTCAGCTGCCTCCTCCACCGATGACCGAGTTGGAGTTTTGGGCTGCGCTGGTGGCTGATTATCATCAGACGGCTCAGCGCTTGCCGACATTGACCTCGAATAAGATCCAGGGAGGTGTACCCCCGCCACTGCGAGGAGTGGTGTGGCCAAGTCTAGCGGGTGCTCGCGACCCGACCCTTTTGGAAGAGTTCCAGCGACTACAGGGAGAAAGTAGTCCGTATGACGGGCTGATTGGCAAGGATATTGGTCGGAGCTTCCCCAATGTGGAGATGTTCCGCGACCCAAATGGCGAGGGCCAGCAGATGCTCGCTCGAGTATTAAGATGTTTCAGTCTTTATGATACCAAGATTGGTTATTGCCAAGGGCTTGGATTTGTGGTTGGCCCTCTGCTCATGCATATGACAGATGCTGAGGCCTTCTGTGTTTTGGTCCGGTAAGTTCCTTTAGGTGATGGTGGAAGACGATGGAAGTTGGACAAAGTACTGACTGGAATATAGTCTCATGGACCACTACAACCTCCGAACATGCTACCTTCCCGATCTCTCTGGTCTTCATCTTCATGTCTACCAATTCCAGAATCTCCTCGCGCGTCATCGACCTGCTCTCTTTGAACACTTAGACTCACTGCATGTTGAACCCGTTTACGTGTCACAGTGGTTCTTGTCATTCTTTGCGGTAGCATGTCCATTACCCATGCTCCTCCGAATTTACGACGTCATCTTCCTGGAAGGCGCTTGTGAGACTCTAATGCGAGTCGCGCTTTCCTTGATGCAGCGTAACGAGAAGAGAATTCTCGCTTGCACCGAGTTTGAGGACGTGATGCAATTGCTATTATCTCGAAGCCTGTGGGACACGTAAGTCTTTGTGATCGCACAAACAAAGAATTACACTGACTCGTGACACAGATACGCGTTCAATGCAGATGACTTGGTCAACGACTTTGTTTCTCTCACCTCTCTCGTGACAAACGAGAGTCTTCAAACCCTTGAAGCCAGTTACAACCAATCCCAAGGTAACCCCACTGGGATCTCCTTCCCCCAGATGCAGGCCACAGCTTCTGGCTTCCTTGGGAGGCTATGGGCTGGCTCTTCCAGCTCTCATCAATCAGTCAAATCACTCAACCCGAACTCGAGCCCGACACGTCCTAACAGCACCATCCGTCGCTCAACTTCTAAGCAAAGCCTCACGTCCACCCTTAACTCTGTCGAAACTACCTCTGACGCGAGTACTGCTCCTACCGAGCTTTCAACTGCCACCACAGGCACCGATGGCCATAAATCACGTGTCAAATCTAACATGTCCTCACATCACAAGGACCGCGATCTTCATACTCAGATTGAAGACCTGTTAATGGCACTCAGCGACTTACAACGCCAACAAGCCGATTTGACACGTGAATTGCAACAGGAGAGAGAGGACCGTGAAGAAGATCATGCCTTGGCCAAGGAAATGTTGAGCCTCATCCAAGAAATGCCAGCTGAAACACCGACAGAATTGATCAACAAGGCCAAGGCACGTTTTGAACCTAGCGTGCCAAGGCGTATTTCAATCACCCAAACCAAGCTCCAACTAAACGACGATGTCGCCCGATGGAAGGAAATGCACGAGGTGGAAGCCGGCCGCTGTTTGGATCTGACCCGTCGCATCGACGATTTCGAAAAAGAGAACTCGTCTCTGAAAGAACAATTACGAGAAGCCCGAGGCCGGATTCAGGATGGCTATCGCGATCGACAGCGACTCGAGCGCATGAACCGAGAACTACGTACCATTAAAACACCTACTTCAGCTTCAGCGACACCACCAGATACGTCCCCTTCATCTGCGACTGATTATGGAGAGGCACACTCCCCCACGAATGGTCTGCGTGAGCTCAAGCTCACCCGCACCAACTCCACGAAGAGCCCAACCTACAGCAAACGATCCAGTAGCCTAGGTCTCCAAAATGTGTTGGCAACCGAGAACAATAGACCGGCTGGCGAAGAGGCCTTGCTCATGGAACTTGTCACTTCCAAGACTGCGGAGGCCGTCGCAAAGCAGGAGCTTGAGGAAGTGAAGGGCAAGCTCGAGTCATTACGAAAGATGATCAGTCCATCCCAGGCGACCAGGGCGGAGAACCGCCATTCCTTCATTGGGCTTTCGCCATCACGAATGAGCCTTGCTAAAGCTGCCACAGAACCGCCAAAGCAAGTGATGACACCCCCTGCCACCAACACCGGGGGAGGGGGCTTCTTCAGTGGATGGGGTCGACGGGCCAATAATGAAGCCCCAGCATGATAGGGGTTGAGAACTACCGGTAACGATATTGAAGAGCCTGCCTGTATGAAACTTGCAGCTGCCCATTACAATGGGTTGTCATATTGGATTGTCGGAGTAATGTTAGGAGCTTGTTGATTCTGTATCTGAGTACATAGCGATATTCCCCCTTTTGAGAGCACATACCTGGAGATCTCATGAAATGCATAGAACTTAATTGCTTGCATCCCGGAAAATCACGCCTTTCTAGACAAATAAATACCACACGATAAGTGAGACAAAATGTTCGTATTTGCAGATCCGGCACTTCTCGGAAGCTGCCGAATGCGAGCGATAACCGTCACGTTTCTTCATGCGATCGACACATTGTACTGCCAGTATTAACGTATACATTAGAACAAATGCCGAACACTCGACTCTTTCCATCTGTATGTCTTTGTAAACCCCTTTTATTGATAAAGCAGTATCTGGAAAACACTTGGGAGTCTCGGCAAGACCCAACATGCGATATCACCAGCCTGCGATTGGCCCGATCAGCTCGATAGCCCTGAAGAGACACCAGACTACGGCGCCTTGAAGCCGAGCCAAGCCGCTACGCCTCACGCGAAAAATAGAAAATGGCGAGGCTCCCAGATTATTTCTTCGCGTTTTGTATGCTTCTTTCGCCGTGATGGACTCTCTCGTGGCGCTGCGGGGGTTGTTTGGCTCTCCGAGGCGCCGTTTTGCTGTTACGGCTCTTCTCCTCTTGTTTGTGTTTTTGATTGTTCCTTCTTATAGAGAGCAGGCTATCGCTGTTGTGCCATTACGCGCCAAATTGACAGAGTAATTGCATGCCCCGTTTCTTCTCTTGTGTTATTACTGGGTTCTCAGCGCTTTCTGACTTATGCTAGACCTATCGAGGTTCCCGTTGATCCTTTTCCGAGTGATTATGCGGGCCAACAGCCTATAGACTCACCACAAGTCATCAATGACCCCTATCCAGACTATAATAGTTTGCAATGGATCTCCGCATCGAAAGGGTCGTATAAGCCATGCATTGGGCCCCACGGACGACTTCTCGGTCGTCAAGAGGAAGACACGATGATGAGCGGCTACCATTGGAACATCTCAGGTGTGACAACAGATACAGGAAAGGTCGTTTAAAAGGAACCTAATCGTGAATGTAGATTTCCCCACGCCCATTTTTGGATCATACGAGTCATGGAATCTAAATCGCAGTCTTTGCGCCGATCGCCACTCCCGATATAGTGCTTACGGATATACCGAGGGAAATGAGACATCTCGAATGCACGATTGGCATAGTGAATCATTTAGATCTGGCGAGGCAGCCGAAATCGGCTGGGAGCATGTGGATTGGGCCCAGTTACAACAGGAATGCCTGCAGCGCAATGCCCTTCGATATAGTACGACCGAGCCAAATGAGAAGAGTATCTGGGGTCTTTACAAGTCGCTCGATCCGGAGATACATAAGACGCCGCCTCCGGAATCATCTCTTAAGCATTTGGAGGAAACAAGAAAAGCAGCCCAGCCTAAGCCGAAGCCTCGGACGGGTGTTATTTTGCGCTCGTGGATTGGTATGGAGTATACCGAGAACGACTTGTACAACATTCGGTCTATGATCATGGAGCTGTCTCTCTACTCGGGCGGAGAGTACGAGGTTATTCTCCTAGTCGACTGCCAGGACAAGCAATTGCCCAAAGAGAAGGATGACGCTGCCTGGACCGCATTCAAAGAGAAGCATTTGCCCCAAGAACTGCGAGGATTGGCAGTCTTTTTCAATAACAAAATGCTCAAGGACTGGTACCCTGAGATTGATGTCCATGTGTATGTGTTCTCTCTGAGAAAAAGAGGCTTGTTCCACTGACTCCCTACTAGAGCGATATTGCAATACTTCCAGCCCACACAGATTTTCTCACGGCTGCACCCTCAGTACGAATACATCTGGCAGTTTGAGATGGATGCACGGTATACCGGGCATATGTACGACCTCTTACACCAAGCAACAGAGTTCGCGAAACAGCAGCCCCGGAAATATCTATGGGAACGTAACTCCTATTTCTACATTCCCGCCGTCCATGGCACCTGGGAGGAGTTCACCAAAAAGATAGACCAGGAAATGCCTGGACATGACAGTATCTGGGGCCCTCACCCTGCGGAGGGAATCGAAATCGAAGGACAATCTCCTTTGCCACCCGTTCCACATCCAGAAGAAGAGTCCGGAATATGGGGTGTAGGTGAAGAAGCCGAGCTCATTACCTGGCTACCCCATTTCGATCCGACTGGTACGGACTGGCCCTTCCGAGACCGGATCTTCAATTTCCCCCAAGAACAAGAGACGCCCCGACGAGCTGCGGTCGTAGCTATGTCTCGCGTCTCGGCGCGGCTACTTCGCCTTTTGCACCATGATAAAGTGAAAATGGGAATTGGGCTCGCTTCAGAGATGTCGCCGATATCTTGGGCTTTGTACTATGGTCTGAAGGCTGTTCAGATTCCTCACCCGATATACCATGAGTCCAAGTGGGATCCACAGATATTGGATCGCCGGGCCAATCCGGGTGAGCCTGGAAAGATCAATGCTGGAATCGACAGTATTTGGAGTTGGAACAAGCATAATGATATCATTTACAACACGAGTTTCATGTTCAACTCGAAGTTTTCAGAGAAGTTGTATAGAGCCTGGATGGGCTTTGATGGCGCCGAAGAGGTACGTGATTTGCCTTGGACCAAACTTCGTTTTTCTTTCTAACGGCAAACAGTGGGAAAAAGAGAATAGTCGACTTTGTCTTCCCCCTATTTTCCTACATCCAGTCAAGAATCTGGAATCGAAGAAGAGAAAAGTGGGCTGAATCGAGGACAAGTTTGCTGAGAATAATAGAGAGATACCCATGCATGACAAATGTTCATTTGTAGAAGGCGGGAAAGAGGTGCAGCACAACCTACGAAGGCTCCATTCGAATCCACTTGTTTTTGAAGAAACAAATCCACTTAGCAGGGTTGATGGCTTCGAAGTAAATCAAGGCAAATTCAACAAATTAAGTCATGGACATGTAAACAGACCTAGCTACTCAGCTGGGTTGCGCAATTTTAATCGAGTTGGAGTCTGTAACAACGGTCTGAAGTCTATGGCGATCCCGAATAATGGTCTCCACAACTGCAAAAGGTTCAATTTGTGAGATCGCTACAATTGTGCAATGCGTGATCAAGTATGAAATTCAAATAAAAGTTCTTCTTCATTGAGGAGAATATTAATGTTAGCTCAGCCACCGAGTTAGGCTAATTCAAGAGATGCGAAATTGTCGTATTTGTTGGTTTTTAGGGCCTAGAATTGAGAGGTCCCGATCTAGATGCTTGGCGGAGGCGAAAACTTTTCTATAATTACATGTATGTACATCGGGCATTTTATCAGATAGGCAGATGTGAAGATGTGCAGTTGTCCAGTAATCAGATATTGATGTCCGGCAGACCCTCCATAGTTTTGAGAAATAAGAGCTGAAACAGCCGAGGACTGGTAACTTATGCTAGCAGTGCAAATTGTGTTTATGCCAACGTTATGCACTCTTGCAGAACATTCGCCCCTGCATGCTGCGCTACTTCAATAGCTTCAGAACTAGTTTGGTCTGATTCAGATCTGAGGCGCTCCCACTTTCCCACTTCCAGTGTTAAAAAACCTACACATGCGGCTCTAGCCCTGCAGAGCTTGGCTTGCGTGTTTTCAAGAACAGTGTTCAATAGTTAAGGCTGACAAGATCCGTGGAATGAGGCGGAGACAATCGATCTGTACCTATCATTCCTATGGAGACCTCGTGTGGTTCCCCCGATATAAAGAAGCCCCGTTTTCTCTCAGACATTCAACGGATAAATTGCCCGGTTGGGACTTCACCGGAGGCGCCGAGATTAGGGCTCGTTTCACTCCAGCCGACTTTCGGAATGGGGAAATCGACAGCTGAACCCCCGAAATGCACTAGCTGAGTAGATTTAGACCGAGATCTACGAAGCCATCGTGCGAAATAGATAACCTTAACACGTGAGAGTGTTCTCCACGCTCAATAGGGACATTGGTACCGAAGCCGTAACAAAACTGGCGGCTGCCCCGGCTCAGGATGTTTCTCATTTAAATCTTCATTGGGGTTGTTCTCATTCATTCATAACTATGAAGTTCCTTTTGTTTTTCACTCTTTTGGCTCTACTGATCGTGGGGCTGCACGCGTCTGAGCCGGGTGCGACCACATTCCCTTCCTGCGCAGTATGTACACTTCTTCAAGAAAGTCAAGTTTGTGGCTGACAGGTCCTAGCTTGCCTGCGACAAAGCATTGTTCTCGGACTGCTCACTGAGCAATAAGACATGCTTCTGTGAGAGTAACACGCGCCCGACCGCTCTGCTCGACTGTGCCGCCAGCAACTGCACGACAAAGGAGTACTTTAGTGAGTTTCACCAGTGTTTGATCGTCTATCGCATAGCCTAGTTCTAACAGTCTCAGCCACGAGACGACTCTATGAGCAGAAATGTGACATCACACCCCTCAAAGGCCCTTCTGTGGTCGAGGGCGCAACTTTAGTCCCTCTCATTCTCGCCACGTTTTTCTTCGTGGCGCGAATTATGGCCAAGAGCGGCGGCCTAGCTGGTGGATGGGGATGGGATGATTATACGATCATTATTTCATTCGTGCGTACCACTTGTCATGTCCCTGGGGGTGTGATTAACAGTCTCGCAGGTTCTCGGCATTGCAATCTACGTCTTGAATAGTTACAGTAAGACTACACCCCATGTGGAATTTGAAAAGAGATACTAACAAAATAGTGATCCGCTTCGGCTTCGGTCGGAATATCTGGGATGTCCCATTCGACGACATCACCAAGTTCTACAAGGTTCGTCTCCCCATTTGCAACCCATTGCTAAGCTAACAAACGCAGTGTTTCCAAGGTCTCGCCGTGATGTATAAGCTTCAGATATCTCTGGCCAAGATCTCAGTCTGCCTTTTCCTGCTGCGGATTTTCCAATCCCGCACGTTCCGCTATATGGCATATGCACTCATCGGCATCAACGCAGCCACTGGCATCACTTGGGCCTGTGTGGATTCTTTCCGTTGCTTGCCGACCCACTTGACATGGACTGGCTGGATGAATGAGGAAGAAGGACATTGCATTGACTTTATATCTTCGATTCTTGTCAACTGTCTGGTCAACATCTTTGTCGACTCTGTCATGATTGTCATGCCGGTATATGAGGTCGTTCAGTTGCAGTTGCCTCTGAAGAAGAAGCTTACTGTGGCACTGATGTTTGTCGTGGGCTCACTGTATGCATTCCCCCTTGTGTCCTTGCTGAGCTTCTGAACATGTTGCTGACCGTTGCTATAGCCTTACTATCATTGCCATTATCCGAGTCGTCGTCTTTTGGAACCACCGCTGGGGTGCCAACCAGACCCTCGGTCTATACCCTCTCATCCACTGGTCTGTCATTGAGACTCAGATTGCCATCATGTGTGCCTGTCTCCCTGCATTCAGAGCGCTGATCGGTCGCTGGTTCCCTGGCCTTCTGGGAGGCTCTCGGGGCCGAACATATCCATCGAATGCGGCGGAATATGTTAGGCAAACCGAAGGTAACAGCAATATCAACAAATCTGTCAGCTACTCGGTGAATTACGCGTCGCGCTCAGAGAATAGTGTGGTAGAGTTGGTGGACGTGGATAGGAAATACGGTGGTCATTCCTAGTTCTTAATAGAGCTGTTGTACGATCAAATAACTTACATAATATTACAAAAGATATTCCGAGAGAAGGACCAAGCATCCGATATAAGTATGTAATGTAGCACCGGCAAAACCGAGCCCGGTGTAGAAGAACATCATCTTGTTCTACCCTATGTCCTCAATATCATTGCTTATATCTTGACGCAAACCATGGGTAGTAGAGGAGGAAGGAAACAGAAATATAATACAAAGGATATCATTTACACCATAAATAAGGGTACTGGCTCGGGTTAGGAAGCATATAGGGCAGAAAACTAGAGCTTCAAGGATACGTTAGTTTCACCGCTCATATGGCAAGGAATATTGACTGGCAGCACATTGCCGTATGTCTCATTTCTTGTTGCACCTGAGAAAGGTACATTGGAAAATTACAAAGAGTGCAAATAAATTGGGCTTGGTGCTCAAACCATCTGAGACTCTGAAATGAGCAGGGGGTAGTGAACCAGCAAAGGAAAAGGAAACACAAAAAAGCAGCGCGATGCCTGAAAAAAAAAAGAAAGCGTCCCAAGCCACCCCCAGACTGTGCAGAATCACTTCAGAGGGCCTCTCCATTTATGCTGTCTCGGCTCGGCTCACAGCGCGGCTGCGTCATCCTGCTGGCCATTGTCCTGGTGCTCATTCTTGGTGGGGCTCTGCTCCTCCTCGTCCTCCATGTTATCGAGCTTATGTCGGAGACGAACAAAACGCATGCGAGCGGCAGTTGCTTTGATGCCGAGCTGCTGGCCAACGATGGCAAAGTCGACCTGCGGATGACAAATCTCAAGTTAATCATATTTCATGAAATTAAGATAGTGCTGTAAGCTTACCTGGGCGTCAAGAGACTTGAGGCACGTCCAAAGAAAGAGGAGGTTCTTGTCGGAGTCAGACTTCGAGGGGCTTTTACCGGCAGAGGTTGAAGCCTTCGTGACCTTCTTCGGGGTTGCAACTTTGGGCCCCATTTTGGAGTGGGTGATAAATGTCTGAGTACGATCTTCACTTAGATATATCTGTAGAGGGATGATCAAGTGTGGAAATCAGAAGCATGAAAGTGTTTGCTGTGGAAGGAAATAAAGAGAGAGAGACAGACGAGGACGAAAGTCTTTTTTATATGTCTGAAGTGCTGAGCAAACAATGATGTTGAGGAATCTCATGTGAAGAGCCCCAGGGAAGCTGGATGGGATCAGTTCAATCACCTCATGTGAGAAAGCTGTTCTCTGGGATAGTGGCTGGTCTCACCACACATTTGGTAGCATATCTACGTCGCTATTTGTCTTAATTGACAATAAATGACAAATACGACTCGCTCGGAAGCAGAGAGCACATATACATTGTAAGCGGAAGAAGTCTCTGCTACTACACTTTTCATAAGGACATGTCGATTCAGTGATGGATCATTCAAATTATCCTATCTGCAGAAAAGCAAAAGCAAAAGCAAACGCAAACGCAAAAACAAAATCCAGAAAACACAACCAGCCATGTCAGTTCTCCACAAGGCCCTATGATATGGGACCTCACTTCCTCCTTGTAAACGGGTATTCAGCCCTCATCGGCCTGTTGGACTCATAGTTGAGCTGCCTCATCGTCCTCCAGCTCCTCCTTCACCTTGCGCTGCTCGTGGCTCTTGCTCTCAGGCTGGCCGTTGTCCTCAAGCTCAGTCTTAGCGGTACCCTTCTGTTCCTCATTGTCCATAGCTTCGATCTTGGATTTCAGACGCATGTAGCGCATACGGGCGGCATTGGTCTTGATGCCGAGGCCTTGAGCAACTGCCGGGAAGTCAAACTGTATGTGGACAACGTCAGATAATATTTCATCAGGAAACGATACAGTTTTGCGCTTACTTGAACATCTGCAGCCTTGAGACATGACCAAAGAAAGAGGAGGTCCTTGTCGATGTTGATGTCCTTGGGTTTTGTGGCCTTGCTGGGAGTGCCTTGGGCAGAAGAGGGCTTGGTAACCTTCTTTGGAGTGAGGGTTTTGGCCATTTTGGCGTTCGTGAGGGAACAGCGTAGAAAGTCCTGTAGGAAACTTTTGGAACAGGTAAAATGATGGGATGGAAGGGATAAAGCTGCTTGGCTTGGAAAGCTAAAATATGTTTGGTTGGGGGAAAAGGAAAGAGAAGTTCGATGAGGATGAGGCTGATGCTTTATAGCGCTGAGAAACGACGGCGAGGACTGTTAAAACTACTACTACTCTCGCGAGAGTAGGAAGGATATGATTACGAACAAGCTGTAAACGAACTCTTGGTTTCTCACTATACAAAGCCCTCATGCAGTAACGCCCTCAATGATTACTTTGATCACACTCTCCTTTCCCTGCCGCACTAGTTCAAAAGCATCCTCGGCCTGTTCGAACTTGTATCGATTAGTGATAAGTCGCTTCACATCAATCTTGCCACTGGAAATGAGATCAACTGCTGTTGAGTAGCATCCGACTGTGTAGCGAATAGAGCCTCTGATGGTCAAGTCGCGAATGCAGGCAGTGGTGATGGGGAAGACGACATTCTAACAGCAAAGTGAGCATTATCCCATAACCACAAGATGTAGCATCCAACTCACCTCTCGTCCCATTCCAGCTTGCACGTAGGTGCCCCCTTTCTTGGTAAGATGAACGCCTGTTTGGATACATGCCTCCGCTCCTGTGGCTTCAAGTACCACATCCGGCCCTTCGCCCAGATCGAACTTCTCCTTCATTATCCTTGCCAGCTCCTCGCTCCAAGCACAACTGTCCTTCCCATCTGGCTTAGGAGGCGGCACAAATACATCGTCGGCACCAAATGTACGTGCAAAGTCTGCACGCGATTGACTGATATCCACACCGATCACTTTCCGGGCTGAGTACGCCTTGCTCACTGCCTGACAGAGCAGACCGATAGGCCCACATCCAAATACGACGATCGTCTGATTCGGTCTGACGTTGCCTACTTTGGTGATCTGAACTGCTACTGCGACTGGCTCGACCAGTGCACCTTCTTCAAGGTCCATGTGGGATGCCAGCGGGTAGCAGAAGTCGGCCTGGGTGATGTAGTATTTGGAGAGGGTTCCATCATGGGGAGGAGTTGCTGCAAAGACCGTGTCCGGACACAGATTATACGAGCCGCTCCGACAATACTCACAGCTTGGCACTGTCAACCTAGGCACACAAGAAGGTCGACACGATGCCACTTACTGTCTGCATGGCACGCCTGGTTCGATCGCGACTCGATCTCCGATTTTGAGGTTCTTGACTGCAGATCCAACCTCTACAATGGTGCCCGAGCTTTCATGCCCGAGGACAATCGGAGATTCAAGGACGAAGTCTGTATGTACCGAGTCAGTCTTTTCTTCGTCAATTTTTGCAGTACTTACCTCCAATTCGTCCTCGCTGCCAGTAGTGCACATCACTTCCACAGATTCCCGTCTGCGCAATCTGCACCCGTACGTCCCATGGATCTTTCATAGTTGGAACTGGACGGTCTTCAAAAACGACATCCTTGATAGCTCGAAGGACGAACGAGGGGTTTGTTTGCTGTGGGTTGTCCATACTTAGGTTGGGAATCAAGACTTGGAAATTGTTGAAGAATGAGACATCGCCGGGGCTTGCTTTTTACATTATTCTTCGGCTTGTGTACTTTGCAGATGTATTCCCCCGCCGTATGATACTTCTCCCCACACGGAGCACCCGCTCCGCTGACGGAGGATCCACCCCGCTCCCAATGCCAAGTCTTTCTTGCACTCCAAAGTTGTCTGCTTTCTCTACTGGTGTTTTGGCTTTGGAGTTCGACACAAATTGTAAGTGTGGCAGAGGTAGGCCCCGGTCATCTCAACTGTGAATCAGTGAGAGTGACCCGAAATGCGATGAATAGTCCAAAATATGTACAGATCCCATGTTGGGCGCTTAGGTTGTAATTTTGTATAGAACTTCATCTCCAGACGCAGAAAGTATCCGACCACGCGCTGTTTCGGAAGATCTAGCAGGCTTAAGCTTTTATTTCACTGTAATCTTATTGCTCTATCGACAGGTGTATCCCCCATCAACTACAACATCACACCCCGTTGTGTATGTACTAGCATCACTTGCGAGATACAAATAGACGCCCTTCAGTTCCCGAGGATCTGCATCTCGCTTCAGAGGTGTGAGACTGTACCATTCCTCCTTCATCTCAAAAGGGCAATCTCCACTGATCGCAGTGTCAACATAGCCAGGGCTCACGCAATTGACACGGGCAAAGCCAGCCCATTCCACAGCGAGCGACTTTGCCAAATGAATAACACCTGCTTTACAAGCATTGTAGCATGCCTATGGACAGTCAATACTCTTCTCCCCAAACCATCGAGTCGCTCACCTGTTGCTGTGGGACATTGGCTGCATGTCCTGACATGGAGGCTGTGAAAATCATATTCCCGGATCCTTGCTTTCGGAATATCGCACCAGCAGCTCGAGCACTGTAGTACGCGCCTGAAAAATTCACATCTACCACGCGCTGCCAGTCTTCCAACTTGTCATCTAACCCGCCTGCTTTGGAGGGAACCCCTGCGTTGGCAATCATCACGTCGAGTCTACCAAAGTCACGCACCACTGCTTCGGTTGCGGCTTGGACCTGCAGGGATGCAATTAGGAAATTTTCATCTTTATTCTTTAGATTGACAAGAGGTCGGCTAACCTTGTCAAAATTTCGCACGGAGCACTTGTATGCCTTCGATTTTACTCCAAATTCGTCCGCGAGAGAAACAGCCAGCTGCTCGGCTTGGGTCGAGTTGTTATACCACAGAGCAATGTCGGCACCAGCCTCTGCCAGAGCCCGAGAAACCTGATATCCAATTCCACCAGAGCCACCGGTGATGATCACAACTTTCCCGTGCATCTGGAACATTTTGAAAACGCTGTCCGGTAGCGCTGGGGCTGGGCGACGGATGCTCTGCTTGTGAACCATGTTTGACGCGGCAGTGGGAGAGGGAAGGGCTGGTGTGGATGTTTCTTTTTGATCAAAATGCCATTCCTCCCACCCAGTGGCTTCATATAGGTTCTCAGAAGACGACCCCGGTGTCCAGCCGCATTGTTGCTGTCCGGACATGGAGACATTCGTCCGTCGAATCCAACAGTGCCACTGTAATATTACTCGTGGAAGCTCCCATCGAGGTCCATCTCGGCATCCCAAGTTACGAGTGGTCCGATCTTCATGTCGGATCCCGTCCGGGACGGACACAGTCTCCGTCGACCGGACATGGCGATCCGCGCGGGGGCAAAGAAAGACGGCAGAGCCTAAAGACAGGAGGAAGAGTCTTAACGTCATGCTGTAGCGAATGGACCCATTACCCCACGGGGAAGACATGCGATGCAGGTCAGACCTGCTCCACTCTCATCTAGGCCAGTTAGCTGATTCTGTCTATGCTGAGGCGCCATTGGCCTTCTATCCCTGCATGCCGAGGAGGTAGACCGGATATATGAGAGACCTTGTCCCTCTGAATGCTCATTGAGCTTTGATTCCAGTCTGCATCTTTGACCCGGTACCCATACCACCATGAAAAACCAAGATATCGTTGGTGAGGCACTGGCTTCAGTCCTGCCTCAATATGATCGTCCTTGGTTCAGAATACCGCACCTCTTAGAACTCAATCTCATTCTCATCATTCCCTTGCTGTCGTCAGCTGTGGCTGGATATGATGGTAGGTAAAATTTCTCCATTACCTGAAGTATTGAGTAGCTCAACTTGGATAGGATCCCTCATGAATGGCCTCCAATCTATTTCCGAATGGAAGCAGTATTTCGGTAACCCATCGGGCTCAATACTCGGTGTCGTCAATGCAGCGCAGTCTATTGGAAGTGTGATCTCGTTGCCCTTTGTTGGGATCTTGTCCGATCGTATTGGAAGACGCTTGACTCTGTTGTCGGGTGCCATCGTGATTGTCATTGCGTCAATTATTCAGGCTGCATCGGTGCAGTATGGAATGTTTGTATTTTCTCGTGTCCTGGTTGGCATTGGCTCCATGCTAGTCGTGCAGCCCTCTCCGATGCTCATTACAGAGCTGGCATACCCGACTCATCGAGGCAAGTATACCAGTGCTTTCTGGACTATGTACTATCTTGGTGCCATATTGGCTTCGTGGACAGCCTACGGTACCCAAAAGCATATGGCATCTTCAGACTGGAGCTGGAGGGTCCCCTCGATCATTCAAGCTGGATTTCCCATTGTTCAAATCTTGCTCTGGTGGTTGGTCCCAGAGTCGCCTCGGTGAGTTGTATTTTTAGAGGGTCCGCATGAACAGTATGCTGACATATATAAATTAGCTGGCTAATTGCAAATGGAAAGAGAGAAGAGGCCGAACAATTACTCGCTCGTTTTCACACAGCCGGAGATATATCGCATCCTTTGATCCAATTCGAGATGGCTGAGATCGTCCGCACCATTGAAATGGAAAGCCAGGCTGCGGAGACCAAATGGTCATCTCTAGTCAAGACTCCAGGTAATCGAAAGCGCACTTTCATTGCAGTTTGCGTGGGTGCCTTTGCGCAATGGAACGTGAGTGTCTTCTCGGTCGCACCAGTGTTGTCGTCGACTAATCTCATGCCATATAGGGTGTTGCGGTTGTATCTTACTACCTCACCCTCGTCCTCGACACTGTCGGAATCAAAGACTCAAATACTCAGACTCTCATCAACGGCCTATTGCAAATATTCAACTTT